>Ga0116170_10003667_pt1 | contig 14307 bp, 12 predicted proteins | sample AD_JPNHW1_MetaG_FD_89797 | JGI IMG/M metagenome (GOLD analysis project Ga0116170, IMG submission 89797) | Active sludge microbial communities of municipal wastewater-treating anaerobic digesters from Japan - AD_JPNHW1_MetaG | ecosystem: Engineered > Bioreactor > Anaerobic > Digestate | place...
ATCTTCAACCGGTTGCCCCGGGTAGTCCGTGATGTTGCCCAGTACGACCACAAGGAAGTGGACTTTGTCATGGAAGGTGGGGAGACGGAACTTGACCGCAGTGTCATGGATGGTCTTAATGACCCCCTGCTCCACCTGATCAGGAATTCAGTAAACCATGGTATTGAGTCCCCGGATGCACGCGAAGCTGCCGGAAAACCCCGAAAAGGGTTTGTCAAACTTGCCGCTCACCGGGATCGGGACAATGTCATCATTGAGATCATTGATGACGGGGCGGGCATCAACGTGGAGAAGGTCAAGAGAAAAGGCGTTGAGAAAGGTCTTGTCACGCAGGAAGCTGCTGATGCCATGGGCGTGGATGAGGCGATTGAACTTTTGTTCCAGCCGGGCTTCTCCACAGCGGATACCATTACTGACATCAGCGGCCGGGGGGTGGGTCTCGATGTTGTCCGGCGATCCATCGAATCCCTCAAAGGGACGATCCGGGTGGAGACCACGCAAGGAAAAGGCAGTCGTTTTGAGCTGCTCCTCCCCCCAACCATGGCAATTGTCGATGTGATGATTGTCCGGATCAACGGGCATCGCCTGGCCATTCCTATCAGCAGTATTGTCGAAGTGGCGAATTTCAAACGGGATGATACCCACCAGATCGGAAAAGGTGAGGCGATACTGCTCCGCGATGAAGTACTCCAGATCTTCTCACTGAATGACATGATTGGCAATTCAAAAGTCGCTGAAATACTGATCGTTATCCAGTACCAGAAGAGAAAATGCTGTGTTCCGGTCGATGTTGTCGAGGGACAACAGGAAGTTGTGGTAAAACCGTTAAGTCATTTCATCGGGAACACCCGGGGAGTGAGCGGGGTGACCATACTGGGTGACGGTGACGTTGTCCCGGTACTTGATGTAAATACGATGGTGTAGGAGAGATCATGAAATTATCTACCGTTCAGGCCGATGCAATCCAGGAACTCGGCAATATTGGCGCTGCTCATGCAGCTACCACCTTATCCCAGATGCTGGGAAGTACTGTCCAGATGAGCGTGCCCGCCATCAAGGCCATCGATATTTCCGAGCTGGGCACCTATATGGGAGAGGAATCCGCGGCCATGGTGGCTTTCGAGCTCCAGGGTGAGATCCAACACGGGGGATATGTCATTTTTTATATCTCCAAGGAGTCCGCAATCCGCCTCACCAATACCATGCTCGGCATGACCGATATGGACCGGCCCATGAACGAGATGGATGAGAGTGCACTAATCGAGGTGGGTAATATCATGGTCTCAGCGTTCCTGGATGCAACCGCTGAACTTCTGGGGTTCATTATGCTGCCCTCACCCCCTGCCCTCAGCCTTGATATGGCGCATGCCACCATGGCCACCCTGATCGCACAGTTGGGCGAGGATGTCGATGAGGTTCTTCTCTTCTCAACGGAACTTGTCTGTGAAGAACACAAGATCGATAGTGATATTATTATGCTCCCGGAGGCTTCCACTCTCGCACGGATTGTTGAACTGATGGAAAACATGATGAAAGGCGTCTGACGCATCTGATGGGTACCATGGCCGACCTCAATCCTCTCCCGGGGCAGACTGCAATGATCGGTATTGGTGAATACCGGGTCGGTTCGTTTCCGATGATGACCATCGGGCTTGGCTCCTGTATCGGACTCACGTTCTATGACGACCGCCTGAAGGTCGGAGCGATGGTTCACATCATGTTACCGGACAGTGCCGGCAGGAAAGACCGCCCCGGTAAATATGCTGATACCGCAATTCCCCTGCTCTTAAAAGAACTGAGTGCACTCGGCTGCAAGAACCGATCGCTCATCGCCAAGATGGCCGGGGGAGCAAGTATGTTTGAATATTTCGGTGCCAACCTCAACATTGGCGAGCGTAATGCCGAAAAGATCCGGGCGCTCCTGAAAGAATGTAACATTCCCCTGGTAAAAGAGGAGGTCGGAGGAAAGATGGGCCGTTCAGTAACATTCCTTCCGGCAAACGGCGGAAAGGTATCCATCCGGAGAGCTGATGGCACGACCGGTGAACTCTGAACTCTTCGTTCTTTTCATACTGCTGATGATTATTGTTCCCGCATCTGCAGCGGGAAGTAATGCTCTCGAACCATCGGTATCTTCCCCCTATACGATCACGCTCTTCAGCCCCACGGCATCCATGGTTCATTCCACTCAGATCATGGACATGGTCAATGTCCCCGATGCACCGGGATCTGTCCTGCTCGCCACGTCATTTGGCCTCTCCCAGTACAACGGGACCTGGTCCACCCGTCATCGCAATCGTGATAACTCCAGTGAGGGACTGCTCGACGATTACATCACCGCGATCGAATATGATCGGGAGGGCAGACTCTGGATCGGGTATTCCGGTGGGATCCAGATTTATAATGGCCGGTATTACCAGACCATCCGCGACCAGCAACTGCTCAAGGATCCCCGCATCACCGCACTCCAGCGCTGGAATGACGATATGTGGGTGATCACCGGCAATGCCGGCATCCATCGGGTTCATGAGGGGACGTGGACCTGGTACCAGCCGGTATCACAGGGGGGACCGGGTTTTTATGAGGCCAATGGCATGGTGCTTGATCATGCTTCGGATACACTGCTTATTGCAACCGATCATGAAGGATTATGGGCAATCCGTTCTCAAGAGGATCCCATTCGATTCGAATGCATTGCTCCCCGGGACAGCACCTTTGGATTACTCACTGAGGTACGGCGCAATCCCCCGGGTGGCGCATTGTTCTTTAATGACACCATGGTCGCCCACTACTCCCGCGACGCCAACTTCACCTCATTTTTAAAGTCTGATATGCTTTCGGGCTCTGGCAATAACATCAACGATCTTACGGCCGGTTCGGATGGCCGGATATTCCTTGCAACAGACCGGGGCCTCTATATCTGGAAGAACGGCAAGATCATCGATTTTATCGACCGGATGGGAGGGATCGGCACCTCCCCGACGGTAAACTGGGTGTATGTCGATGCAGAGAACAAGCTCTGGTTTGCAACCAACGATGATGTCGGGATAGTGACCGATCAGTTAACCCCGGATACCAGGATGACCATCAGCACCATCCCTCCCACACCATCCCCGGCAACGAATTCGAATGGAACATTTCCCGGGCGAATCCCCACATTCCGGGAGGATTCGCCCATGACAACTCCTGCTATGGATAAATCACAAGGAAATCCACTGAATGTGGTTATCGATCCCATCATCCAGGTACTACAGTCCATAATGGCAGGACTTGGATTCAAATGATAAAAACGATATCACGGGTTCATCGTACCGGGATCTTCAGTTCGAGGAGACAGAACTGTTCCAGGGATTCCAGCAAGGCAATCTTTGCCTTTTTAAGCCGGATCTCATCGGAGGTGAGAAAATCATTGGCAAGGTAGCGCAACGCGATCGTATAATGCCGGAACTGGGGGAATTCCGCATCAAAATCGGTTAACCGGGTGATCGCTTCCTTATGATCTTTATTCAGAAGATCAAACGTAACGTCGCAGAGCTCAATTATATGCTGAGGCATCCCTTTTACGGTGGCCAGCTTCCGGAAACTGTGATAGGTGATCTTTTTGGTGGTAAGCAGGGATAATTTCAGCCCGAGATAGATGGGTTCGAGATTGTCCGGGTACTGTTTGATCAGCTGGTTGACGACACCGGCTGCCCCGGCAGCATCGCGGTTCTCCAGCTTGTAGTAATACATCTCGCGAAGAAAATGGATGTCAGCATAAAACCGCTCCGCCCCGATATCAAGCAGCCGCTTCCGCATTGCCCCGTCATGGGTGAACGCCGCATTCAAAAGACCGACCTCGACAAACCATTTCTCGTTCGAGAACCATTCAAGGCCGGTGAAGATCATCTGCCAGAAGATCTTCTCGAGGAACGAGGGGTCGTCAAGTTCCAGTTGCTTTAACATGTTGAGGGGAGGATGCGTCCGGGATAAGGTGATGAGCAGTTCACGGGCGAGAAGTTCCATCTCTCCCGGCCGGAAGTGCAGGGTCGCAGCATCATCCCGCTTGAACTCCCGAAGCGAGAGAACATAATAACAGTAGGCAACCGCCATACCAAGTTTGACATCCAGGCTTGCATAGGGTTTGAGATAGTTCAATGCATGCGGATAATCCCCGTTTTTTAAGAGTTTGAGACCGACAACAATATTGATGCCCATCTCGGCGTCCCGCTTCTTCTTGAACCGGAGGGCATTGGACATGACCCGCTTCACGTACTCAAAATCATTGATATTGGCACTGGAATCGAGGATCTTGAAGGTGATACTGTCGATAAACTCATCATAGGTGTCATCAGCAAGGGTGGGAAACGAACTTTCCAGTGCTGATATCACGTACCCGAAAAAAACAGGAATATTTGCATCAACTTTTACGGTATTGCGCTCAATATACCCGCAAAAATCTTTCTGTAAGAGATGCAGCTTCTCGTATACAATTGCATCCGAAAGCCGCTCTCCCTTCATACAGCAAGAATTTGCATGTTATGATATTAAAAGATATGATACTGATTCAGTCCTCATCCTGCGCATAATAATAGAATTCTCCAATGGATTTCTGTTCCCGGTCAAGGAACGAACCGGGTTTGTTGATCCGGGGTCTTCCGCTCTGGTCGCGGCGGAACGTGATATCGAGTTCATTGAGGAACCGGTTCATCCCGTCACGCATCTTGAACGGGCCGGTGGCAACTCCACGAACACCGGGTTCCCCGTCAAAGACAAGGATCCGTTCGCTGATCATATCAATCAGGTAGATATCGTGATCGATGACCATGATGCCCACCTCCCGCCCCTCGGCCTGGCGCTTGATCATCCGGGTGACCTTCACCCGCTGCTCCACGTCCAGGTGGGCACTGGGCTCATCGAGAATATAGAGGTCGGCATCCCGCGAGAGGCAGGCCGCGATCGCCACCCGCTGGAGTTCCCCGCCGCTCAGGGAGTCGACCGGTGACTGGAGTATCGGGCCCAAGGTCAGGGTCTCGATGATCTCGTGCTGGTAGAGCGACGAATCGAATTTTGTTGTGCAATTCCGCAGGTACATCTCGACACTGTCGGACGTATCGGCCTTGATATACTGGGGTTTATAGGATATCTTCAGGGAGGTCTCAAGGGTTCCGGTCGTAGGGGTCTCCACGCCGGCAAGCAGTTTTGCAAACGTGCTCTTTCCCATACCGTTTGCCCCGACAATGCCCAGCACTTCTCCCGCCCTGACCGTTCCCCCGCCAACTGTCAGGTGGAAGGCATCGTACTGCTTGGTCATTGCCGGAATGATCACCAGATCCTCGCGATTGGATCCCTTCTCGTGCGCCCGTTTCTCAAACACCACCTGGGAATCCCGGAACCTTACATTCTCTTCGGCAAGGAACCCCTCAAGGTACTGGTTGATGCCGACCCGGACCCCCTTGGGGCGGGTGATGATACCAAAGACCGCCGGTTTGCCGTACCCGACATGGACCGTATCTGCCAGCATATCGAGAATGGCAAGGTCATGTTCCACAATCACCACCGGGCGTTCCGCTGCCAGATCCCGGATCAGCTTGGCTGCGGCGATTCGCTGGTAGATATCCAGAAACGGCGTGATCTCATCGAGGAAGTAGAGGTCAGCGTCGCGAGCAAGGCAGGCCGCGATCGCCACCCGCTGGAGTTCCCCGCCACTGAGCGTTGCGATATCATGATCAAGGATCGCATCCAGTTTGAGCATCGGGAGGATCGCCGCCAGCTGGCCGCGTTCATCCGTGGTATCGAGCAGGGCCCGCACGCTGCCGGTGAAGACCTTGGGGATGAAATCGATATACTGGGGTTTTGTCGCAATCTTCAGGGTCTTCTTCGAAACGGTCTGGAGATAATCGAACAGTTCCGTGCCGGCATACTGCTTGAGAATCTCCTCCCATGCAACCTCATTATCGAAATTGCCGAGGTTGGGGCGGAGCTGGCCGGAGAGGATCTTGATAGCCGTACTCTTCCCGATCCCGTTGGCACCCAGGATACCGGTGACTTTTCCTTCAACAGGAATCGGCAGCCCGTACAGGGAGAACCCGTTCATCCCGTACCGGTGGGTCGGGTGCTCCAGTTCCTCGGGCAGACTGACAATATCGATCGCATCGAACGGGCACTTCTTGATGCAGATACCGCACCCTACACAGAGTTCTTCCGATATCTGTGCCTTCCCGTCAGGCCCGATGATAACCGTCTCATCGCCGGTCCGGACCCGGGGACAATAGATGATACATTCGTTCCCGCATTTCCGGGCATGGCAGCGGTCTTTATGGACAATGGCGATTCTCATGGCGTATCACAAAAAAAAGATTACCGGGGGATGGCAGTCAGAAGAATTGTCCAGGTCATGAACCAGAATGCAAAGGTCATGAATCCCTGGTAGAACCAGTCCTTGGCACCAAGCTTGGAAGTGTCCATCTTCATCAGCATCAGGATGTGTTTCTGGAGCACAATGCAGGCCAGCATGAACATGAACCCGAGGAACCCGTCATTCTGTAACCCTGCAGCATCCGGAGCGCCCCCGAGATAGTAGGAGAGCAGGCCGGCGAGAATACCCATCAGCGAGGCAAGAAGGGTTCGCTTGATGCGGTTGATATGTTCAGCCTGCTTGTCAGCCTTGGTCTTTGCCTTCTTTGTCTGAACAGGCGCTTCCTTTATGGTATCTTCGCTCATCCCGTACACCAGTTGTCGTAATATTCTGTTCCCAAGCCATATGTAATTTGGTCTTGCCTGATAGCCGGCGCGATCAAATGTTTATCAGGTTCCGGCAGCTAATACCATACCGGTTATCCCCCATGGCGTCCGAACAGGGAATGAGTGGTATCGATGTCCGGGCAATGGCATCCGAGTTACGCGAGAAGCTGCCGCTCTGGGTCGATAAGGTCTACCAGTTTGATTCACGGACGCTGGCCATCCGGCTGAACGGGGAGAACAAGGCGAAATACCTGGTGCTGATCGAAGCGGGCCGGAGAATTCACGTTGTTAGGAGTATTCCCGAACCCCCGAAAAATCCCCCCCATTTTGCCATGTTTCTCCGGAAATACCTCTCGGGGGGAAAAGTGCTCTCGATCCGGCAGCAGGGCCTCAACCGGGTGATCATCTTTGAGATCGGGAAAGGCACAACAACGTACAACCTGATCATCGAACTCTTTGACGAGGGGAATGTCATCCTTACGGACCCGTCATTCACGATCCTCAAACCGCTCCGGCATCACCGGTTCAAGGATCGCGAAGTGATCCCGGGCGTACCCTATGTCACCGAAGCGGCAGATCCCACGGCATCGGCCGATGCACTGGCAGCATTCCTGAAGAGCGATGATCGCGAGCTGGTAAAGGCTCTTGCCATCGGCTGCATGCTGGGCGGAACCTATGCAGAATTCATCTGCACCCGGGCCGGCCAGGATAAATCGGTTCCTGCGTCGCAGGCAGACCCCGCACGGATCTCCGCCTCACTCCAGGATGTGTTCCGGCAGATTGATCAGGATCGTCATCCGGTGATCGCAACAAAACACTGCGAGCCGATCGATATCTGGGAGGGTACCGTCGCCACAACCCAGTACCCGACGTTTTCCGAGGCGCTGGAGACCTTTTATCCCCTGACAAAGAAAGAGCGGAAAGCCACCAGCCGTCCCAAGATCGAGAAGACCGATCGTATCCGCATGCACCAGGAGGCGGCCGTCAGGAAGTTCGACCGGACGATCGCCCAGACCGAAGAGCTTGTCACCAGCATCTACGAGAACTACCAGACGATCGCCCAGATCATCGCCACGCTTGATTCGGCAAGCAAGCGTTATTCCTGGCAGGAGATCGAGAAACGTATCCGGGATACCCAGTCCCCTGAAACCCAGAAGATACTCGCATTCTATCCAGCCGAATCTGCGGTGGATGTGGACATCGGCAAGCGGGTGAAGATCTTCGTGCACGAAAGCCTTGAACAGAATGCCGGGCGCTACCATGACCTGATCAAGAAGTTCAAGCGGAAGAAAGCCGGGGCACTCACGGCAATGGCTGCCTTCGTCCCCAGGAAAGAGACGAAGAGACGGGACTTCATTCCCTTGAAGAAACTCTGGTACCACCGTTTCCGCTGGTTCACCACCAGCGACGGGGTTGTGGTGCTCGGGGGCCGGGATGCCTCGCAGAACGAGGAACTGGTCAAGAAATACATGGCCGGTGGCGACCTGTTCGTCCATGCCGATGTGCACGGGGCCAGTGTGGTGCTGGTGAAAGGAAAGACGGAACGGATGGACGAGGTCACCCAGTTTGCCGCATCCTATTCCGGTGCATGGCGCAGCGGGCATTTCTCGGCAGATGTGTACACCGCACTGCCCACGCAGGTGAGCAAGACCCCGGAAGCCGGGGAGTTTGTCACCAGGGGGTCGTTCATTGTCCGGGGCGAACGCACCTATTACCGGAATGTCCCGCTCTCCATCGGTATCGGTCTGATGGTCGAACCCAATGCCGCCGTGATCGGCGGACCGGTATCGGCCATCAAAGACAAGGTAAAGATCTATGTCGAGCTGAAACCCGGGCAGTTCGAGCCAAACGATGCGGCAAAGAAAGTGCTGCGCATCATGAAAGAGAAGCTCTCTGATGACGATGTCAAGGCACTCAAGGGAATCCTGAATACCGAGCGGGTGGCAGCGTTCACCCCGCCCGGCGGTTCGGATATCGTGGGTCACCATGAAGGCTGAATGCGGCGAGATGCGAAACAATTTTGGCGAGGTCCGGCTCTTTCCTGAGAGCATCGATGACCTGTGGCATCTCCAGCATATCATTGCCCCGGGCGATCTGGTATTTGCGACAACATTCCGGAGTGTTGATACTGCCAGCGACAAGGTGAGACCTGAAAAGGTTGAGAAGCGACCGGTCCGGCTCGGGATCCGTATCGATCGGTCTGAATTCTCGGAGCACGGGGTCCGGCTCCGGCTGACCGGCATCATCGAACACGGTGTTGACACCGGTGCATTCCATACGATCAATGTCGAGACCGGCTACGAGATCTCCGTGATCAAGCAGTGGCGGCAGGTGGACTATGAACGGGTCGATCGCGCCGTGAAGGCCTCGGTCTATGGTGTCATCCATATCCTGACCATTGAAGAGGGGGAAGCCGAACTCTTCCGCCTCCGCCAGTACGGCCCCGAGAGCGTGATCACGGTAACGACCGGCAGCGGCAAAGGTTCCGAGACGGACTCCCGGAGAGCGTTCTTCGATCAGGTGGCAGGAACGATCGAAAACATATCCGGCCCGCTGATCATTGCCGGACCCGGGTTCATCAAGGACGATTTTGTCCGTGCCATCAAGGCAAAAAACCATCCTGCTGCTGAAAAAGCATTTGTTGTTGAGACGCGCCGGATCGGGCGCGGCGCCGTGCAGGATGTGATCGGCAAAGGCGCACTGGAGAAACTGATCGATGACATCCAGCTCTCCCGCGAGGTGAAGATGATGGACGAGGTGCTTTTGCGGATCTCGCAGGACGGGGCCGTTGCATACGGGAGAGAGGAAGTGCGGGCCGCGATCGGGTTTGGCGCGGCGGAACAGGTGCTCATTGCCGACACGCTCCTGCGGGACCATGAGATCATTGCCATGATCGAGACTGCCGAGAGCATGCGGGCTTCGGTTGTGGTCCTCTCCTCATCGTTTGAACCCGGCGAGCGGCTTGTTGCCCTTGGGGGCGTGGCGGCGTTGCTCAGGTATAAGATGTCCTGAATGCTGCAAGACATTCCTGAACACGTCCGTGATTCCATTGAACAATCGTTCCGGTTAAATTTTCCCTCACTCATTCTGGAAATATCCGGGCGATTGCGGATGGCTGATGGATACCGGCATGCAAGGGGGGGGTCGACAGTCAACCCCCCACCCTGCATTTTTTTAATTCCAGTCAACCCCCCCTGCCTAGGGGTGGGGGGGGTCACCGGTCAACCCCTCCCCCCTTTCGGCTCAAACAGACCCCCCCTTACCATATCTGGGTAGGCTGCCGGGCGGGGCGCTCCACCGGAACGACCCCAAAAGATCGTGATAAATAACGCGTGCAATAGTGCGTACATCCCACTTTTGGAGAGGGGGGTCGACAGTCGACCCCCCCACCTCATGCGTTCAAAAACGATCCGACCCCCCACCCTGCTCGCGTTTCAAATCGATCCGACCCCCCTCCCGATCAGGTCTTTTGAGTGCCCGGCTCCCACGTTCCCGCCGGAGCGTGTGGTGTGGGGGGGTCGGCCGGGTTTTCTGATGGGGTGGGGGGTCGATGGTTGACCCCCCCTTTGTTGTATTCTCCCGGTCTCCTCCGTGTCAAAATGGGGTTATTGGACCAGTACTCCCGTCACATCTACTCTACGTCGTAGCCTGCCCTCCGCCGAAACCCCCCAGAGGTACTAAGTACCCCAAAATGAGGTACTAATTCGCCAAAATGAGGTACTAAGTCCCCATTTTTCTCTCATTTTTACGTCGGAGAATTGCAGACGTAAATAGCGCTAATACAGAGGCGAAACGGAGGACCGGACAGGCCGGGGGAGGGGGCGATGGGAAGGACAACCTGTTTTCATGGGCGGGGTCAGGTCGGATGGAGGAGGGGTTACGCCAGTGATAATGAGCATTAGGGAACGTTCCCGGTTGCAGAGACTCGGGAAATCATTTTAGGTGTCACGTGATGCCTGAAATTTTTCCGGAGTGGGAATTTTTTTAAAATCCCATTGAATTTTTTTCGAGGCCCCACGCGTAAAATGTCGGCCGGGTTTTGTGTTCCATACTTATGGGTATCGTTGGCGAGGTTAGGGGCCGGCATCTTGCCAAGCGCGATCTCGATGTGAACCTGTCATTGCATCTGCAATAACAAAGCGATGCTGCGATATTTCAACTGAGCAACTTCAAAGGGTATTTAAAAAAAAAAGGATGCAAAGAAATTATTCACCGTATTGATATTTTTTCTGAGAGTGTGCCTAAAACCGTATCACTCGAATCGATTGCAGTGAGTGTATAATCACCGGTATATCCTGACGGTATTGAGAACATCGCTCTTGCACCCTGGGTACCAGTACTGGCATATGATCCATCGGTTCCTTTTAACGTATGTGTACTTCCTACCAATTTCAGATTGGTTGCAGAACTGAGATTGGTTCCCATCACATCAAATTGTGCGGAGGTTGATGATCCACTCAAGTATACGATCATCGGTGATGCAGAATACAAAGTTACTTTTTTCGTTGAGGTGCCCGGGGTTGAACTCGTTGTGGTTGTTGTTGCAACTGAACTTCCCTGAGTGATCGTAAATCCGTTCTGCCACGTATACGCCTGCTTATCAGGGTTGGTAACAACCACATTCCAGACGCCCGTTCCGGCATCGGAGGGTATGGCAAATTTACAGGTGATCAATTCGGGTGATGAAACTGACACACTTGATGCAACAATGGTTGTCTCCCCTTTCTTTGTCAGGCTCACATTTGCACCAGACACGAAATATTTCCCCTTGAGTGCCGTGATCGAGACCGTTGTCCCGGTCTTGCCCGAACCGGGCTCAATATCACTTATCCTGGGCGCTGGAGCAGACGAGGTTGTTGTGGTTGCAACGGTTGCTGAGGTAGTTGCTGTTGTTGCAGCGGTAGTTGTGGCAACCGTAGTTGGCCTCCCGGTCGGGACCGCAGAAACTTCAATGGTGCCGGACTTTTCGGTATACATGGTCTCGATCGTTGACCGGCTAACCTTTTCAGTCTTTGAATCGAGCCGGTATCCCCAGCTTCCGTCCGTGTTGGGGTAGATATAGGCCCGTTCATAGGTATCCGTGCCGGCATCATACCCAAGGATCAGAAGCCCCGCCTTGGAACTTGACTTGGGGTTCTTCACAATGTCTCCGGCAGCGTACAGGGCAGTCACGGAAGCCGCCGTAACCGTCGGCTCGGTGGATGTTGAATCGGCAGGGGTTGTGCTGTCAGAACAGCCTGCTATAAAAATGCTGGCAATCACCAGAATTGCGAGTAATAAAAAAACGCTTAATGTTTTTTTCATAAATAGAATTGTTGCATTGTCCTATAAAAAAAGCCATTACCGGCCGAGTGAGAGGACTATTAAGAATCCATTGAAGATGGCCTGGTTTCAGGCAAAAAAATTATTCTTCCTTCTTCTCAGGCTTCTTGTAGGTTTCAACCAGAACAATCTCGGAGATACCGGAGATCAGTTCAAAACCTTCATGGATGATCCGCCCGCGCCAGAGCAGCCAGCGGCGGTCGTAGTTGATACCGGGGGGAAGGGTGACGGTTGCCTTGTCCCCATCAAGGGCTATCTCCATCTCCCGACCGGCATAGAGGCGCACAAGTCCCTTCAGTTGGGCGAGCGGTTCCTTGACTACCTCCTCGATCTTGTACTTGTACGTGAGCGTCTGGCCGGCGAGCGGGGCATTGAAGTCCACGATGACCCGGGAGCCGATGACATCGACAACCGTTCCTTCGCCCTGCTCGTCAATCTTCACCGGCATACCGCGAACCGGCTTCTGGCTGAACTTGTTCTTCGGGAACGACTGGACCTTCTTCATGTCGCGTTCACCGAATGCCTTCTCGGGGGCAACGGTAACGCTTCCTTCGAAGCCGGCCTTCTTTCCTACGAGATCCTCATCGAGCCCGGTAATCACGTGCTTCTGGCCGACACAGATGGTGACGGGGCCGTAAATCGCGTTCTCGCTGTGGATTCCTGCGGTCTTTGCCTCGGCATCATCGGTTGTGTCAAAAACCCTGTCTGCGACACTCCCGGAGTAGCTGATCCGGATAAAATCTCCTTCTTTAATAATTGCCATGGTTCACCTGCTATATTAAGTCGTAATCAAGACAGATAAAAGTGTGGCACAATCATGCTTGAAATCGAACTGAAAGTCAGTGTTCCCTCGCTCGATCCCGTCCGGGATCATCTCGTCCGGCGCCATGCCCGTTCCTTGGGCAGAGTGCATGAACATGACCGGTATTACAATGCCCCTCACCGCGACTTTGCCGTAACCGACGAAGCGGTCCGGGTCCGCTACACGGACGACCATGCCGTTGTCACCTACAAAGGCCCGAAATTACAGAAGTTCGAACTCAAGGCCCGGGAAGAACTCAACTTTGCCGTTGAGTCCGGCGAAGCGTTCGAGACCATGCTGGCCCGGCTCGGGTTCACCCTCACGACCAACGTGAACAAATGGCGGGAGACCTATGCGCTTGACGGGGCAACGATATCCCTTGATACGGTGGAAGAACTGGGTACGTTTGTGGAGATTGAGGTGATCACAGAGAACGAGAACGACAATCCCACCGAAAGGATCACCCTGCTTGCACACGAGATTGGCGTGACGGGCGAACCGATTCTTGCCTCCTACCTTGAACTGCTGCTCACCACGCGGTTGGCAGGACACATGGGATAGGTAATTCTTCGACATTCAAAAGAAATTCCACCAGGACGTTCAGATGGTGAATGGTGGCGAAGCCGACCTTCGAACTCGGAGGTTTGCTCCGTAAAATTTTCTCAGGCCGCGAATTCTGCTTCGCTGGATTCTTCGGGTTCTGAAAAGAGATTAGTGCAGGTGGCGGGTCTCTTCCCGCCACCTGCCTCGTTCTGCGGGCTGATCAAACGGTCAGCAGCTCGATCTTGATGTCCCGTGCATCGGTTCCAAAGTGGATCATTGCACAGTTCCCGTCCATTGCCGGGCCGGGATTGACAATTTTTACGCCGTCAACGTCCATGATGCCACGGGCTTCATGGATGTGAGCGCAGCAGACAAGGTCAAACGACTTCATGTGCTTGCGGATGCTCTGGCTTCCCACGTGCTCCCCGGCAGGTTTGTCGAGTGTCTCGTAGGGTGGAGCATGGCAGAGGAGGACGTTATGAACCGTCTTCTCCATCTTTTTCATCGCGCTGTTCAACACGTCATCTATCTGCTTGTCGGTCAGTTCGAACGGGGTGTTGAACGGGGTCGGATTGGACCCGCCAACACCAACGATGGTCATCTTGCCAAGGTTCATCGAGGATCCGTGCATGTTCACGGCATCCGAGTGTTCGAACGTCTCGAGGATCTCACGCGGGTCACAGTTACCAGGGACTACAAAACACGGGACGTCAATACGTGAGAGCACGTCGTCGACCGCGTCAACTGGACCCATATTGGTGATATCTCCTGCAATAAATACCGCTTCTGGAGAGAGTTCCAGAAATGAATCAATTTTACCGAATTGACCATGGAGATCTGCTATCAAAAGCACATCTTTCATGGTATATCATTTGAAGGATGTCGTAAAAACCTTACCGCAGGATCGTTCCACGAAC
>Ga0116170_10003668_pt1 | contig 14307 bp, 12 predicted proteins | sample AD_JPNHW1_MetaG_FD_89797 | JGI IMG/M metagenome (GOLD analysis project Ga0116170, IMG submission 89797) | Active sludge microbial communities of municipal wastewater-treating anaerobic digesters from Japan - AD_JPNHW1_MetaG | ecosystem: Engineered > Bioreactor > Anaerobic > Digestate | place...
CGATGTTGAGCACCCCCACCTGCGCTCCCGAGACCGATCCACCGATGTTGAGCACTCCCACCTGCGCGCCACGCAACGAGCGTCCCATGTTGAGGACCGCGATCTGAGCACCCCGGACATGTTTGTTGGCCAGGGTCACGGTGGAGAATTGGAGACCTCGGATCGTGTCGTTGGAAAGCGCCGCCGTGCAGAACTGGAGGCCTTCCAGTCGGGCGTTGTTGAAACAGACCGGGGCGAACTGGACGCCGCGCATCGGTCCCAGCGTCGCCAGCACACCCGCCGAGACCTGGGCTCCTTCGCCGCCCTTGCGTGCGATGGCCAGGCCCGGGGATACCTGGAGTCCGTGGAACGAGCCGTCCATCACCGCCAGGGAGCCCAATTGCAGGCCGTTGAGGGAATCGACGATGCGCGCGTATCCCACCGCGATTTGGGCGCCCCGGACGCGTTTCCCGGTACGGGCCATGCCCACCGCGATCTGCGCTCCCGTGACGTTTCGTGTCACATTGCTGATTCCCAGGGCGATGTGGGCGCCGTCGACTTCGGCGGGTTCGCCTTCGAGGAGGTCGATTCCCAGACGGTAGCGCGATCGGTTGGGCGGAACGGTGTCGCCGTCGGTGGTCTGTCCGGGAACCTTGACATCGTTCCAATCCGGAGCGATGGCCAGGTGGAAGGCGACGTCCACCAGAGGGGCCATGGGGGCCTGGACGGTATCCGCCCAACGTGGTGGAACCGGGCCCACCGAATCGGTCGGATTCGGTGCGAGGCTGATCCTGCCACCCTGGGCGAGGGTGGATCGGCTGACGCGCCGGGTGGTCGAGTCGGAGGTCTGGATGCGGTAGGTTCCAGCCGGAAGTCCCAGCGACATGTTCTGACCCAACTTCTTGGTCAGGTCGGCGACCGCATGCCCGGACGAATCCGTCACCACGATCCGCCCCGAAATCTCGGGGCCGAGCTCCAATTGCGACTGGGCGCGGGAGAGGTCGGTGAGGATCACTTCCCCGGAACCGGAGAGGTCCAATTGGAATTCCGGATGCTGGGGACCCGCGCCGGAGGAATAGGTCCGTTCCAGGGTTTCCTCGTAGGCGAACCGGTACGCCTCCTGGAGCGTCACCTTGTTGTCGTGGTCCAGATCCGCCGCGCCCCGCAGACCCGTCAGGAAGGCGCGAGTGAACACGGAACCCTTCAGCCGGTCGGATTCCTGGCTGGATTCCTCGGCGCGGGAGGAGGTCAGGAATGCCTGGCCTCGCAGGCCCTCGGCTCCTTCGATCCGAAACGCCTGGTGGCGGGTGCCGCCCTTGGCTCGCAGCGCCGCTCCGGAAGCGCAGGCGTCCAGCACGGCAAGCCGGACGTCGGCGCCGGAGCTTTCCAGGGCCCTTCGCAGCACCAGGTACGGGAGGGTCTGCCCGCCCAGCAGCAGGCCCGCCTCGTCGGAGTGGCCGGAATAATAGAGCACGAGCTCCATCCGGGAGCCGTCCTTCCGTTCCCGCGCCATCCGCTCGGATACATCACGGAGGGCGGAGAGGAGCCGGGCGGTGTCTGGTTCCTGGACCAGGAGGACATCCTGGGGATCCACTCCTCCCAGCGAACGCATGACGTTGACCATCCCGTCCGCATCCTGGTGGGCGAACCGCAGGCGCGACTTGCCGGGGCCGCCGTCGTTGGCGGAAGCGGCCACCAGGAATCTTCTGGAAACGGCGGAGCCGGAATCCAGCGACGCCCAGGTCTGGCAGGAAAGCGCCAGTGCCAAGCCGATCAGGGATCTCATGGTTGCTTGTGGAGGAGGATGGATTCGATGCGCAAGCCACGAGCCGTCAGGAGGCCGTGCGCACCGGCCTTCTTCAGGAGGCCTTCCACCGGAGCGATCTCGAACGCCCGGCGGGATTCCACCAGCACGAACCGTTCGAACCGGGGGGCGTCGTCGAGGCGATAGGAGTGGGGAGCCTGCAGCTTGGAGTCCACCCGCAGCCCGGAATCGCCGGTTTCCGGCAGATGGCGGGTGACTTGGCCGTTGCCGTCCAGCGAGAGGATGGCGACGTACCGTTTGGGCCCGGCCAGGGTGCCCACCTGGAGAAGGTCGCCGGATCGGGCGGAGTCCAGGTCGGAAAGGCGCACGGCTTCGGTGCTGGAGGTTGCGATCCGATGGATGGCCAGCCGATGGGAGGCACCCTTGAGAAGGATGTCGTCGTCGACCATGGCGACTTCCCACGAGGCGGTGTCGATTGTCTGCGCGGTGTCGGTGGCGGCGGCGTGCGCGGTGGAGGTCCTGCCGGATCGGGAAGGATCGGGAACGTTGGTGGAATCCGGGGCCGTGGCGATGGATTCCGTCCGCCCGGAGTCGTGCACGGTGGTGCGTGCCGTGTCCGGTCCGGGGCCGGACTTCGCGATCGAATCCTGGGTGGAAGGCGATCCCAGGAGATGGAAGACCGCCAGGGAAACTCCCAGGGCCAGTCCCGCGAAGGCCAGTCCAGGCATCCATCCGCGTTGTCGGGCCGGTCTCTCCGACGCCCTTCGACGGATGGCCTCGGCCATCCGGTCGGGCGGGAGCGCGGCGAGGATCGCCTCGTTGCTCTGCTGGAGTTCGGCAAGCCGCGCTTGGGCCTGGGGATCTTCCAGGGCCTTGCGGGTGGATTTGGCCAGGTGATCCGGGGTTTCCCCCAGAAGGTGGCGTTCCAGGCGTGGATCGGGATGAAGGTTCTCGTTCATGGGAGCGCCTCCAGTTCGCGGACCCTCGATTTCAGCGTCCGAAGCCGCTTGCGGACCCCGGAAACGGACAACCCCGTTTCCTTGGCGACTTCTTCCAGGGTGTATCCGTCCAACAAGTGCATGACGGCGATGGTCCTGGTGGATTCCTTCTCGCGACCGAAGATCCGATCCAGGAAATTCGCCGCCTCGAAACGGGAGGAGTCGTCCTCGCAGCTGGCGATGCGCATGAGGAGCTCGTCGTCGCGGTCTTCCGGGTGCCGGGAACGGCTGCGCAGGAGGTTCAGGCAGACGTTGGTGGCGATGCGGTGCAGCAGGCTGGATGGGTGGTCCACGGACATGGAGTCTTCCCGCTTCAGCAGCTGGACGAACACGTCCTGCATGGCGTCCCGCGCCCACGATTCGTCGCGCAGCATCCAACGGCAACGGCGCAGGACCATGGGCCCGTATTTGCGGTAGAGTGCTTCGACGTCCAGGGCGGATCCTTCTTCGCGTTCGCCCATCCAGAAGGTGGAAACGGGCAGGAGGTGTCCAAGGAAGAAAATCGGAGGGCTCTCCCACAGTGGAGGCGCTCGCCAGGTCGATGTTCTGAAGGTGGTGGACATGTCGGTTCCATGGATGGGTTCAACGACTTGGACACCGATGGATGGATGGGCTGTCACCCGGGGGAACCGCCTTTTTCGGAAATCGGTACCCCGGGGATGAATATGGAATCGCCATCGAGGGAAGACTCCCGAAACGCTCTTCGGGTTTCTTGATTTCTTCGTCCATGCAAGACGGCCAGCCAAATGGAAACGCTCCCTGGATCGGTCTGGTGGTGGTGGCGGCGCTCGGGTACTTCGTCGACATCTACGACCTGATCCTGTTCAACGTCATCAAGACCCCGAGTCTGCAGGAATTCGGATTCGTTCCGGGCTCGGATGCCTTCAAGGCCATCGAGGTGGCCATGTTCAACTGGCAGATGTTCGGCATGCTCCTGGGGGGATTGGCCTTCGGAATCCTCGGTGATCGCAAGGGACGCGTGTCCGCCCTGTTCGGGTCCATCCTCCTCTACAGCCTGGCCAATCTCGCCAACAGTTTCGTGCACGACATGACCGCCTACCAGGCTTGCCGGTTCTTCGCCGGGTTGGGGCTGGCGGGGGAGCTCGGTGCCGGCGTGACCCTGGTTTCGGAAACGATGCCCAAGCGGATCCGCGGCTGGGGAACCGTGATCATCGTGACCTTCGGCACCTTGGGGGCGGTCGCCGCGTTCGTGGTCGGCAAGGAAATGGGGTGGCGCAACGCCTATCTCGCCGGTGGCGCCCTGGGACTGGTGCTCCTTTTCGTGAGGATGCGTTCGTTCGAATCGGCGATGTTCCTGCGCACCGCCAAGGTCAGCGCCGGTCGCGGGAATTTCCTCATGGTCTTCCGTTCGCCCGCTCGCGCGGTGAGGTTCCTGTCCTGCATCGCCATCGGGATTCCCATCTGGTTCGCGGTGGGGGTCCTGGTGGCCCTTTCCTCCCGCTTCGCCGCCGCCTCCGGCGCCGTGGACGTCAACGTGGGACAGGCCGTGATGTTCGCCTACATCGGGATTTCCGCTGGCGATCTGGTCTCCGGGGTCCTCTCCCAGGTCCTGGCCAGCAGGCGCAAGGTGATCCTGGCCTATCTGCTGTTCCTCGCGGCGACCACGACGGTCTACTTGAACCTCCCCGCGGTTTCGTCCACGACGTTCTACGTCATGACCTTCCTGATCGGTTGCGGAGTGGGGTACTGGGCGTTGTTCGTCACGGTGGCCTCCGAGCAGTTCGGGACCGAGATCCGCTCCACGGTGGCCAACACCGTGCCCAACTTCGTGCGCGGAGCGGTGATTCCCATCACCTTCGCCTTCCAGTTGCTGGGACCCGGCCTGGGCGTCCGGATGGCGGCGGGAGCCATCGGCGCGGTCTGCCTGGTCCTGGCGCTGATCGGCCTGGCGTTGTTGCCGGAGACCTTCGGGAAGGAACTGGACTATCTGGAGGCGGATTCCAGCCCGGCCTGATCGGGGTCGGGGCTAGAACGCCCAGCCCGCGAAGAGCTTGAACACGATTCCGTATTCGTTCGCCTGGTCTTCGAAACGGGTTCCACCCAGGTTCGTTCCCCAGAGCGGATCGGAGTCCAGCCACAGGTGCTGGTAGGATAGTCCCAACCCGGCGCCCAACCGCACCCCGGATTCCCACTGGCGAGCGACGTTGACCTGCGCGTCGGCATGGATTCCCCAGAGGTCCTGCTCCGGTTCTCCTCTGCGGAAGGCTTCGCGGACGGGGGCGGAGATGCTGTCCGGTTTGGAGGCGATGAGGTCTCCGGCCAGGGCGAACCGGTGCAGGGTTCCCATGGATCCTCCCAATCCGGCATCCACCTCCATGCGGATGGTGCCGCCGGATTTGATGGATTCGGTCCAGGGAAGCCAGCGGCCGCGCAGCGAGGCGCAGTACTGTTCCAGGAAAGGCTCCGCCGGATCGTCGGGCAGTCCGTTGGACACGTAGGATTCCGATCGCAGGTACCCCAATCCCGCTCCCAGCCGCCAATCCTCGTCGATGGCCCGCAGGACCACCAATTCCAGTCCGGCGGGGTCGGTGGAAACCTTCAATCGCTCGGTCCGGCCCTTCTCGTCGCGGATCACCAGGGGGATGCTCGCGTAGAAGTCCTCGTCCTGGGAAAGGAATTCGTTGTCCACCCAGCCCAGGCGGAGGTTCGCGTCCACGGACCAGGTTTCGGTGTCACGATCCAGGCCGAACGCCACTGTGGAGCCGAGGAGTCCGATCAACGCCGCAAGATTTCGCATGCCGGAGAATGTAGTCAGGTGGTCGCAGGGGCCTTGCCGTGCCCACGGAACCAAGCGGCAAGCTCCTGCAAAGCTCCGGCGTCGGCGCGATCTTCCCGGAAGGCGAGCACGAACCGTCGTGGACCGTCCACGAACCCGCAGGGAGCGAGAAGACTCCCCTCCTGGACATAGCGGCGCGCGATGAGCTCGGGAACCATTGCCACGCCCAGACCCGCGCGGGCGGCCTCCAACAGCGGGACCAGGTGGTCGAACCTCCGGATCCGTCCCCGGGGGGAAGGCAGTCCCCGTGCGCGGGACCAGTCCCGCCAGGCTTCCGGACGGGAATCGGTGGCCAGACGCGGGACGGTGGACTGCCAATCCGGCGACCCCGCCTTGGCGCTCCATTTCCGGACGCACACGGGACCGATCCGTTCCACGGCGATCTCCACCACCGTGGTTCCTCGGGGCCATGGCGCCACTTCGCAGGCGATCAGGGCGTCGAGCCTTCCGGCCAGGAGGTCGTCGAAACCGCCATCGGTGCGAAGCCGCAGCCGGAGACCCGGATGCGAGGTTTCCAGGTCTTCCAGGCGGGGGACCAGCCAATGGGCCAGGAAGCTCGCCGGCGCGGCCAGGTCCAAATCGTTCGTGCGATCCCGCATCACCTTGCCGCAGGCTTCCTCCAGACCCGCGAAGGCCTCCCGGACGGATCCGGCGAGTTCCTGGCCGATTTCCGTCAGGACCAGGCCCCGCCCCTGGCGGCGCACCAGTTCCTTCCCGAACCATTCCTCCAGCAGGGAGATCTGGTGGCTCACCGCTCCCTGGGTGACGGAAAGGGCCCGGGCGGCGGCGGTGACGCTCGCGGTGCGCGCGAGGGCATCGAAGGTGCGCAGGGCGTTCAGCGAGGGCAAGTTGGGATTCAAATGAGAAATACTCATGGATGATGTGAAAACTACTCGATTTTCCTTGAGGTTTTCTTGCCGTACGTTTGAATCGTCATCAATCGGAGGTGCGGTGTGGCGGACCATGGAACCCATCCGGGAATGTTCGGCGAATTCGGCGGCCAGTGGATGCCGGAGACTCTCGTGCCCGCGTTGGCCGAGCTGGAACGGCAGTGGGAACTGGCCAAGGCGGATCCCCTCTTCCAGAGGGAGAGGGAGCGTCTCCAGGAGACCTTCGTGGGAGGTCCCAGCCCCTTGCATCGGGCGGCGCGGTGCTCGGCGGAGCTGGGCCTGGAGCTCTACCTCAAGCGGGAGGACCTGAACCACACCGGTTCCCACAAGATCAACAACTGCCTGGGCCAGGTGCTGCTGGCCCGCAGGATGGGCAAGACCAGGATCCTGGCCGAAACCGGCGCGGGACAGCACGGAGTGGCCGCGGCGACGGTGTGCGCCCTGTTCGGGCTGGAATGCGTGGTCTACATGGGGAGCCTGGACATGGAACGCCAGCGGCCCAACGTGGAGCGCATGCGGCTTCTGGGTGCCCAGGTGCGCGCCGTGGAATCCGGATCCAGGACCCTCAAGGACGCCATGAACGAGGCCCTGCGCGATTGGATCTCCCGCGTGGAAGACACCTACTACATGCTGGGCACCGGGGCCGGACCCCATCCGTATCCCACCATGGTGCGCCAACTGCAGAGGGTGATCGGCCAGGAAGCGAAACGACAGATCCTGGCGCAAGCGGGCAGACTTCCGGATCTCCTGGTGGCCTGCGTCGGAGGCGGATCCAACGCGATCGGACTGTTCCATCCGTTCCTCGAAGACGCGGGCGTGGCCATGGTGGGGGTGGAGGCGGCCGGCGAGGGACTGGAATCCGGCAGGCACGCGGCCTGCCTGGGAAAGGGGCGCCCCGGCGTGCTCCACGGCAGCCGCACGATGCTCCTGCAGGATCGGGACGGACAGATCCTGGAAGCGCACTCGGTGTCGGCGGGATTGGACTATCCCGGCGTGGGTCCGGAGCATGCCTTCCTGCAGGAGGTCGGGCGGGTGCGCTACGCGTCGGCCACCGACCGCGAGGCGCTGTCCGCCTTCCACTGGCTCGCGCGCAACGAGGGCATCCTTCCCGCGCTGGAAAGCGCGCACGCGTTGGCGTTCATCCGCGGACACGCCGCCGGATTGGAGCCTGGATCCATCGTCGTCGCCTGCCTGAGCGGCCGGGGCGACAAGGATCTGTCCACCGTCCTTTCCCATCCGGAGGTGCTGCCATGACCCCACGACTCGAACACCGGCTCCGCTCGCTGCGGTCGGAAGGACGGAGCGGCCTGGCCGCCTACCTGGTGGCGGGCGACCCCGATCCAGCCACCACGCTCGGGGCCATGCGCACGATGGTGGACGCGGGGGTTTCCCTGCTGGAGATCGGCGTCCCGTTCTCGGATCCCGTGGCCGACGGTCCCGTGGTGGCCGATGCCCACCAGCGGGCGCTGCGCGGGGGCGCCACCACCGCGGGAGTGATGGATCTGGTGGCGGAGTTCCGGCGATCGGATTCCCGCACGCCGGTGCTCCTGATGGGCTACGCGAATCCGATCCTCTCCCCGGGAGTCGACGTGTTCTTCGAGGCGGCCGCCAAGTGCGGAGCCGACGGGGTCATCGTGGTGGACGCGCCGCTGGAGCATGCCGACCCGTTCCGGAGCGCGGCCGGTCGCCAGGGGATCTCCCTGGTCCCGCTCCTCGCGCCCACCGCGCACGAGGAGCGCGAAGGACGGATCCTGACCTCCAGCGGAGGATTGGTCTACCTGGTCGCGCGCACCGGCATCACGGGGAAGGCGGGTGTGGACCTGGCTTTGGTGGTGGAACGCGCCCGACGGGCCCGTCGATTCCCCGGAGTCGCGGTGGTCGCCGGTTTCGGGATCCGCGATGCCGGGCAGGTCTCGGTCCTGGCCGGCGAGGTGGATCTGGTGGTGGTGGGGTCGCGGTTCGTGGAGATCCTCGCCTCGTCGGGCGGGGAATCGACGGCTTCGCTCGAACGGGAGGTGCGGTCCATGGTGGATGCGCTGGGTGGCCCCCCGCGCGATCCGGTGGAATGATCCAATCCGCTTCGCCCGGCCTTCAAGGGGAACGAACGGGGTCCTCCGCATCCCGGGGCCGGGGATCCCTGCACGGCAGATTCCGTCTGCCGAACTCGGAGGTGTCCGGCCGGCCGTCGGCGATCGCGAAGGCGGTGTCCCGGAGGTCGCCGTAGAGGGGCGTGGCGATCCCGGGGTTTCCCCGATGCAGGCGCAGGCCGGGGCCCGAGGGAAACTCCACGTCCACGTGCCAGGAGTCGTCCATCCAGGTGGGTTCCACCACTCCGGCGATCCGGTAGCGCCTGTTCCAGCCGACCTCCGATCCGCAGTACACGATCCATCTATGACGGATTCCGTCAGGAAGGGGGCGCGATCCCGTCCGGTCCAGGAGGAGGGATTCCACTTCGTGCATGGTCGCGGAATCCACGGCGGGATTCCAGGGAAGCCATGCCTGCCAACGTCCTCTCCGCACGGGGGTTTCCGCCTCGTCCCAGCCGCAGGATGCCAGGGCGCAGGAAACGAGGAAAAGGAGGAGCAGGGCCGCAAGCCGGGGGAGAGGCTCGTGGATCCTCCATCGCCTCATGGCGAGGTGTTCCCGGTTCCGGTGGCGTCCGCCGATTCCGGAGGGGGCCTGGTGGTGGAGGCTATCGCCAACGCCCACTCCAGAAGCGCCCAGAGCGCCAATCCCAGGGCCAGGTTTCCCGGCAGGTCGTGGAGCTGGTCGTGGCGCCACCAGGCGCGTTCGCCGGAGAGGTCCACCCTGTATGTGGTGTCGGCCTGCTCCTGGCCGTGGGCGAAGACGTGGAGGACGGAATCGCCCTCCCACCGGGCGATCAGGTTGTCCGGTCCCAGCGAGGCTCCGTCGTTGCGCAGATCGAAGGCGAGCGCATCGAAGGGCATGCGGTCGATCCCGAACAGGCCGGGTTCGGTGGGGACGATCACCACGTGGATGCCGTGGGGACCGTAGGTCCAGGGGTCGGTCTTGCGCAGGTCCAGCCACCAGACGCCTCCAGGCGACCTGAGGGTTCCGATGGATCCATCGAAGCGCAGGCGACGGGACTCCAGCATGTCCACGAAAAACCAGGCGCCGACGACGAACGCGAGGATCGCCAGGAGCCGGACGATCCGCCAGACGCGGCGGGAAGTGGGGGAGGAAGGCATGGAAGGGAAAGATGCCTTTCCGAGGAGGCCGATCGGGAAGGTGGCAGGGGGAGCTCTCGCGGATGTACCTGAAATAGGTACGGAAGTCTGCGAGAAAACGCCTCCGGATTCGCAATAAAGCCTTAGAATTAGCCATGTGGAACGGATCGAAGCGTACACGGATTTCCGACGGTTCCTGAAGGATTTCTACACGGAGCGCAAGCGCACCGACGAGACCTTCAGCCACCGGAGCTTCTGCCAGAAGGCGGGGTTGAGCTCGCCGTCGTACCTGCGGGAGGTCATCGACGGCAAGCGCAATCTCACCGACGCGAGCATTCCCCAGTTCGTCAAGGGGCTCGGCCTCACGGATCTGGACGCGAAGTTCTTCGGGCTCCTGGTGCGCTTCAACCAGTCGGTGGACCCCCTCCTCAAGCAGGAGGCGCTGGAACGGATGCGGGGCCTGCGCCGGAAGGTGGACACCACGATCGTGCCGCTGGACCGCTACGACTACTACTCCCGCTGGTTCCATCCGGTGTTGCGGGAGCTGGCCTGCAAGAAGGACTGGCGCGACGATTGGGCCGCCATGGCAAGGTGCGTCCGCCCCCGGATCCGGGCCGTGCAGGCCAGGGAGGGAGTGGAGCTCCTGGAGAGGTTGGGGTTCCTGCGGCGGGCGGGAAGGCGCTGGATCCAGACGGATCCTGTCATATCCACCGGCGGCGAGGTGGACTCCCTGGCGGTGCGCGCGGGCAATCGCGAGTACGCGAAGCTGGGTGTGGCCGCCATCGACGACCAGCTTCCGTCGCGGAGGGACATCTCCACCGTGATCTTCGGGATGGACGAGGAGGCCTACGACCAGATCAAGCGGGAGATCCGCGAATTCAAGGACCGGATCGCGCGGATCGTCCACGACCAGACCCGCTGCGACCGCGTGATGGCCTTGAACGTGCAGCTGTTCGCCCTGTCGGGAGAGGAGGAGACGTGAACGCCACGACCGCGGCCGCATTGGCCTTCCTGCCGCTGGCGCTCTGTGCCTGCGGAGGCCGGACACAGACGGGAGTCGACGAGCACGGGAACGCGTTTTCCGCGCGGATCCAGGTGGTGGGCCTCCAGGGGGACCCCCGCACCGATGCCGAAGTGGTGGTGCGCCCCTCGGACTGGATTCCGGGAGAGCCACTCGACTCCACCGGGCCTTCGCCGGAAGCGGTGCGCCTGCGGACCGATGGGGGAGGGTATTGCGTCATCGAGCGCCTGCGCAGTGGTTCGTATTCCCTGCGGGCAGGAGATTCCCTGCTCGCGAGTCGGATCTCCCTGGATCCCGAATCGTCGGGGGGCGTCCTGCGTGTCGTGCTGGATTCGGTCGGCGCCTTGACCGGCGTGGTCCGTGGAGGTGGCCCGGGCCTCAGGGTGGCCGTCCAAGGTCTGGAGCAGACCGCGCGCACGGACTCCTCCGGCCGCTTCGTGCTGCCCTTCGTGCCCAAGGGCTCCCACCGGCTGGCCATCGGGGAGCCGGGGCATGCGAGACGGGTCTCTCCAGTGGAGGTCCATCCCGGTCGCGCCACCGAAACCACCCCCCTCGACTACGATCCATCGGCCCCCAAGGACATCGTCGCCACGGGTTCGGACCTCGCCGCGCTCCTGCCGGCCACGGTGGATCCTCCTCCCGGGGCCTACCGCGATTCCGTCCATGTGCGTGCCTTCGCGGCACTCCCCGGGGATTCCCTCTTCGTTTCGCAAGGCGGAAGCCCCTGGGCTCCGTGGTCCGAACGGACCCTGCGCCAGGATGCCTGCCTCCTTCTGAAGACCGTGCGAGCCACGGCGACCTATTTCCCCATCCGGACGGTCTGCTACACCATCTCTCCCTGAATCCTCCTCCCCCCCCAATCCGGGCATCGGCTCTGGACGAACCTTCCCGAAGGGGGGAGGCCAGTTTCCGTCGTGCGCCCATTCCATCCGAAAGGATCCCCATGTTCCCATCCCCCGGCGTTTTCCTTCTTGCCATGATGGCATCGGTCTCCACGGCCCAATCGATCTGGGTTCCGCGCGCTCCGCAACCCAGCGCCGATCGGATCCAAGCCATGGCGTGTTCCCCCAGCCGCTGCGTGGCCGGCACCAGGGAAGGAGCCCTGACCCAGACCGGCGACGGTGTGCGGTGGATGCCGGTGGATGGTGTTCCCCCGGGTGGCTACTGGTCCGACATCGAATGGATCCACGACAGATTCCTCGCGGTGGGACTCTACGGATGGGGGGTCTCCTCGGATGGTGTCCACTGGGAATTCCGCGAATCGAACATGTCGCGCCAATCCTGGACGCTTGTGGGAGCGGCCTGGACGGGGCGGGAATTCCTCGTGGTCGGAAGCCGCGATTCGGCCTTGGTCTCCCGCGACGGCACCGCCTGGGATGCGGTGCCCTTCGGTTGCCAGGCATCGCGCAGCATGGGATCCCACACCGCCTCCGGGGGCGGGTCCGTCGTCGTCGCCTTCGACAATGGTGCCGGATGCGTCTCCTCCGATTCCGGAAGGACGTGGAAGGAGGTGATCGACACCCTGGACCAACCCTTCGGTGGATTCCACGCGGTGGGTTGGAATGGTTCGCGGTTTCTGGCCCTGGCACAGGACCAGATCTGGGCGAGCGACGACGGCCTGCGCTGGAAGCTGGATCTGTGGGGGAAGTACCTCGTCGCGCGCGCCTTCCACACCGATTCGTCCGCCGATCTGGCCTTGGGACGGGAGGCGGAAAACGCAACGTCGGCCGTCTGGCGGCGACCTCGGGGAGGCGTCTGGGCGCGAGTCGACACCTTCTCCAGCCAACTGGACTTGACGGAATTCGCACGCGGCCCCTTCGGCTACCTGGCGCTGGGAATGCCGAGCCATCGCTTGGCTTCCCCCGATGGGCGGACCTGGACGGCTTCGGGTCCGGATCCCGACTACTTCGCGGTGGTCCATGCGCTCGGACGCTTCCACGCGGTGGGAGGTGGCGGTCGGGCCATCGCCTCCGCCGACGGGATCGCCTGGACCGTCCTGGCCACGGGATCCAGGAACGATCTGCCGGGCATCGCCACTGACGGAAAACGTCTGGTGGCGGTGGGCGATTCGGGGACGATCCTGGTCTCCGACGACGGACTGTCCTGGAAGTCCGTGGTTTCCGGAACCCGGCGACTCCTGCGATCGGTGGCCTGGAACGGGAGGCGGTTCCTGGTCGTCGGGGATTCGGCCACGGTGCTCGGTTCCGTCGACGGTGCCGCATGGACACCGGAGTCCACCGCGCCGGCCGGGAACCTGTTGCGCGTGGTTGCCGGCGACGGCGCATGGTACGTGATGGATGCCCAGGGCGCGATCTGGACGCAGGACGCTTCCGCCTGGCGCGACCTCGGACTTGCCGCGCAGGCGCAGATGGTCGGTGCCGCCGATGGGCGGGGAATCGTGGTCCAGGATCGCAATGGGGGCAATTGGTGGTCCAGGGATGGTGCGGATTGGGTCCGACCGACGCTCTTCGGATCGGTCTCCCCGGCGGCCGTGGTGCATACCGGTTCGGAATGGATCATCGTTGGCAACGCCCTGAGTTCGAGTTCGGATGGCAAGACCTGGCAGGACCTGGGTGCCACTCTCGGCGGCGTCCGGAGCATGGCGGCCTCCGACAGTCTCCTGGTCGCGGTGGGAACGAACGGGACCATCTGGACCTCCGCGCGATCGAGGCTTTCCGGGATCGGAACTCGCCGGGCGCTGTCGTCCACGGACCTCCAGGTGCGTCAAGTTCGGGACGGCCTCGCGATTCGATCGGCTTTCCCCGGAAGCCTGGAGCTGGTGGTGCGCGACGCCGGGGGGCGATCCCTCCTGCGCCGGGTCGTTCCAGCCGAGCCTGGCCGGGAATTGGTGGTTCCACTCGGACTCGGGCGAGACGTGCGCATTGTCTCGGTGCGCCAGGGCGACCAGAGGATGGACATGCGGACCATGCCGCGGTTCCATTGAGGTGGGTCCCTCCGGGGATCCGGTCCTCGCCCTGGCAGGCTTCGCGGGATTCGTGCGGGAAGTAGCTTCTGGCTTCCTTGAACGGAAGGGTGGTGGCGGTGCCCCGGAAACGCGCATGGCAAATCCGATCGATGGCGGTCCCCTGGATGATCCTCCTGGGGTCCTCCGGTGGCTGGAGCGGGGAGTCCCCTCTGGAACGGGGAATCGTCCAGCCATCGTCGCCTGCAAGCTCCGGTCTTTCCAAGGCGATGTCCGCGTTCGCCAAGGAAGCTTCGGAAATCGATCGCATCGGAGCCGTCCGGGATGTCCTGCCGGCGATCGTCGATAGCGGAAGGACCTTGCTGTGGGTTCTGGACACATCGGCGGTCTGCTGTTCGGATCGCTCCCAGGTCTGGGTGCTCGCGCGCGATCTGGCCACAGGCCGCGATGGTCGCCGGTGGAGGATCGTCGATCGTGGCGAATCCGGCGAGAATCTCCTGGAACCCCGTCGGGCTCGGAGCGATCTTGGACAACTGGTCCGGATGCTTTCCGATTCTCGAGCCCGCTCCCTGGGCGGATGGAGATTCGGGACGTCGGTGGAGATGGACCGCTTCGAGGTTTCCGGAAAGGGGTTCAAAATAGAGGTGGGACGTGGCACGACTCTGGCCTTTCCGGTTCCGGGAGAACTGGAAGTCCGTCGTGGTGCGCGGGTGGTGTCCAAACGGAAGATGGTGGGCTTGGGGACG
>Ga0116170_10003670_pt1 | contig 14302 bp, 17 predicted proteins | sample AD_JPNHW1_MetaG_FD_89797 | JGI IMG/M metagenome (GOLD analysis project Ga0116170, IMG submission 89797) | Active sludge microbial communities of municipal wastewater-treating anaerobic digesters from Japan - AD_JPNHW1_MetaG | ecosystem: Engineered > Bioreactor > Anaerobic > Digestate | place...
AGGCAGCCCCTCCGCCCTCAGATTTCGGGCGGACATCTCCGTGGGGGCGAACAGAAGGTCGGAAACGTGATCGGCCATCACCCGGTTGATCTCCTCCGGCATGGTGCGATCGAAGGAGCGGAGACCGGCCTCCACATGACCGACGGTGATGCCTAGTTTAACGGCCGCCAACGCTCCCGCCAGCACCGTATTGGTGTCCCCCTGCACCAGCACGACGTCCGGCCGGGTCTCCTGAAAGAACCTCTCTAGACCGGCCAGCATCTTGCCGGTCTGGGCGCCATGCGTCCCGGAGCCGACCTCCAGGTTTATGCGCGGTTCGGGCAGCTCCAGGTCCCGGAAGAACACCCGGTCCATCTCGAACGAGTAATGCTGACCGGTGTGCACCAGATCGAAATCGAGACCGCGTCGCTGCAGCTCGCGGACGATCGGTGACATCTTGACGATCTCGGGCCGGGTGCCCAGTACCACGCTGAACCTCATTACCTCACGTTCCTCAGGAACTCCTCGGTCTTCTTGATTATCCGTTCCCCGGTCTCTCTGGGGAACAGGCCTAGGAGCTCTGGCTTCCTCTCCACGATGTCATCGCAGATCACGAAATCATGGTAGAGCAGGGTCCGCTGCTCGGAACGCCGTATGTCCAAGACGGTTATCGGGTAGATGTGCGCCTCGTCGATCATCCTCTCCAGTCCCCCGTCCTCGGGGTACTTCCATCCGATGAGGTGCATGCCCATGCAGCAAGCGTAACGAACGACCTCGCTGGAGAACTTGGTGTTGGTCACCAGCCATGGTTTTTCCACATTGTTTGTGTCCTTGAGGTCCAGGAACCTCCCCCAGGTGTACAGCGCTTCCTGTATCGAGGACTTGGTGCCCAGGGCGTTGTGGAACTTGCATTCGACCGTGGCCTTCTTGCCATCTTTCACGATGACCACGTCCACCTCGTGGGAGACGCACCTGCCCTTGAGGATCTGGCGCACCAGCACCTGGTATCCCATCTGCTCGAACACCCTTCCCATCAATGATTCGAAGGCGTGCCCTTCCGGACCCAGGAGCATTATCGCTTTCTTGAGCGAGTACTGCTGGGCCTGAGGCGCGGGCAGCCGCGAGCGTATTCGCCGATAAAGTTCCTCGGTGGTCATGCCGTCGTACAGGTACGGTTTGACCGACTCCAGGATCGCCTCGGCCTCCTCGGGCGACGTCCCGACCCTCAAGATGGCATTGATGGCCTTGGCCGGATCAAAATCCTCCAATTCCCCGGAACGCTTGACCACGCGCATGTCTAAGGTCAAAGTTATGGCGTCTAATCAATCTTCCTAATCATCAGTCAGAGAAGGCGCTGTCAGCTTCGGCCGTCAGAAGGCTCACGACCTCAAAGGGGCACTTATCCGCGGACGGGGGTACCAAGTCCTTGCGGAACTCCTCGTTGGTTCCGTTCTTCCAGGTGACCCGGAGCACGATGATGGTGTTCCTCATCTCCAGGTGCATCTCCTTGAGCACCGAGGTGTAGGCGGCCGCCTTTCCCCGTCCTCCGTTGCGACCGTTGCCGCAATAGGCGACCAGACCCATCTTGTCCATCTGGTAGATCAGCTTGTAACAGGTGGCCGCCGGAAGGTTCACCACCGGGGCCATCTCAGAAACGGTAAGGCAACGCCTGGATGTCGCTGCCAGAATGAAGAGCACGACCGGGTCGATCAGAAACCTGGCTATCTGATCGCGCTCCACTCCTCGCATGGTCTTAAGGGCGGTATGCACCGCGGTCTCGACTTGCAATTCGTTACCAGCGAACAATAGGCATTACCGCGCAGGGATGGTTATACGGGAGATTAATACTTTGGTTCTTTGAAAAATAAGGTAAATGGTTTGTAAGATTTCGTCCTAGGAACCGCGGACGTCGGTCTCCTGCAGGATCTTCTCGATCTCCGCCTTGAGGTGGTCCGGAATTCCCCTGATGCCTACGTCAAGGAAGCCGCGGACGATCATGCCGACCGCCTCCTCCTCCGTGAGGCCACGGGACATCAGGTACTCCACCTGGTCCTGGGCGATCTTTCCGACAGCGGCCTCATGGGTCATCTCCACGTCCGGGACTCGGGCTTCCAGTTCAGGTATGGCGATCTGCACTCCCTTGTTGTTAAGGATCAGTCCCTTGCATTCCAGGTGGGCCTTGATGCCCGGGGCGTTGCCGACCAACTGCCCCCTGGCGATCACGGTGCCGCCAGTGGTTATGGTTCGGGAGATGAGCTCGGCCTTGCAGCCCGGGGCGTTCAATATGGCCCGGGAGCCAAGGTCCATGACGCTGCCCGGATGGGCCACCGCCACGGAGTTGAAGCGGCAGATGCCGTTCGCCCCGTTCATGTGCGCCGTCGGATAGGTCTGAATGGTCTTCACCGGTTTGAGGGCTACGTAATTATTGATGAACGTGGCGCCCTCGTCCATCAGGATGTTGGTGCGCGGGCGCACCCCGATGAACTCGGACCAGTTATGGACCATGGTGAAGGTCAGCTTGGAGTTCTTCTTCAGATAGAACTCCGAGATGCCCAGGTGCAGTCCCTTCTCCACGCCCTTGGTGGTGGCGCAGCCGGTGACCACCTCCACCTCCGAGCCTTCCTCGGCAATCAGAACGTTATGGACGTACTGCTTGGTGTTGCGGTTCTTCAACAGCAGGCAGGTCTGCACCGGCATCTTGACCTTGGCGCCAGGCAACGCCCGAATGAAATAGCCGTCCGCCTTCGCCAGATACGTCTCGGCGGTGTACTTGTCCGCGTCAGGCTGCACCGCCTTCCAGACATAGTCCTTCAACCAGTCGTGCACCTTTAGCGCTTGGCGAAGGGGCATGAGCTCCACGCCCTCGCCCATTATGGCCGAGTGCACCACGCTGTTGTCCATCAGCAGGAAGTTACCGGAGCGTCCCTTCCCGGAGGGCGTGAGTCCGGAATCGTGCATGGTCTCTTTGGTGTCCTTGGGAAGGTCCTCCAGGGACTCCATCTCGGCGATGTCCCTCTTTCCATCATGATAGCTGTCCAGGTCAATGTCCTCGCCGAACTTCGCCTGCTTCTTGAGGGCATCCTTGGCCCGGTTCTCATCGTTGCTGGTCATGTTCAGACCTCGGAGATGGCGTTCTCTTTTATCTGTACGGCCTTGTTGACCTTGCAACTTATGCACTCCTGGTATCCCATCTTGCGGATCTCGGCCAGAAGCTCACGCGGGTTTCCGGAGCAAGCGACGGTGCCCTGGCACATGACGTAGCCGCGGTCCGCCTCCACGTAATCTAGTATCTGTCCGGTGTGGGTTATGATCAGGGCCGCCTTGCCGCTCTTCTCGCGCCATCCGGCGCAATGGGTCGGGCCGGTCAGCAGATCATGGACCTTGGCTCCCAGCTTCTCTATGGAGACCATGTCCACTCCGCTCTCCGGCTCGTCCAGAAGGACCAGGCAGGGGTTCTGGGCCGTCAGCTGAAGGATCTCCGAGCGCTTGATCTCCCCGCCGGAGAAGCCCACGTTGACGTCCCTCTCCATAAAGCGGGCCATGTCCAGTTCCTCGGCGACCTTGTCGGTATCGACGTTGCCTTTGCTGGTGACCCGCACCAGGTCCTTGAGCCTGACCCCAGTAAGGTTCGGCGGCCGCTGCATCATCATACCGATGCCGCGCTTGGCCCTCTCGTTCACCGGCATGTGGGTGATGTCCTCCCCATTAAGCAGGATGCGACCGGACTTGACCTTGTACCCGGAAAAACCCATGATGGTCATCAGCAAGGTAGATTTTCCCGATCCGTTGGGGCCGAACAGGACTGTGGTGTAGCCGGTCATGACGCTCAGGGACAGGTTGTGCAGGATCTCCCGTCCGCCAACCTCCACGGTAAGGTTCTCTATCTCCAGCATTGGCTCATCTCCTCTATGCGATTGTTACCCATGGTAGTTAAGGATATCGAGTTTCATTTCCTATAGCGATCAGGGTGCTCCAGCACCATCAGCTCGTTTCCGTCCTGGTCCAGTAGAACGGCCATCAGCCCGCCCCAGGGTTGCTTTTCCGGCTTCAACTTGAAGACCACGCCCTCGTCCACCAGCCGCCGATGCATGTCGTACATGCTGTCACAGGAGAACACCACGCCGCTCATGCCGCCAGGCTGGCGTTCCCCTTCCCTCGGTACGTACAGCGCCACCTTACCCATCGGCTCGCCCGGGCCAAGTTCCGCCCAGTTGCCGTCCCTACGTCGCAGTTCAAGTCCCAGTTTCTGCATGTAAAAATCCAGGGCGATGTCCAGGTCATTGACGGGAACACCGACCATCCACACTCTGGTCAGCCTTCCCTTCTCCTCTCTGGGATCGTTCGAAGCCATAGGATCTCCGATGGGCATGTTTGTTCTATCGGAACCTGAATATTTAATTGTAATCTCCTGGCGGAGAAGATAGATAATCCAGTTCGTTGTACGGTACTCCATGAAGAAGGTCGTGGCCATCATAGGGCCGTCGGAACGCTGGATGCCATTATGCCGCGAGCACCGCCAGCTGGCCGATTTTGTATGCGCGTCACCGTTGCGCGCGGAGCCCAACGACGATTCCAATTTCTCACTGTTCCTGATCGACATGTTCTCTGGTCGGTTCGACGTGCTTGTGGCCACCTGTCCCACGGCCATCGAGGCCCTGGTCACCATGGCCAAGCGTAGAAAAATGCTGGACCGGGCGAAGGAGGCCATGGGAAGGGCGGAACTGGTGGTCATCGGGGACCGCACGGCGCAGAGCGCGCAGAGGCACGGTCTCAAAGTGTCGTCCATAGCCCCGGAATCCACCACCGAGGCGCTGGTCCAGCACCTTGGCTCCCAGGCCCGAAGGGGGACCGTGGCCTTGCTCCGTTCCGACCAGGGCTCCAAGCGCCTGGTGGAGGACCTGAAGGCCACCGGCTGGAAGGTGGAGGACGTTCCGGTGTACTCCCTGCTGCTGGACGAAGGGGAGGACATGCAGGACATCATGGAACGCCTGGACCGCGGCGACATCGACGCCCTGGTGTTCCCGACCCCGGCCCATACCCAGGCGTTCCTGGTGCAGCTGGAGGAACGAAGCGGAGAGGATGAGGCGCTGTCCCTGCTGGAAGGACTGACCATCGCGGCCATGGGACAGGAGACCAGGGAGAGGCTGGAGGCCTACGGGATCGAGGTGAACGTCGTTCCGGAGAAGGCGGAGCCATCGGCCCTGCTCAGAAAGCTGATGGGCCATCTGGACGTTTGACAGTCGTCTCTGTTGGTCTAAGGGTCCTTAAGACGGACGCTCCTTGGAAATGAGGGCGGCAATCGCGGCGACGATCATTCCGAAGAGCATGAGAAGCCAGACCGCGCGGTATTCGGTCAATGAGCTCTCGCTCATCATGAAGCCGGCGATCATCTGTAATACCGCCCCTCCGGCGAAAGGGAATATGTTCAGGGCGGCCAAGGAGGTCCCGGACATCGATCGGGGGAAGGCGTCCTTCACCTGCCCATATATCGGCACGTACCAGCCGGCGAAGAACCCGAAGAGGAAATGAACGATGGTGTATGCCATCTGATCGTTCACCCGGCCGGACATCAACCAGAGGATGCCCCACATCATAGCGAAGGCCAGGGTGCCGGCGACCACCACTTTACGACGGGACCGCAAAACGCGGTCCGATAGATAGCCAGAGACGGGGCAGCCGGCGATCATTCCCAGGCCTACGAAGGTAAGGGAGAAGCCGTACTCCGCCTTGTCCCAGCCCAGAACATCTCGGAAGTACGGTCCGCCCATCAGACCCTGGTAGACCATCAGACTGCCGTACATGAAGAAGAAGATGATAGCGAAGGGCCAGAACCTGATCCCTGAGCTGAACACCTGGCGCAAGGCGCTTCCCATCGGGATCCTATCTTCCTCCTCGGTCCGCTCAACGGCCGGTAGTCCCACGTCCTGCGGCCGGTCCCGGACCAGGAGCCACATCGACCAGGTAAGCACGGCGGTCAGAACCGCCAGGACCAGGAACACCTGCCGCCATCCGACCTGATCGGACATCGCCGCCAAAGGCCCGGCCGCCGCCAAACCTCCGGCGTTGCCGATCATCAACAGAACCCCGGTCATGGTGCTGAACTCGTCCTTTCGGAACCAGGAGGAGAGCACCTTCAAGGTCGGAACGTACACCATGGCCACGCCAAGTCCGATCATCACCCGGCCGGCTACCACCATCTCAAAACTGCTGGCCAGAGCGGTCACCAAGGCTCCCAGGGCGGAAAGGGCGGTGAAGGCGCAGACGGTACGGCGCGGTCCCCAGCGGTCGGTGAGCACCCCGCAGGGCAATTGCATCACCATGTAGGCGTAGAAGTAAGCGGAGCTGAGCAGGGCGACGGCGGTCAGACCGACCCCGAACGATCCCTGCAGGTCGGTGGCGAGTACCGCCGGCGATACCCGGTGAAAGTACACTAGGAAATAGGTGAGGGCCATGACGCCGAAGATGGTCCAACGATTCCACAGAAGATGTGCCTTCCCTAACCCGCGTCTGATCGGATCCACCTCCCGGTCCCGGTTCGTCTAAAAAGGGATATGGAACGTTCGGTGCATAATAACAATGACCCTTCAACGGTGAGTTCGTTGCTATCCCCCACCCATCCCGGACGGGTCCATCCGTTCTCAACGTAGGTTGGCCTTGAGCACTTCGAAAGCCTCCTCGACCGTCAGCGGCGGCTCGAAGTCGCCATTGGTATGCTGTTTGTACATCACCATCAGACGGGAGAACGATGGCAGCTCCAGATTGGCCTCCTTCAGCACGTCCGGTCTCTTCATGAGGTCCCGGAACGTACCGTCGAAGAGCACCTTCCTCTTCAGAACGATGGCACGATCGGCCAGCTCGAAAGCCACCGTCAGATCGTGAGTGGCGATGACCATGCTCTGCTCCAGTCCGGAAAGGACGTTGACCAGGTCTCGTCGTCCCTGCGGGTCCAGGTTGGCCGTCGGCTCGTCCAACAGCAGCACCGGCGGGGACATGGAGAGCAGGCCGGCCATGGCCACCCGCTTCTTCTCTCCCAACGAGAGGTTCTGAGGCACACGCTTGGAAAGGTGCGTTGCGCCTACGGCCTCCAGCGCCTTATCGACCCTTTCTCGTACCTCCTCTTCTGCCAGTCCCATGTTCAGCGGTCCGAAGGCCACGTCCTCGTATACCGAAGGCATGAACACCTGGTCGTCCGGGTCCTGGAATAGGAATCCGACCTTCTTGCGGGCCTCGGCCGCCGCGCGCCTCTCGACCTTCTTTCCTGCTATGTATACGTCTCCCTGCTTGGCGAAGTCCAAGGCGGCCATTAAATGCAGGAGCGTGCTCTTCCCAGCTCCGTTCGGGCCGATCAGTGCTATGCGCTCCCCTTCCTTTAGCTCGATGCTGATGTTCTCCAAGGCCTGGATATGTCCGGGGTATTCGAAGGAAACATCACGAAGGGAGATCACCACCATACGTACCACCCCATCTGCTGAGATAACGAAAAGCCACCGATGATGACGAAGGCCAGGCCCAGGCCGGCATCCCTGAGGCGGACCCGGAACGCGCTTAACGTGCGTACCTTCCCATCGTACCCGCGGGAAAGCAATGCCATATACACCCGGTCCGCCCGACGATAGGAACGGATGAAGATCATGCCGATGGTGTTCGAGAGCACCTTGAACGCCTCGCGGTCCAGCAGCGAGCGGCCGCCCTGAAATCCCCGAGACCTCCTGGCCATACGCATCCTTTCCGCCTCATCTAGCATCACGAATATGAAGCGATAGGTGAACATGATCATGTCGCTGAGCAGGGAGGGCATCTTGAACCAGCGCATCGTCCAAAGAAGGTCCATGAACGGGGTAGTGTAGACCAGAAGGAGGAGAAGGAGGACCGAGGTGCTGACCCGCAATCCCATGGCCAGGGCGGTCTCGGCCCCGGAGGTCAGCAGCATGGTCAGCGAGGCGAAGGCGATGAATGGAAGGGCCATCAGTAAACCCCGTAACAGGTGGGTCATCGATACTCGGGAAAGTAACATCAGGACGATGGTGAAAATCAAGGCGAGGACCAACGCATTCCGGTCGGTGAACGTTGAGATCAGCACCACCAATGCGAAGATGCAGACCAGCTTGACCCGGGGATCGAAGCGTGACAAGGCGGAATCGCGAGCGTGGCCGTCGGCATGTTTTTGCATAATGAATCCCGGGTGTTACGAATCTGTGAAAAATAAGAATGGAGTAAATGGTTTATTATGCCTTCTGGCGGGACCGCATCCCTTTCAAGTACAGGAACACCAGCAAAAAGGTCAAGGCGAAACCGATGAGACCGGCGATGAGCGCTCCGGCCCAGTTCTCGCCATAGCTGAGGGGAGCGGTCCAAACCTGTTCAGCCTCTTCCACGTGGTTATCCTCCATGACCTTCTCCAGACCGTCCGGAAAGGCCGCGGAGAAGGCGAAATAACCGACCAGGCCTATGGCGAATAGGACCAGTATCACCGCCGTTGCCTTGCCATAGCTCTTCCAGTTCAAACGACCGCCTCCTTGACTTCCTGGTTCTTTCCCATCTCCAGCATCTCCGGGGCTACCCGGCTGATGAACACTACTACCCCTGTGGTTATGAGCGCTTCGCCAATGGCGATTATGGCGTGCCATCCAGCCATCGCCGGGATCGAGACCGAGGCGACTATTCCGAAATCCCCTCCGGATATGGTGTAGCTCAATGCCAGCAGAAGGCCGCAGGCGAGTGCTGCCAGGAAGACCGAGGCCCAGGCGGCCAACGGCACAGCCAATGATTGGTGCTTCTTCAGCAACCTGAGCACTCCGTATGACACCAGAGGTGCGATGACCGCCATGTTGAGCAGGTTAAGTCCCAGGGCGGTTAGGCCTCCATCACCGAATACCAGGCATTGGATGACCAGTATTGTGGTCAATACCAGAATGCCCCCGTAGAGGCCGAGGAGGATCACTGCCAGGGCCGCTCCCACCAGATGTCCAGTGGTTCCTCCCCCGACGGGGAAGTTCAGCATTTGAGCAACGAATATGCCGGCAGCCAAGATGGCCATGAAGGGGACCATCCTCTCGTCAACTTTCTTATTCAATTTATAAACTGCCAGGGCGATGAAGGGCAAGGCGATGGCCCAGCCCAATCCCACCACCACCGGGTCCATGAGTCCATCAGGAATGTGCGTGTTAACTTCCCCCAGTAACAAATTACTAATGATTTCGTGTTACGAATCATTTTTTAGTAATACGCATTGAATCAGGACGAATAAATAGTTAATGTTTTTTAGCCTGGTGCCTACGAACCGGTCGTGAACGATCACAGCGCCATCATTATTCGTAACCCGAGAAGGATGACGATGCTGTTGCCGATCAAAATGCTGGCGGTCATGAACCGGGGTGTAAGGTGCTTCCGGGCCAATGCTCCGACGGCGGCGAGCAGAGTTTCCCAGGATAGCGATGCCAGGCCGACCCCAGCGATGAACCACAGACAGTCCCCGAATGAGAATGACCAGCTCGCTCCTTTTCCAAGGATCAGCGCCAAGAAATAGGCTACGGTGAAGGGGTTAAGCAATGTCAGGGCCACGAACTTACCGTAGACGGTGATCTCTCCGTCCTGGTTCCCGGTATCTGGAACGCTATCCTTCACCCTTCTCCGTAACCGTAGGATGCCATATACGCCCATGGCGATGAGCGCGATCCCGCTCGCCACTTGCAACGGTCCGGAATAGGGCGCGATGAAAGCCACCGCCGCCGTCCCGGCGAATACGGCTAAGGCGGCGCATAATAGGTCCACCGTCGCGGTTCCCGCTCCGGCCACGAGGCCTAGCCGGAACCCTCGGTCGAGAGCGGTGTTGACTATGAGAATGGACACCGCCCCCAGGGGAATAGCGATACCATATCCAGCTATCAACCCCTCCCAGAACGCTCCCATGGTCGCCTCTCCCTTCAAGGGCTGACGGATAAAAGAAAGCATTGGTGATCGGAAAAAAAGAAAAACGATAATATCGTGGGCAGTATTGGGATGTCGGAGATATCATGAAAGTAGTGGCGTTCAACGGAAGTCCAAGGGTCAACGGCAACACCCATCAGGCCTTAGAGTTCGTTCTACAGGAACTGAAGAACGAAGGTTTCGATACCGAGCTGATTGACATATGCCGGGAAGATATCAAGCCCTGCCGGGCCTGCGGTTCCTGCGGTAAGAATAAGGACCAGAGGTGCGTCATGGCCGAGGACCGTCTGAACGAGTACGTACAGAAAATGAAGGCGGCCGACGGGATGATAATCGGCTCGCCAGTGTACTTCGGCAACATGACCGCTCAAACGAAGGCTTTCCTGGACCGGGCCTTCTACGTCGCCCGGGCCAATGGCGACATGTTCCGCCGGAAGGTCGGGGCGGCCGTGGCGGTGAACCGCCGCGCCGGAGCGCTTGACACTTTCGATGAGATTAACAAACTATTCCTCATCAGCCAGATGATCGTGCCCGGAAGCAGTTACTGGAACACCATCACCGCCCTGAAACCAGGCGACATCGCCATGGACGAGGAAGGCATCAGGACCATGAAGACCCTGGGGCAGAACATGGCCTGGCTGCTCAAGAAGCTGGACTGAGATGGACGACATCGGACTGGTCCACGTATACACCGGCGACGGCAAGGGGAAGACCACGGCTGCGTTGGGCATGTGCGTCCGAGCGGTGGGCCACGGCTACCGCGCGCTCATCGTCCAGTTCATGAAGACCGCCGGTACCTACGGGGAGAACTTCCTTGATCTGCCTGGATTGGATGTAGTGGCGTCCGGCAATGACTGCCTGGTCTTTTCCAAAGATATAACCCAGGCCGACCTGGACAGGGCGGCCGAGGGCCTGGAACTGGCGGCCGAGGCGCTGAGATCGGGAAGATACAGGATAGTGGTGCTGGACGAGGTGAGCGTGGCCATCAAGTTCGGGTTGGTGAACGTCAATGAGGTGGTCAAGGCGATAGGGGGGCGCCATCAAGGGGTCGAGGCGGTGATCACCGGTCGTCACGCGCCGCCGGAACTGCTTGATATGGCTGACTATATCAGCGAGGTCGAGGCGGTGAGGCACCCCTACCAAAAGGGGATCACCTCCAGGAAGGGCGTGGACCGCTGACCAGAGGCCAAAACCCTTATCTAGCGGCAGCTCAAGAGCAGTTCACGATGGTTGAGGCCAAGCCCAGGGAGGGCAAGTCCAAGTGCACAGTGTGCGAATCGTTCGATCTCAAAGGCACCTGGACCTGCGAATGCGACGCCGTCAACATCTCCCGCGATGCAAAATGCTGGAGATGCGGAAGGCCGCGCTTCGATAACGAACGTGTTTAGAACAGCTCGTCAAGCTCCTTCATGGTCGAGCGTAACTGTATAACATCGCCCACCACCGCCACCAGGTCGGTGGAGACGTTGATGATGATCGGTTTGAAGAGCTTCTTCTTTATGTGCAGCTCCTTGGCCGCGTCCTTGCTCACATTGACCAGGATATGCAGGACCGTCCACTTGCCGGTATCTATGGTGCTGCCATACAGGACGCCGAGCTCGCGACCGTCCTTGCTGATGACCCTCTTCTTGTCCACGCTGCTTAGTTCCATTGAGGAAACCCCATCCAACATGGCTATCGACGGAGATAAGGATTTGCTAATCTAGCCACGGCCACGATGATGGCCACGACCAGGAAGGCCGCTCCGGCCAGTAGACCGCTCCCGGTGAACATCAGTACGAAGATGGCCGCTACGATGGCGGTGAAGAACTTGATCAGGCTACTAACCACTATGACAAGAACCAGGATGCCAATGAGCACCAGGAACACCGCCAGTATCCAAAGCTCGATGATCATCGCCCGTCCATTACGATTGTCGGTCAAGTAATTTGCGTCGTTCCCTCGGTTCGACGCAGAAGCATTTAATGGCACGATTGCCGATAAGTGAGGTCAATGGGCAGGGATTGGGAGAAGGAGTACCGGTCAAAGATCCTCACCGCCGAGGAGGCGGTGCTGAAGATAGGTCCAGGAAGGACGGTGTTCCTGGGAACGGCCTGCGGGGAGCCGCAGGCGCTAGTGAAAGCGCTGCTAGCCAAATCCTATGCCATGATCGATAGCGAGGTCATACAGACTCTGTCGTTAGGCCTGACGTTCTACGCCGAGGACCAGTTCCGGGACCAGTTCCGGCTCAACGCCTTCTTCATCGGTCCCAACGTGCGGGGGGCGGTGAACGAGGGGAAGGCGGATTACACTCCGGTCAACCTGTCCGATATCGAACGCCTTTTCTCCAGCGGTCTGAAGCCAGTGGACGTGGCGTTGATCCAGGTATCACCGCCGGATGACGATGGATATTGCAATCTCGGCGTGTCGGTCGACATCACCATGTCCGCGGCCATGCACGCTGACGTGGTCATAGCGGAGGTCAATCCTAACATGCCCCGCCTGGGTGGGAACAGCCGATTGCATTTGAAGGAGATAGACCACCTCGTGGAGAACGACCAGCCCATCCTGGAGTTCATCGGGGAAGAGGAGGTTTCCCGCATCGCGCCGCGCATAGGGAAGAACGTGGCCGAGCTCATTCCGGACGGGGCGACGATACAGATAGGCTATGGCAACGTCCCGGACGCCATCCTGGCGTACCTGGACGAGAAGAAGGACCTGGGCGTGCACACCGAGATGTTCTCCGATGGCATCATCGACCTGGTGGAAAAGGGCGTCATCACCGGGAGGAGGAAGGGATTCCACGACGGCAAGGTCGTCTCTTCCTTCTGCATGGGCTCCAAACGTCTCTACGATTTCATAGACGGGAACGAGATGTTCGAGATGTACCCGTCCTCGTACACCAACGATCCGTGCAACATCTCCCGCAACAACAACATGATCGCCATAAACTCCGCACTGGAGGTGGACCTCACCGGTCAGGTGTGCACCGACCAGATCGGCCATCGGTTCTATTCCGGCATCGGCGGTCAGGCCGACTTCATGCGAGGGGCGGCGCGTTCCCCCGGCGGCAAGGCCATAATCGCCATGCCGTCCACCGCCCAGCATCATACCATCTCGCGCATCGTTCCCACGCTATCGGCCGGAGGGGGCGTGACGACGACGCGGGGTGACGTGCAGTTCGTGGTAACCGAGTTCGGGGTGGCCGACCTGCGCGGGAAGAGCATCATGGAACGCTCGCTGTCGCTGATCGGCATTTCGCACCCGCGCTTCCGGGCCGAGCTGCTGATGAACGCCAAGTCACTGCATTACGTATACCAGGACCAGATGGAGGCCGGCTACGTTGGGATATATCCGGAGCAGTACGAGTCCGTGCGCGTGGTGGCCGACCAGGAGATGTACTTCCGCCCTGCGAAACCTACGGACGAGCCGATGCTCAAGGAGATGTTCTATTCATTGTCCAGGGACACGGTCTACAACCGGTTCATGGGCCTCAAGCGCAGCATGCCCCACCGCGAGCTGATGCGAATCGTGAACATCGATTACGATACCAGGGTGACCGTCTGCGGTTTCGTGATCGAGGATGAGGTTTGGTCCATGACCTCCTTCGCCATGTACGATCTCGATAAAGCGTCCAACACCGCCGAGATCTCGTTCGCGGTTAGCGATAAATGGCAGAACAAGCGCATCGGGACCATGCTCATGGACATAATGATCGCCATCGCCCGGGACCGCAAGATCAAGGCCTTCACCGCCGAGCTGCTCGGAGAGAACATGCGCATGCTCGACCTGTTCTACCGAACTGGGCTGAAGGTGGAGACCAGGCTGATGGAGGATACCTATCTGGTCACCATCGACCTATGGTCGAAGTGAGCCGCAGTCCGGGCAGGAGGGGTTACGGGTGAAGACCACCTCGTCGATCTGCCAGTTTTTCAGGTCCAGGAACAGGGCGCGACCGTTGGGCGCATCCCCGATGCCGGTTATTATCTTGATCGCCTCCGCCGCCTGCATCGAGCCGATGACGCCGGCCGCCGCCCCCAGCACCGGAACCCCGCTCCAGCGGTTCGGCAACGACGGGAAGGCGCATCTCAGGCACGGGCCTCCGGGGACGATGCTGAGGACGTGACCGGAAAGACCCTCCACCGCTCCGTGCACCAGCGGGATCCTGCGCTCCAGGCAGATGCGGTTGAGCAAGTATCTTCCTTTCTGATTGTCCAGGCAATCGACGGCCAGGTCGGCGTTCTCCAGAATGAACGAGGTCTCCTCCTCCAGCTTCATCGGTAACGCCTCCACGTCGATGTCCGAATTGAGCGCTATCAATTTCTTACGCGCCGATTCCACCTTGTAGCGAGGGAGAAGGGCGTCCTCCTCGAAGTGTATGACCTGGCGGTTCAGGTTGGACGGCTCGGCCTTCTGG
>Ga0116170_10003672_pt1 | contig 14301 bp, 14 predicted proteins | sample AD_JPNHW1_MetaG_FD_89797 | JGI IMG/M metagenome (GOLD analysis project Ga0116170, IMG submission 89797) | Active sludge microbial communities of municipal wastewater-treating anaerobic digesters from Japan - AD_JPNHW1_MetaG | ecosystem: Engineered > Bioreactor > Anaerobic > Digestate | place...
CATCGGAAGACATTGCAAGGACTTTCATGAATTTGTTTTCATAATATTCTTTGGCAACTGATTGTTTTTCCCGGACTTGATGATCAATTCTGTCATAATTATCAAAAAGCATTTCAACAATCTTTGAATCGAGAAGTTTAAGATCAGCCTGTTCTTTTATTGTTTTATACACATTTTCTCTGTCCATTCCTTTTCTGTATGGTCTGTCTTCAGAAATGGCAGTGAAAATATCCGCCACTGTCATAATTCTGCACTGAATGTCGAGCTCATCCGCCTTGCATCGAAACGGATATCCTTTACCATCAAGCTTTTCGTGATGATATGCCGCCCATTTTGCAATATGCTGAAGTCCTGCGATTGTATTAATTATGTGATATGAATAGTAAGTATGACTCTTGATCATTGCAAATTCTTCTGAAGTAAGTTTGCCGGGTTTTTCGAGAATACTGTTTGGAACAACCAGCTTCCCGACATCATGAAGATTTCCTGCTATCTTCATATATTTAACATCCAGACCGGTCAAACCAAATAGCTGCGACAATATTTCAGCACATGCTGAAACTCCGGTTGTGTGAGTTGCCGTGAATGGTGATTTGAAGTCAATAATATCTCTGAACACTTCGGAAATCAGTTCAATACCGTCCATATCTATTTCAATGTTTCTATACGGTCCCATGTGAAGCAGAACAGGAAATAATTTGTTTGAAGCAAGATCAAGCCAGAATTCTTCTCTTTTTGATGTTTCGATAAAAGAATTAACTACTTTTTCATGGAACTTTTCATTAGCGAATCTTTTAACAGCACTTATAATGTTCTCATGCTGGTAAAGAATGTAGCTTTTTCTATTTATAAGCCTCTCTACGAAATCAGACAAAAGAACAACTTGTGAAGCCAGCACATCCGGAGAATCGATTTCCTCATCCCATTCATTCCATTCCTTGTGATGATTTCTGACTATTTTTGAAATTTTCTTGAGCCACGGAGTTTTATTTAAAATAAGCTCGCCTCTTACACAGTGCAGTTTATAGTCAGCAGGACGGATATTCAAATCATCAGGGCGTGTTTTTTCTTCAATGGATATTGCGCCGATATCATGAAGCAGTGCCGCTGTAAAAATATTTTCCATTAACTCGGAAGATGTTGTCAGGTTTTTTGCTATTTCGTATGCAATAAAAGCAGTCCTCTGCTGATGCTTCGCTATCTCAGGATTAGAAAGATCTGTAATTTCAGATAATGATAGCAATAAATTCCCAAGATTTACCGTTGTCTGTCTTTGCATTAAAGAGTTCCTCACAAAAATGAATAATAACTGCTAGCAGGAAGCATAAACAACAATTAAGGAAACACTGTTAATACTGAATTCTAAACTAAGAATCAATCCTCACTTATTCGTTCTTTAGTTTTCAACTCAAAAAAGATTATAATCTTTAAAAACAATTCATCTTACTATAAATGCTTCCGTTTTACAACATTTTCCTAAATACTATACACTTGGTTAAACAAATCAGAATTAAATTTCACTTACAAAACATTTTGTAGCATTATCTAAACAAACTTCCGAAAACTGTACCTGAAACAGTTGAATTAGAAAAACAAAACATAAAAAATCTATCTTAAAAAAAGACTCAATTTTCTTAAAATATGCTATTGTGCAGAACAGTCGCTTTGTTAGTCTCATCAAGCCATTTGCCATTTAGACATTCCTCATCTTTAGGAAAATCCTATATGCCGTAAAAAAAAATTTACTTTTGCCCTGATTTTGTCTATTATACATCGAACCTCAAGCCCTTTTATTAATTTTTTAGAACGGAGAATTTCATGGCTAAGAAGACAAAACTCGTTGCATCAACAAAAACAGATTTCATCAAAGTTCTCAAGGAGAACGCAGGCGTAGCTCTTACCAACGATCAGGCAAAGCAGGTTTATGATGTTTTCACAACAATCCTCAGAGACACTGTAGTTGCTGAGAAGAAACTCAACCTGAACGGCGTTGGAACTTTCAAAGTTAGCAACAGAAAAGCTCGTAACGGCATCAATCCTAAGACACGCGCAGTGATCAAAATTAAAGCTTCGAAGTCAGTTGGTTTCAAACCGAATCCTACTTTCAAGAAAGAACTTTAATTTAAATCTTTCATGAATTTATGACCCTTCCTCCGGGAAGGGTTTTTTTTATCTTTTTTTTGCCATTGCATTGCTTTTTTTATGAGAACGGATAGCATCCATCATTGTAGATTCTATGGAAAGAATAAATGCCAGACTACCGCTTTTATATTTTTGCAGTGATTTTATCCTCCGCACTCAATATGAATTGCGAAGATATCAATGATATCACAACTGATAACACAGCGATGGAAGCCGCAACAAACGATGATGCACCCGATGCGACTACATCAGCCTCCCGGACCAGCAGCGGTTGTTCAATCATAATTATGTAGGGAGACAAGGTCTATCGAACTTATTCAGCCGTTTTAACTTCTTCAGTTTTCGGTTCTGCCGGAGCTAAGAATGAAGAAGCGCCTTTCTTTTCATCTTTTTTGCAATCCTTATGATGTCCGGAACGGACGGCATCCGCGCGTTCTATTGTTACCGGTCCGTACATTTCAAGTTTAAGAAGTACACCTTTAACCCATGCTTTTTTGCCTGAGTCCGTGTCTTCCTCTTTTGCCATTGTAACATACATGCCGTCGGCATTTGCTTTCTGGATCGCATTGAATGCGGCAAGTTTCATCATCGGACTGAGCGATTTGTCAGGAATCGATCCGCTTAAAAAGAATGACGGTGTGTTGTCAACAACTTTCTTTGATGAAAGACTGTCACCCATCTTTTCATCCTGAGCTGTACCTTCAGCCATTCCGATAACTGTGAAACCCATTTCAAGAGGTCTTGTCCATATCGAATGTGACTCGGCCTTGAGAGAACCCATTGTTGAAGCAGATGATGTTGACATAGTCGCCGAGCAGCTTGACATTACAATAACTACTGCAAAAGCAAGAACAGTAAAAACAACTTTCTTCATAAAACCCTCCTTTTAATTTAAAACATTACGAAGAAGATTATTGGATAAAACCGGCATGTTGTCAAGATCGTCAGAAGAAGACGGTCTGCCGGCTGAAGACAGACCGTCAGGAGAAGTCAACGGAAAGGGGTTATTGCTTATCCCCTTTTTTGTCAGCCTTTTCTTTGGAACATACTTTGCAGAACTTGTAACCTGCTTTCAATGCTTCATCTTCCGACTGGAAGATCTTGGTGCAACCTTTGCAGTCATAATACCTGCAAGTTGACTTGTGACAGGTCTTAGTGTCAGGGTTGCAATGAATCTCGGCAGCAAAAATTGCAGAGAAGGAAAACAGCATTACCGCAAGAACGAAAATCTTTGACGCGCTCTTCAACATAATTACCTCCTGATTTAAAAATGATAACGAGCATTAGATTATTAAAACAAATGATTAAATAGTCAATTTTTTTTTAAAACCGTCTTAAAATATGAACAGGCAATGTGTTTAAAAACTTGAGTATCTGGCAAATTATCGTATAAACATCGGAGTCAGTTGACTTTTTTCTAGATTTGAATTGGAGTTTTTTTGAGAATCAGGTTCAGTTATTCACACATACCAGAAAAATTTAACTCATTCTCCGACCGCTCTGTTTTTATTTTTATTTTTCTGATTGCTTTGATTTTTAGAACTTATGCAGCATTAACCAGCATCGCTCCGATACATCCCGATGAAATTTTCCAGACAGTTGAAATGGCTCATAAAGCTGCCTTTGGAAAAGGATTTGTATTCTGGGAATTCAATGTGGGCGCAAGAAGCTGGTTTCTTCCGGGAGTTTTTGCCGGAATTTATAAAATTCTGGATTTTCTGGGAGTTAAAGATCCTTTTTATCTTAATGCCGGATTGAAAATTACTCTCGGATTTTTTCACTCTTTTGCCGTTTCAGTTGTCTATCTCCTTTTTAGAAAATATTTCAGGGATCGTTTCACTGCCTTTTTCTTCACACTTTCTCTTGCTTTCAGTTATATCCTTTCATATATTTCGGCTCGCACACTGTCTGAATCGGCAGCACTTCCTTTTATGGTATTTGCCGTTTATCAGTCAGTTAAATATGTTGAGAACTATAAATATCGACACCTTGTCTATTCTGTTTTTCTGTCAGGAATCGCATTTATGATCAGATTTCAGACAGCGTCGTTTACACTTGGACTTGCCATTGCTTTTCTTTTTGTTTCAAGAAAACACATTAAAACTTCTTTAATATTTGGATTCGGTTACTTAGGAATGATTCTTGTTCAGGGAGTGCTCGACGAACTGACATGGGGAAAATTCATGCAGTCTTTCCTGACATACTTCGATTACAATATTTTGCGAGGAGTTGCCAACAAGCACGGGGTAGAGCCGTGGTATTTCTATATTAAGCAGATTGCGGCTAACTTTAACCCGGCAATCTATTTATCTGCCGCTCTTTTTGCTGTTACTGTTATATTCTCCTTTAAAAAAAACCAGCTTGAGTTTCTGTTTTCGTTTCCTTTTCTATTTTTTCTTTTTGTTCATGCTGTTATTTCACATAAAGAACCTAGATTTATTTTTCCTTTTTATTTTTTCATTCTTACCGCCTCATCTGCATCTTTTGCTTTTATCTATGAAAAATATTTCAGAAACAGATTTCTAATTGCTGTTTTGTTTTTATTAATAATCATGGCTGCTTACACCTCTTCTCTTGTCAGATTCAGTGAAAACTGGAACAGCTCTGTTGCGTGGTATGAGTACTGGGGCAATGATAAAGGTTTTGATAAAAGATTTAAAGGCAATATCGAACTTTCAATTCAAATGGGAAGGATTCAAAATCTTAAATCCGCCGATGTATATGGAATTCCTAAGCTGTGGAGCGGAGGGTATGCATATTTTCACAAGAATGCTCCCATTACCTATACTGTCGAAAAAAATGAAATGCTTAACAGCTTGAAATCAAATAGAAATTCTGGAAACACAGGAGCTTTTTTTGCATTTAAAAAGGGTTCTTTTGAACCTTTTAAAGACTTTGGGGATGTACTAAAACCTGTTCAGGGAACGGATGAATTCGACATATATGAAATGATATCCACCGACAAAACAATTCAGGTTAAATATTCAGAACTTCCAAAAAAAACCAACCCCGGATCATTATGGAATGCTTCAGGTAACATTGTGATGGGAAAATCCGGAGTGACCGTTAATTTCTCTAAAACTGAAAAAGCGTCTAAACTTAAAATTGCTCTTGATTCATCAGACAGCTACGATATTTATTTTAAAAACGATAGTGAAATTACCGGACATGTTACACTTCAGTCACATAAAAATAAAAGAGGGATGTTCATTCATGAAATTGATATGACCGGAATTATCAATAAGTTAAATTTTAACACTATTGAAATTAAACCGGCAAAAGGCGATGGATACTACAGCCTTGGAAATATTCGGATTATCAATCAGGCGGACACCTTTTAAATGAAAAGTTTAAAGAAATTCTTTTCAGGTTTTTTTCCGGTATTTGACAGATATAAACTTATTCTTTTAATTTTATTTACAACCATTAATATCGTTTTTATTTTTATTGTTGTCAGTAAAAATGAGTTTTCTCTGGATGATCCTCTTGTTGTTTCGTCATTTCTTGAAAAAATTATTTTTGATACCGTTCTTTTTCTGTTTTTTATTCACATATTAAAAGCATTGGACAAAAAAGGTTGGCTGACATCACTTTTTATTGTTTTCAATGTTCTTCTTCTGATTGCCAATATTCTTCTTTATTATTTTGGAAACACATTGGTTGAAAAGCACCATTTTGATCTTATAACCCCTTACAGTGTAACCGCTTTTATTCCATGGTATGGACTTATACTTGTTTTTTTTATAGTTATAATTTCATTTGTTCTATCTATCCGCATTATAAGAAAAGTATCAACTGAAAATCTAATTAGACAGTCCGGTTTTTATTTTATGATCCTTATTTTTCTGACTTTATTCAACATTTCAGGAATGTTTGCCAGAAAAAATGATGAGAAGCTGGACAAAGTAATCATGGGGTTCAGGAATGCTCAGATATATTATGCCTGTCAGAACCAGTTTTTGAGCTTTATGACTGATGTTTTATTTCCTTCTTTGGGTGAAAAATTCAAATATCTTTCTCCTGCAACAGAAAGTTTTGTTGATGACTACAATCTTTTTTCCAGTAATTTCAGTATTGAACAAAATATTTCCCAGCATTCTAAAACCATTGAACAATGGAATCTTGGAATAGGAAAAACAGAATTGACGAAACTGAATCTAAAACCTTTTTCAAAAGTAATATATATAATCACTGAGTCGGTTTCACTTGAAGCTCTACCATGTCATAATCCTGAAATAAAATCTACTTTTGCAACAGAATTTTTCTGCAAACAGGAGATGTTTGAATCGACATTCACAAATCTCTACACATCAGGATCTCCTACACTTCAGGGTCTTACCGTAATTTTTAACAGCCACCCCAATTACAACATTCAGGAGCAGACAGGACAGATAAATTCATTTCCGAAACTTCTCGAAAAAAAAGGGTTTAAATCTGTTTTTATAAGGAGTGCATCTAAGTTTTTTGCAAATGAAAACCTCGTTTTTAAAAATATGGGGTTTTCAGAAATTATAGGCCGTGAGGATTTTTTTGAAGAAGAGGCATTAAAAAAATACATTTACGGATGGGGAATTGAAGACAGGATACTTTATAAAAAAGCTCTGGAATATATCGAAAAAGACATGAATAAACCGCTATTTATTGCAATTTTTGGAACTGATACACATCCTCCATATGGACAGATACACTTCAAACACCTTTCATATCCGGCAAAACCGGAACTTAAAAAAAAATACAGCCAGAATGTGTACAACTGGCTGAAAGCTGTAGATAATATGGATTACGATATTAACAATTTTATAAAAGAACTGGATTCAAAAGGTCTTTTCGACGAATCGACACTTATCGTTATTTCTGCTGATCACTCATGTCCATTAAACAATGTTTCTTCTGAAATCCCCGGACATGAAAAAAACAATCTGGCAAAAATACCCCTGATTTTCATTTCGAAACAGAAGCTTCCTGAAGTAGACAGAAATATTTTATCAAGTCAGATAGACATAGCTCCCACCATTTTCAATTTATTGGGATTCGATAAGGCATACGGCTGGTGGGGTGACAGTCTTTTCAATCCAGGCAGAATTCCTCAAACCATAGGATTTGACAAAGGTTTTATCAGAATTTCCAACTTGAATACTCAGAAAATAATAAATTCCGGCAAACCGGCAGATGAATCTGAAAAAGCTTTTGTGAATCTTTTTAATACTGTTTTTATGAAAGCAGAAAAAAAATAAATTCTGTTTCCTGTCTTCTTATTTCTCGGTATCCAACCTGAAAACAGTGACAAGATCAACGCCCTGTTTTTCAATGGTGAATATTTTTTCCAGTTTTTTTGAATTTCTTAAAATAAATGGATACTGACGCCATCTGTATTCGTGTGTCAGAACAAAATAATCAGCCTTGTCAGCATTAGAAAAACGGAAATTATTTGTGAGATATCCGGCCTTTTTAAGAATATTTGATGAAGGGTCATACTCTTTCGCATTCGGTTCGAAAGAGACTCTGCAAACTTTTTTTGCACACTCTTTATTGAAAAATTCTGTCAGTTCATAATAAAAAAGATCGTAATAATGCTGTTCATTGCCGTAAGCTGAAGCACCTTTTGTGCCGCCCGCAAGCTCGTTGTAGTAGCTTAAATGGTCATTTTTCAGGTCTATCATCGAAAATATTACAGGAATGAACATCATCACAGCAGGAGCAAACTTATATCTTTCAGGAATTATTGTCACTCCTTTGAGCACGAAATACAATCCGGTCCCAGCAATTATCGCCAGAAACGGAAAGAACGGCTGGAAAAGCTTAACACCGCTGTAATAAGGAGCAGGAAGAAACATCAGAGCCGAAATCGATACGACAGCGCTCAAAATGACAAGAAGCATCGGACTGAAGCACTCCTTTTCTTCTTTCCATTTATAGAACATCGGAGATACGGCTGCAAAAAAAAGAGTCATCACAGGAGTTGTAAGTATCATCATCACAAGCGGACCATGCCACGGAGGTCTCGGTGTGTTGTAAATATTTCCAAGATAGTACATCAATATCCCGTAATGGTTCATGTGGAACGCCACATATTCGCCGAATCTTCTGATCGTTACATGCCAGAGCCACGGCCACAACATAAAAAACACCGGAATTGAAAAAAGGAGCATCGAAACGAATTGCGGTGCAAAAAGTATTTTAACAGGTCTTTTTTTAAATTCGGCCCGTTTGACATAAAAATAATGAATCAGTACCGGAAGCACCATGAATGGTGCATTGAGCTTTGTAGAAAGTGCAATTCCGAAAGCTATACCGGTCATCCATGCAAAAAACTTTGAAGTGAAACCTCTCCAGTAACAGTAGACAAAAATAAAAGATGTCCCTGCAACAGCAAAATCAAGAGTTGCCACCCTTGCATGAAAAAAAGTACGGGGCAGAAAAATGAAAAAAAGTGATGAAAAAACAGCGGCATGGAATGAAAAAGCCCGTCTTGTAAAACTGAAAATAAACATCAGAAGAATAACAGCAAAAATAGAAACTCCGATTCGAAGCGCTCTTATCTCATCAAGCATTTTAAATTTTTTATAAAAAACGAAATAACCGCCCGCCATAAGCAGTTTTGCAAACGGCGGATGTTCATGATTATCCGACCAGTATTTATCAATTACAGACTGTTCAAAACATTTTTTTGAAAAATTACAGTTCTCAAAATAATTGCTGTAACTTTTTGCGGCACTCATATAAAATCTGGCATCATCGGTTATGGCGACTTGTTTTGCCTGATAAAAAAGCATAAAAAAATAGAACAGAGCAAGAAGTACCATCGTCAGAGGAACTTTGATATCGATATTCTTAAATCTTATCATTTTCCTCCGAGAACATATCTGATATCAAAATAAAAATGCCTTTTCCCGGAATTTCCGACTGAAATGAAGATATTCAATGGTTCAAATGGAGAAAACCCTTTTAATTCATTTTCTGTCCATTTACCATCGGATGAATGAATCACCATTTCTTTGTCCAGCTGGGTTATTTTAAATTTAACAGGCTCCGAGCCTTTCATTTTCCCAGAGTCTGCAATTCCGCAACCAGCTATTATTTTTAATGTTTTTCTGTCAATTGACGGAATTTCAATCTTTATTTCATGATCTTCGGGAAGAGCATGTGCAGAAATTGCTACAATACTTTTTTTATTGAACTGCGCAGAACCTGTCTCGACTTTCTGCCATCCGGCAGAACCGGTTTTGAAAGAACCTCTTTTAAATTCAACAGGTTTTTCAGAAGGAGGAACAGTAACTATGAATTTTTCGATAAAAGATGATGCGTTAAAAGACCTTTCGCCATTTTTCGAGGAAACGCATTCCTTCAGAACGAATCCTTCTGACTTCAGCACTTCTCTCTCTTTAAGTTCAGGTGCAATAGTTTTACAGGCAAGTTGCTTAAATGATTCAACTATATAGAACTCAGGCATTGTCTGTGCATTTTTGAGAGACTCTCCGCCGGCAGGAAAAATATTAAGATCAGGATGGTTGAGAACGAATTTATCCATTAACTGCGATGAAAGAAAAACCGGTTCTCCCGGGAATCCTTTAGTATTGATTTCATTGACTATTTCAGCAGGAATATTTTTTGGAAGCGGTCTTAAATGCCACGAAAAAAAACTATAGACGGCCCACAGAACTAGCAGAAAAGAAAAAACAAAAACAGCATTATGAGGAATTAGAAGCTTCTTCAAAGAGAAAGTGTCTCTAAACCGTGCATATATTTTCTTAGAACTTCAGGAATTCTGACAGTTCCGTCTGCCTGCTGATAATTTTCTATTATTGCAACAAGAGTTCTGTCGATAGCAAGTCCTGAACCATTGAGAAGATGAACAAATTCAGGCTTTTGAGCGGCATCTCTTCTGAATCTGACACCTGCACGGCGGGCCTGGAAATCGCCAGTATTTGAACAGCTTGATATTTCACGATACAGATTCTGACCGGGAAGCCAGACTTCAATATCAAATGTCTTTACTGCATTGAAACCAAGATCACCGCTGCAAAGCTCAATAATACGGTAATGAATTCCAAGACCCTGAAGAATTTCTTCGGCATTTCCAAGAAGTGCGAGAAGTTCTGCGTGAGATTCTTCCGGTTTAGTGAATTTAACAAGCTCGACCTTATTAAATTGGTGGAGTCTGATAATTCCTTTCATATCTTTGCCGTAACTGCCGGCTTCCCTTCTGAAACATGGTGTGTATGCCACATATTTCAGCGGAAGGTCAGGACCGTTAAGCATTTCGTCTCTGTGAAGATTGACAAGACTCACTTCAGCAGTAGGAATAAGGAACATATCGTCAGTTGTCTTATATGCCTCTTCTTCAAATTTGGGAAGCTGACCTGAACCGGTCATTGTCTCACGGCTTACAAGTACAGGCGGAACTATTTCGGTGTAACCGTTTTTGTGAGCATTATCAAGCATATAATTCATCACAGCCCTTTCGAGCATTGCAAGTTCTCTTTTATAGACAACAAATCTGGAACCGCTGAGCTTGACTCCTCTTTCAAGGTCGATCGCATTGGGAGCGACATCAAAATGTTCAAGCGGTTTGAAGCTGAACTCGGGCTTTGTCCCCCACACTTTCACAACCGGATTGGCCGTTTCATCTTTTCCTATCGGCGCATCATCAGCTATCATGTTGGGAATCGACATCAATATCGTGTTAATACTGTCTTCAACAGCCTTGACTTCAGGCCCGTAAGCTTTCACCTTGTCGCTAAGCACCTTCAGCTCTTCTTTTATCGCAGCCTTTTCCTCGTCGGTTCCATTTTTCATGATTACCGGCATCTCTTTTGAGCGACTGTTCTGTTTAGCCCTTGTCTGTTCGGACTCGGTGATAAGGGTTTTTCTCTTTTCACTTAAAGCAATGACCTCGTCAATCACAGACAGATCTTTGAAATTGCGATTTATCAAGCTTTTCAAGACCTTATCTTTGTTTTCGAGAATGAGTTTCACATCGAACATAACGACTCCGGATAACAAGTTTATAAGCCGGTCGGTATAATAAATGCCAACCTGTTTATTATCAAGTTTTTTGGATTGCAGTTTATAGATCACCTCTGATAGATCACTTCACCGTAACTGAGAATGCTTTCGAGGAATCCGCTTTTATCTGAACCGGCTTCAAAAAGGACTGGTTCAATGTTTTCATCAATATTTCTTCTGATTTTATAAAGTCCTGCTTCTTTCTCTAAAAAACTGCCGTCGATTTTATCAACAATTACAGCTACATCTATATCGCTTTCATCTTTAAAATTTCCTTTTGCATATGAACCGAAAAGGATAATTTTTAAAGGGTTGTATTTAACAACAACAATTTCAGAAAACCGTTTCAATTTCTCTAAAACTTCGAGTTTATCCATTTGTATAACTCCTCTGTTTCATTAAGTATCTTTTCAATTCTGTCTTTAGCAAGCTCTTTCAACAATGCCTCTTTATAACTCGGATATCTTGCTTCAATATTAAGCGGCTCCAGATAATCAATCAAATCTTTCTGCTGATCTGAAAATTCGTCATAAAAGTCACCTGATTTAGCCAGTTTCATAAGATTGTGTGTATATTGAGGCATTTCATTTTTTTTAAAAACAAAATATCCTTTGAATATTTTTTCAATCACCTGATGACACATAAAACCGACATAAAGATATCTTTTCGTAACCAACATCGCCTTTGCAGTCTCAAGATCATATTCTGCTATTTCTTTCCAGTACTTAACGGCTTCCTTTGTGTCGGTCATATGTTTTTTCCTCACACTAACGATCAAGCGTTTTCTGATTATACCTTTAACAAGTCCTTTTTCAATTAATTGACACAACTAAGAACTTCCTTGACATGGGGTGGTATATTCTGATAATTTGAACCTGCTTGTTTTTTGGAATTTTTGTACTACCATATTTTTGACGGAGATTTTTATGACAGAAACTAACTGGAAAGAGAAAGTAAAAGAAGTTCTTGATCAGGTGCGTCCTGCCCTTCAGAGGGATGGTGGAGATGTCGAGCTTATTGATATAAACGATGAAGGTATCGTAACTGTCAGACTTCAGGGTGCATGTGCAGGCTGTCCGATGAGCCAGATGACTCTCAAAATGGGCATCGAGCAGCATATAAAAAGACAGGTTCCTGAAGTGAAAGAGGTCAGAAATCTTAAATGAATGAGATGAGCGGTCTTATAAACCGCCTGAAAAAAGAACAGAATGCGATCATTCTCGCCCACACCTATACTCATCCTGAAGTTCAGGAAATAGCAGATTTTGTAGGCGACAGCTACGGTCTTTCAAAAAAAGCTGCACAGAAAGGAGATTTTGATACCATTATTTTTGCAGGAGTTAAGTTTATGGCTGAAACGGCAAAAATACTTTCTCCGGAGAAAAGAGTTCTGCTTCCGGTTCTTGAAGCCGGATGTCCGATGGCTGGAATGATAGATGAATTCAGGCTTATGGATTTTAAAAAACAATATCCTGATACTGCCGTGGTATGTTATGTCAACAGCGATGTCAGAACAAAAGCTCTGAGCGATGTCTGCGTAACAAGCTCAAATGCCGTGAAAATAGTTAGAAAAATGAAAGAACGGAAAATACTTTTTGTTCCGGATAAACATCTTGGAAGTTTCGTCGCAGAACAGGTTCCGGAAAAAGAAATTATCTGCTGGAACGGCTACTGTCCGGTACATGCCGCAGTTAAAGCGAAAGATGTCATTGAAACAAAAAAACTGTTTCCGGATGCTATTGTTCTTATGCATCCTGAATGTCCGCCTGAAGCAAGAAAAACAGCAGATTTCATCCTTTCGACAGGACAGATGGAAGAGCTGGTGAAAGAAAAGAAATATCATCAGTACATAATCGTCACTGAATCAGGAATAACATATCCTTTGAGTAAAGCAGATAAAGATGCTGAATTTATTGAACTTATAGGTGCAAATCTTCATTGCGTCAACATGAAAAAGATCATGATAAACAATATCCTCGAATCGCTTGAACTGGGCGTTTATGAAATAGAAATACCTGATCTTATTGCAGACAAAGCGCGGATCGCTCTCGAAAGGATGCTCGAACTTGCACAGTAACCGGAGAAATCAATGAAGCCCATATCACAGATAGGAAATTTTAAATTTAACTCAAGACTTTTTCTGGGAACCGGAAAATATCGGTCGAACGAAGAAATGATCTCATCGGTCATCAGCTCAGGAACGCAGGTTGTCACTGCATCACTTCGCAGAATGGACCTTGAAAAAGGTGAGTCGCTTCTTAAACCGCTCCTTGAAAATAAAAATATTATCATTCTCCCGAATACTGCCGGTGCAAGAACTGCCGATGAAGCCGTTTTTTATGCTGAACTTGCAGAGGCGGCAGGACTTCCGAAATGGGTGAAACTTGAGCTTACTCCGGAACCGAGATATCTGCTTCCGGATCCTATTGAAACACTGAAAGCCACTGAAATTCTTGTGAAAAAAGGATTTACGGTGCTTCCATATATCAATGCCGACCCGATGCTTGCGCTGCGTCTTCAGGATGCAGGTGCCGCAACTGTGATGCCCCTTGCCTCTCCGATCGGAACGAATAAAGGAATCATAATGTTTGAAATGATCAGGATAATAATTGAACAGGCAAGAGTTCCCGTGGTTGTCGATGCAGGAATCGGTTCACCGTCCGATGCGGCAAAAGCGATAGAAATGGGTGCTGATTTTGTCCTCGTGAATACTGCAATAGCCACAGCAAAAGATCCGGAAAAAATGGGAGCAGCATTCAAACTGGCAATTGAGGCGGCATCACTCGGGCTTGCCGCAGGAATTCCCGGAAAATACGAATCTGCTCAGGCTTCAAGCCCTGAACTCGATTTCATCGATAAATTGTAGGCAAAAATGCTCACCACCGAACAGTCAGAAATAATAAAAATAATAAATTCCGACAATATCACGATAGATGATTTTAAACTTTTACTTTCACCTTCTGTTGACAATGCCATTCTCAAAAAAATGGCTCAAAAATCAATGGAACTTACAAGAAAAAGGTTCGGCAGGGCGATATCGCTCTACATTCCGTTATATTATGACAATAGATGCATAAATGGTTGTATATACTGCGGTTTTAACGCAAAAAATAAAATAGAAAGGAAAAAGCTCACCCTCGAAGAAATTGAAAA
>Ga0116170_10003674_pt1 | contig 14300 bp, 8 predicted proteins | sample AD_JPNHW1_MetaG_FD_89797 | JGI IMG/M metagenome (GOLD analysis project Ga0116170, IMG submission 89797) | Active sludge microbial communities of municipal wastewater-treating anaerobic digesters from Japan - AD_JPNHW1_MetaG | ecosystem: Engineered > Bioreactor > Anaerobic > Digestate | place...
ATGCTCACCACCGCATGCGCCAACCGCGGTTCGGGACCCAGCGTGAACCACGCGCAAAACGAGACCAGCGAAACGGCAATAACCGCAGCCGCAAAATAGCCGGACACCGCATCGGCCAAACGCTGGACCGGCGCGCGCGACCGCTGGGCCTCCGACACGCGCCTCACGATTTGCGCCAACAGCGTGTCGGCCCCCACTTTTTGCGCGCGCATCCGCAGCGTTCCATGGCCGTTGAGCGTGGCGCCGACCAGCGGATCCCCCACCGCTTTCTCAACAGGCATGGCTTCGCCGGTCACCATCGATTCATCCACACCGCTGCTGCCTTCTTCCACTACGCCGTCCACCGGAATCGCTTCTCCGGGCCTGATTCGCAACACGTCGCCTGGCACCACCTCGGCCACCGGAAGGTCTTCCTCAACGCCATCGATGCGAACGATGCGCGCCACACTCGGGACGAGTCCCATCAGCGACTGGATCGCCACGTGAGTGCGCGCCCGCGCCCGCAGCTCCAGCATTTGCCCCAAGATCACCAGCGCGGTGATGACGGCCGCCGCCTCGAAATAGACGGGCACGCAGCCGCCCACGCGGGCCGTTTCCGGAAAGAGCGAGGGGGCCGCCAAGGCCAGCGCGCTGTACAGCCATGTCGCGGACACGCCCAGCCCGATCAGCGCAAACATGTTGAGCGAGCGGCTGACGAGCGACTGCCAACCGCGCACCAGCAGTGGCCAACCGCCCCAGAACACGACCGGAGTCGCCAAGGCCCCTTCCACAAACTGTTCCGCCCGCATCGGAAATCCGCTCGGGAGCAGGCCGACGTGCGAGGTCATCGCCAGCGCGAAAACGGGAACGGTCGGAACGAGGCACAGCCAGAAGCGACGCGTCATCTCCGACAACTCGGCGTTTTCTGCGCCAGCGTTTGCCGTCGTACCCTCCGGCTCCAGCGCCATGCCGCAGGACGGACAGTTTCCAGGCGTCGACTGACGGATTTCGGGATGCATGGGGCACGTGTATGACGCGCCGGGAATCTCCGCGTTCGCAGGGCCTTCCGGGGCGTTGCCGAGATAGGCGTCCGCATGCCGCAAGAAATGCGTCAGACAGTGCTCGCAGCAGAAACCGTACTTCACGTCCCGATACGTGCAGCAGTGATCGGAAGGCTCCGACACCTCCATCCCGCAAACGGGATCGCAACAGATCACCTGCTTCTCCAATTCTTCGCCGCCTTTCCCTTACACCTGACCCAAAAATCCCGCACAAACATCGTTTGTAAGTACTCACATGATAGCGTGAATCACTGGGGTAGAAAACTGTTATTTGTTAACGATTGAGTGAAAGTTTGACGCCGCCTCCGGCGCGCATGTTCACGCCGACCCCATCGGAAACGTGGACGGCACAACGTTCCAACCTGCTTAAAGCGTCCCGCGCCGACAAAAAGAAAGGGCCTCGGCATGAAACCGAGGCCCTCGGGTCGCAAGCGATGCTTTCAAGCGGCGTTAAACGACGCCCGGAACTTCCCAGCCCTTGCGATAGGTGCGCCGCAGCAGCTTGTTCGCCGCCTCGGAATTCGTGATGCGGAGACGGGCGGCATCCCACTGCAGCACCGTGTCCGGCACGCGGATGGCGACCGTGCCGAGAATGATCGCCTCGGCCATCGGCCCCGTTTGCTGGAAGTGCGATTCGCACATCTCGCCGCCAAGGCAGGCGTCGAGGAAGTGGTGGTAGTGGTTGCGCGCCTCCAGCTTCGGCTTGGCGCGACCAGCAAACTTTTCTTTGGGCAACAGCACCGGTCCTCCGGTGTGCGGCAACAGCAGCGCCCCCTCCGAGCCGATCACCATGGCCGATTCCGCCGGATACTCGTTGAAGCCGGCCTCCTTGGCCAAGGCCTGCACGTCCGCGGGCGGATAAATCAGTCCATCGAACCACTCCAGCGTAATGTCCTTGCCGCCCGTTTTTTCGTTGCCGGGGAAGACCCAGGTGATGTGGTCGCTCTGCGGCCACGTATCGGCGCGGCGTGCGGACGAACTCTTCCAAGACTCCTGAACCTCGGCCACCACCGACTTCGGAGCCTTCAGGCCCAGCCCTTTCCACACCGCATCGAAAATGTGGCAGCCGATGTCTCCCGACCAACCGGTGCCGAAATCTTGCCACGCGCGCCACTTGGTGGGGTGATAGATGTCCGGCGCATAGTCGCGCACGGGCGCCGTGCCCAGCCACAGATCCCACGCCAGGTGCGCGGGTGCGGGTTCGCCCTTCGCCGGACGGGGGCCCACCAAACGGTACGCCTCAATGGCGCCGGGACGGTTGGAGCACAGGATCACGCGTTTGACCGTACCCACGGCGTTGTCGCGCAGGTACTGAACCGCCATGCGGTCGCCGGCCCCCGAGGCGTGCTGCGTTCCCAGCTGCGTGACCAGCCCGGACCGCTGCGTGGCTTTGGCCAGCGCGCGGCACTCGGCCACGTCGTGACACAGGGGTTTCTGACAGTAGACGTGCTTCCCGGCGCGCAGCGCCGAGATGGCGATCATGGCGTGCATGTGGTCGGGCACCGACGCGTTGACGGAGTCGACCTTGTCGCCCTCCTTGGCCAACAGCTCGCGCCAGTCGGTGTAGCGGCGCGCATTCGGCGCAACGGCCGCCGCGCGATCCAGAGTGTTTTTGTCCACGTCGCAAATGGCGACGATCTCGGCCTTGGGATGCGAAAGAAAGTTTTTAAAGTCGTATTCGCCCATGCCCCCCACGCCGATGCAGGCGTGCGCAATTTTGCCGTTCGGCGAAACGCGCTTCGGCTGAGCCGACACGCAGCCGCCAAGCAACCCCATCGCCGACGCGGCCGCCGATGCCGCCAAAAACGTGCGCCGATTCATTTCCGTCATTGCCGTCCCCTTTCCCTTTACGATTAACCCAACCATCCGTTCAGCTGCGGTTGCGCCGCAGCCAGCAGTCCGCCGATCCGCGCCACTTCGTCGCGCGAAACGGCTTCGCCCCACAGCGAGCGCAAGAGTTCCCCAAACTCGTCGACGCTCAAAGACTGGCCACGCCGAAGCGCCTCGAACAGCGGGGATGCCGGCTTTTCGGGCCGCGCGGCCAGCGACCGCAGACCTGCCAGCGCTCCCACGGCCCAGCTCGCGGGCTCCACGTCGTGCGCCAAGCAAAGCCGCAGGGCGCCAAACAGCCGGTCCGAGGCCCCCAGCTTGCGCAGCGGGTCGCGGGTGGCGCGCGCCACCGTGTCGGCCAAATGGGGATTCGTCATCCGCTGAATCAAATCCTCCGCATAGAAGCGGAAGCCCTCCGGCGTGAACAGCGGGTCGCCGAGCCGCGCATACTTTGCGACCAGCGCCGCGCCCGACTCATCGACAAAGGCTTTTCGCAGCTGCTCAATGGCCCCCGGCTTTTGGACGAGGTCGGACAGCAGCTCGAATCCGCAGGCCTCGCCGAGGAACCCCAGCATGGTGTGCGCGGCGTTGTGACCGAACAGCTTGGCCTCTTCGAACGGCAGCAAGTCCTCTTTCTGCTCGAAGGCGGTGATTCCCGGCGCGAAGCCCGGAAGGCGAATTTGGGTCACCAGAATCCGGTTGAACGCCTCGACCAAAAAGGCGCGCGGGAACCCCGGCACGATCGGCGTCAGCCCGCGGCGCGCGATTTCCGCGGGGTCGTTGATGACCTGACTCATCTTGCCGATCACCGTGTTGAGCATCTGCACCGGACGGTGAACCGCGCCAGCCGGCGTCGCCGCCTGGACGTCCGCCTCGAGAATCTCGGCGGCGTGATTGTTGTTTTCGGCGGTGTACACGACCGTCTGCGCGGCCTGCCGCCCGACCAGACCTGCGGCCAGCAGCTGCGCGACGTTGTTCGCGCCCCTCGCGAAAAAGGCGACCGACGGCAGCGAAGTCACGACTTCCGTCGCCCGCGCGAGCGTCTGCTGCAGTTTGCGCAGATCGCCCGCGTCACCGGGGTTGAGCAGCTCAACGCCGTCGATCGACACCACTTTGACGCCGTCGGCGTACGCGATGTTCAGGGCGTACCGGTTGCCGTTGCCGCGCATCGCGGCCACCAGCGCGGGGTCGACCTCCGACACGACGATCTCAGAAAAACGCCCGCTGTCCCGGGCCTCTTTTGCAAAGAGCCCCGCTTGAATGGGCCCGAATCCAAATCCGACAAATACGTGCTCCACGTCCATCCGTCCTTTACGCGTTCAGTCCCAGCGCCGCCGTGAGGTCCCCAAAACTCGCGAACTCTTTGCCGCTGCGCACAACCGCCTGAAGCGCGTCGTAGGCGGCAATGCAGCCGTAGCGGTCGCTCAGCGGCGACTTGATGTAGAGGGACGCCATCAGATTGCCCATCTGCACGGCCTCTTCCACGTTCAGCGAGCCGTCCAGGAACGCGCCCCGCTGCTTCGCCAGCATCGCGCTGAGCCCCGCGCGGAACGAGTCGCCCGCGCCCACCAAATCGATCACGCTGCCCGCCATGAAGCGCGAAGGGCAGAAAACCGTTTTGCCCACGCGGTCGTCAGGTCCCACGAGTTTGGCATACGCGCCGTTCGAGACCGTGACGCCAAACAGCTGCGTGCGGCGCCGTCCTTTGCCGGAAAACTGCGCCGTCACATAGTCCAAGAAACTCAGACAGAAGGCGCGGTTGTCCAGCGCGCGGTCGGCGTGCCCCGCGTCGAGCGTGTTGCGGATCATCTTCGCTTCGTCGACCGAGGTGAAGAAAACATCCAATTCGCTCAGAAGCGGCTTGAGCAAGCCGTACGCGGGCACGGCGCACCCCTTCTCAATCAGCTCGTGCGGATTGCCCGTCAGCGTGTGGCTGTCGACGATGGTGATGCTGCCCTGCGCGCGGCACCAGGCGATGAACTCGGCGAGATCCTTGCCGCCGTTGGCGTCGCCGCGGTCGGACAGGCCCGAATACATGTAGTAGACCACCCCCGGCGCGAGCCGGCGCACATGCGCTTTGTACGTCTCGAAGTTGAAATCGTTGTTCGCGTTCGGAAAATAGGCGATGCCGCCCCGTTCCCCGTTCGGAACTTCGTGGATGAACGTCGTGCCCGAAGGCAGCGTCGGGTGCACGACCGTCGCCGACATGTCGACGCCGTTCTTCACGAGAATGTCGTAGAACGTGCGGCCCTGAACGTCGAGCCCGCCATACGTCCCCTCGCCCAGGTTCGTGCCGACGGCCACGCGGAGGCCCGCGCGCGCCAGCAGCGGCGCCGTATTGCCGGGACCGCCCGCCGTCGCGCACCCGCGGTCCACGTAGGACTTGAGCTGCTCCTGCGTGTACTCGGGCATTTCGGACGTCGCGCACTTGGCCAGCCCACCTGCGCCCACGAGCTTATCGGTAAACGAGAAATCGGGGCTTCTTAAATCCAGCACCGCCGTGTTGAGAATCAGAACATCGGTCGCCATGGCTTGCACCTTACCCTTTGATTGCGCCCTGCAGAATGGGCGAGCGCGAAACGCGTTGCCCACGGAAAAACCAGTCGGTCGTCATGTCGGCGCTGCCCGTCACCGGGATCAGCCCCGCCGAAAACGCGCTGGACACGGCCGGTTTTTTAATTAAAAGATTCAGCGGCACCGCCGAGTTTTCGTTCACGACCGCCCACTCCTGGTTGTCAGGATGGAGGTTGGACCAGCAGTGCTCGGCCGCGCCGAAATCGGGCCGCGCGATGAACAGCTTTTCGCCGCGGTTGAGCACCACGGGAACCAGCCCTGCGGTCTCGCCTGCGAGTCCTTCCGGCACTTTGAACGACGAGGCCAGCTTCTGGCCGCGGTCGCGCGCCGCCTTCAGATAGTCCCGCGACGCGTTGACCGGATGGTCGAACACGTGCCCGTCCACGAACGCGCACAGCAGGCTGCGGCGCGGATCGCTCATCATCGTGAAATCCTCGAACTTCGCGGGAATCATGTCGATGTAGCCCCGCTCGGCCCACAGGCTTTCGGCCGACCGCTTGGAATCCTCGACCATCACGTAGGTCCAGGCGCGCGGCCACGTCTCGTTCGGCGGCGTGAAGTCGTTGAGAACGCCCTTCGCCTCAATGGTGCCCGGAGGCACATCCGTGCCGCCGGACCACACCGCGGGATCGAACGCGAACACGTTGTGGTGTCCGTGCCGGATCAGGAAGGGAGAGACCAGGCCTTTGTTGCACACCGCATCGTTGATGCCCAGGTAAATGGCGATCACCGACTCCGGAACATCCGGCACCAAGTGCGCGAGCTCCAAACAGTTGATGTCTTCAGCCTCCGGCATGTAGTGCGGAAACTTCTCCAGCAGTCCACACGCGGTGGTGAGAAACGCGCGGTAATCCTCCACGCCGAGCGTGGAACCCGCGGGGATGCGAATGTTGCGCAGTAAAGGGGCCATGGCCATCTCCCTCCGATCCGTTTCGGTCTTCTTATTTCTGGCCCATGAGGGCGTTGACGATCAGCAGGTCGAGCTCCTCGTAGTCGCGGCTGGCGATCAGCTTGTCGACTTTCTTGTCGTCCAGGCCGCGCACAACGTTCAGCAGCTTCAGGAAGATCGTCCGGCTGTTCGACAGGTGCTTGGTGCTGACGTCGAGCTTCTGCGTGCGCATGGCTTTGATGTCCAAACCCACGAACTCGCCGTTCTTGCCGTAGCCGTACTTGTCGAGGATGCGCACCTGGTTGAACGCCCGGCGCAGATCCACGCAGCCAAAGCTGCGGTCCTGGTCGAACTTCAGGCCGTTCTGGTCGTTGAGGTGCACGGTGAACAGCTTCTTGTGCGCCAGCGCGAAGCCCATTTCGTCGGACGGATCAAGCCCGGCGAGAATCGCGTGCGCGCTCTCGATGTTGACGCCGACGCGGTCCGGATCGGAGCAGAGGAGCCCGAGCGACAGCGCGTGGCCGGTCGTCGGAATGTAGGTGTGGTCCATCGGCTCGTTCGGCTTCGGCTCAATCGCGATGCGAATCTTGGGGTCGTGGGCCAGCATGCGGTTGATCGCTTCGACGATCCGGTCAACGGCCAGCTTGCTGTCTTTGGCTTCGCGCACATAGGTGCCTTCGCGCGCCAGCCAAAGCACGACGAGCTTGGTGCCCAGCGCGTTGGCAATGTCCACCGTCTGGAGACTGCGCTTGATGGCATACTCGCGGCAGGCGCGGTCGTTCGAGGTGTAGCCGCCGTCGATCGTGCGCGGATCTTCCCACAGGCGAGGCGCCACGAATTCCGCCACAAGCCCTTCGCCGTCCAGCATGCGCTTGACTTCCTTGGCGCGCTTGCGGATGCCCGCGGCGTCGAGATTGTTCATGTCGGGCACCGCGTCGTCGTCGTGGAACTGAACGCCTTCGTAGCCCAGGGGGCGGAAGAATTTAAGCTTTTCGGCAAACGTCAAACTGTCTCTGACCCGGGGACCGAAAGGGTCCGCGCCTTCGTGAATGTTCCAGGGGTCAAACGAGAACCGATAGGTTGTCTGCTTCTTCTGCATGGGTGAACTCCTTGTTTCAGTGATTACAGCACCATCATAGGATAAAAGGTTTATACCGTCTTCGTCTCTGGAATCAAATACTTGTGCTCTGGCATCACGGGTTCGGACGAGCGGTTTCGGGTGACGGCGTCCTCCAAACCGCGACCGCGTCGACCGCCAGCGACGCGTTGCCGGACCAGTGGACGCGCGTTTCAATCGAGCCCCCCGGATGGTGGAACGCGACGGGGAACCAGCGCCAGACGTTCAGCGGCAGGTCGCCGACCGCGACGTCCCGCTTGCCGGTCTCGGGGCTGCCGCCGCCCACGCAGGCGTCGAGGCGCGCCGCCTGCCCGTCCCCCTCGCCCGTCCGCTTCAGCCGGAAGAGCGCCACGTAGTCTCCCTTTTCCAGTGCCGCATAGGGACCGTAGGCGATACACGCCGCGCGATCGGTCCCTTTGCGCGCGCTCCAGACCGCGCCGCCGCTCGCGTCCGCCTCTTTGTCAAGGACGCCGCTGTTGGGCTGGTGACCCAAATTTTCCGCCTCGTACAGCCCGATGCTCGCCCAGCCGCCCCGCGCCGGCAACGACTCCGCCAACTCGGCGTCGCGGACAAGGCAAAGATTCACCGTGCGCTCCAGAGCGCCGAACGAACCGTTCACGCGCAGGCGGACCGCATCGCCGCTCGGCTTTCCTGAAAGGGCAACCTGGACGTCTTCGCCGGACTTGAGGCGCACGGGGCTGGGCTTCACGACCGCGCGCTCCACTCCCGCAACCGCGTCGACCGAGACGTCGAAGTCCTTGGCCGACGCGTTCAGCAACGTGGCGTTCAGCTTCACGTCTTGCCCTTCGAAACAGACGACTCCCGCAACTTGAACTTGCACCGGGTGACGCTCCATTTCCTGGCGATAGAGCGCGGCCAGCTGATCCGGTCCCACGGCCACATAGTCGGGCCCCAACTGGTCAAACGCCTCTTTCAGCGCGGGCAAATCCCAGAACCAGTTGCAGACGAACAGGTGGAGAAACGCCGGACGGTTGGATGCGGCCATCTCGCGGATTTGGGAAACCATCGACTGAATCTGTTTCTCGCGGTTCGCCTCGGGGTCCCACGTGGTCGCGGCGCGGAAAACGGGAGTGCCGTGCACCGTGGCAAAGGTTGCCTCGGTGTAGGACTTCACGATGCGCCCGTAGTCGGGGAAAAGGGACTGCGCGTACGGAATTTTCTCCGCAAAACGGCGCAGGACGTTAACGCCCTGCGAGGGACAGACGGCCCGGAGATCCATCGCGCGCATGCGGGCTTCGGTTTGCGCAAGGAAGTCGTCCAACACACTTGCGCGGTCTGACTCGCGATACCGCGTTCCGTAGAAATCGGGATAGCAGTATCCCACGCCGGAGACCGCCGCCATGAACGTTTCATTCGAGGTGGCCGTCGCATAGTAGTAATCCACGATGCCGGGAATCAAAACGGTTGCGGCCGGAGAGATCGTCCACCCCATCGGCAGCTTGCCCCGCGTGGGGCTCTCCCACAGCTGGGGCCAGTTGCCGCCGCTCACGACGGGCAGGTTGTCGCCGTCCGATATCGCGAAGCAGACGTAGACTTTGTCAGGGGCCAGCGCCGGAGCGGGCTGAACAGGCTGGCGGAAAGACGCGATGCGAACCCCGGAGTGCACGCTCAAATCGGACGACCCCACCGAACCCACCAGGTATTTGCCGAACTCGGAGAACAGGGTTACGCCCGGGCCCTCGCCCATGCCGACGTCAAGGCCCGCCCACGGATAACCCATAATCGGCGTGTTAGCCGGCGTCTGCGCCAGAAGCTCCTCGACAAAGCGGATCTCCTCGCCCGGCGTCGAATACGCCTCGGCGCCATCGATGACGCCGGGGATCCAGAAGATAAAAATGTTGTTCTCGACGAGATAGTCGCGAAGCTCGACGCTGTCGGGCCACAGGCACGCCAGCACCGCGTGGTTCATCTTCGGCCACAGCGTCTCGTACGCCCACCGGTAGGCGGCCACGCTTGTTTTCCAGCGTCCCCGCAGATCGGCGAGAACGGGCAGCGACAGCTTTTTAACCAACCGAGGTGACGCCACGACGCCCTCCTCAACCCCGGCCACCATGGTGGCGACATTCCGCGTGGCAGGCAGGGATGAATCGGGGATAACGGCTCCCTTCACAACGCCGCCGAAGCGCGCGAACACGTCCTCGGGCTTTTTTAACTCTTCCGTCGTTTTGACCCATCCCCGCTTCAACATCCAGTCGAGCCACTGCTGGTCTTTGTCGCCTGTAATGAAATAGATGCGAGGGCGTTCGCGGTTCACAAGCCCTTGGAGGCAGCTGAGCGCGAACTGCCAGTCCTGGGGCTGCTTTCTGAGGTCGAACACGATCAGGTGCGAATCGGGCGTCTTCGACTTTGGAAACAGTTCCGCGGTCGGCTTGCGCGGCACATACGCCAAGTCTTTGGGTTCGCCCGATGGCGCGGCGAGCGGCACGCGCCGCACGTCGGAAGGCGCCTCCACATGCCCGCCCGAAAGGCTGAAAACGGTCAGCTTGTCCACGCGCAACGAGTAATCGCCGCTCCAAAAGAGGCGGCACTCCAGCGGTCCGCCCGGATGGCTGAACGCGAGCGGCACCTGCACATACTCCGCGCTCATGTGATCGCTCGCCAACAGAGCCTTCGCAACCAGCACCTTTGAATGTCCGGGCGCAAAAGCGTCCAGCGACCCCAGCCGGTCGCCGTGCGCAGGCTCCGAAATTCTGACGCGGAAAAACGCGACGTAATCGCCGGGCTTCAGGTCGACGTAAGGCCCATACAGCAAATGGCCAGGTTCATCGGCGCCGACTTCGCAGCCCCAAGCCTGGCCGCCGCTCGCTTGCGCGTCTTCGACCGCTTTGCCGACGTTGTGTGCGCAGGGGGCTTTCTCGGCCTCGAGCGCAAGCACTTCCGTGTACGACACTTGGGGCAGTGACGCAACCGACAGCACCTCTCCGGCCAGCGTCCCCGGGAGGCCTTGGGGCCACGTCTGGCCCAAAGTCGCGGCGACGCCCATCATTCCTACAAAAACACTTCGAACGATCGCTTGCATGTTTACCTCGCCGCCGCTGCGGGCGAAAACGCCATGGAAGACGGCGGAGCATCCGCCTCGCGGCTTCCCCACGACGGATTGGGGGACGCTCCCATCACGAGCTCCAGCGTGCCGCCGCTCACCAAATCGGTATGCGTGAACCACGGTTTATCGAGCGCCACGCCGTTCAGCGAAGCGCTCTGAATATACTTGTTTTCTGCGGAGTTGTTAAGCGCCTTGACGCTGAAGGTTTTGCCGTTGGGCAGCTTCACGCTGATCTCATCGAACACGGGGCTGCCTATCGTATAGACCGGAATGCCCGGTGTCACCGGGAAGAACCCCATCATCGAAAAGACCACGAAGGCCGACATGCCCCCGCCGTCTTCGTCGCCCGGTATGCCGAACAGGCTGTCCGTGAACCACGTGTCGAGAAGCATGCGGATGCGCTTCTGCGTTTTCCAAGGCGCGCCCAAATAGTTGTACAGATAGGGAATGTGCAGGCTCGGCTCGTTCCCCATGACGAACTGCCCCACCAGACCCGACGAATCCGGCTGCGTGGTCCAGAACTGAAACTTCGGCAGACCCAGATCTTCGCGGAACAGCTGATCCAGCTTGGCTTCGGCCTGCGCCCTGCCCCCCATGAGCTGAAACAGGCCCGCCAGATCGTGTTTGACGTCCCAGTTGTAGGTGTAGGCGTTGTTTTCGGTGAAATACTCGCGGCCGGCAAACCGGGGATCGAACGGCTCGATCCACTGCCCCGCCGCGTCCTTCGGCCACATGAAGCCCTTGTCCGCGCGATAGACGTTTCGGTAGTTGCCCGCGCGCTGCAGAAACAGGTTGCGGTCGGCCTCGTTTTTGTCGAAGGACGCCAGCTGGGCGATGCACCAGTCGCTGTAGCTGTTGTCCAGCGTGACCGATACGCACTGCCGCTTCTCCCAGTTCGCCTCGACCTCCTTCACGGTCTCCGGTTCCCCGAGCTTCAGTCCCGGCATGTAGCCGTGCTCGCGGTAAAACGCGTCCAGCGAGCACGCCGGGCCATTGCGCCACGGCAGAAGCGTCGCCTGAAGCGAATTCTTTTTTGCGCCTTCGTAGGCGCGGTGAAAATCGAAGTCCCGCAGGCCTTTGAACCACGCGTCCGTCATCCACACGGCCGCGTTGTTGCCCGTCATGGCCGGCCAGTCGCCGAACACGAGCGCGAACGACGGCAGCCAGCCGCTCTGCTCATACATCGCGAGATACGACCGGATCTTCGCCGTTTCGCGGTCCGGATTGAGAATCATGTGAAGCGGGCCCAGCGCGATGTAGGTGTCCCAGACCCAGTTGTCCACGTAGAACGGCTCCTTCGACGCATGGACTTTCCCGTCGTAGGCGCTGTAGTACTGGCCGTACTCGTTGATGTCGACCATGCGCTCGTAGCACCGGTACAGCGCCGTGTAAAACACCCGGCGCTGCGCCGGCGTGCCGCCTTTGACGCGAATCTGCCCCATGGCCCCGAGCCACGCCTGCCGCGCCTTCTCCTTGACCGCGTCGAAGCCCCACTGCGGAATTTCGTTTTCCAGATTTTTCTTGGCCTGCTCCACGCCGATGTAGGAAATGCCGTAGCGGAACCCAACCTGCTGCGCGCCGGAGCCCACTTTGACCAGCAGACGCGTGCGGTCGTTCGCGCCCGGATACTGGACATCGAACAAATCCGCATCGGTCTCCGCATAAAAATAGGCCTTCATGCCTTGGAACAGCTCGGTGCCGCTCAAACACCGTTTGCCGTCCACGCGCACCTCGCCGCCGCCGTTGAGCGTCCCCAGGCGCAGATAGTGCTCGCCCGCACCGCCGAATTTCGCGAGGAAGTAGCCGCTTCGCGCGGCGGGCGAGAAAGCGATCTCGTCGCCCGCGCATTCGAGCTGCGCCCAGTAGCTGTAGGGCGTAGCCGCTTCGCGCTCAAACCCCACGCGTCGCCCCCAAACGTCGGCGCCGCAAGGCCCGCTCAGTGGCATGAAGGCGAATACCGAGACCACGCGGTGGGAGGCCACGGTCAGCGGAAAATACTGGATCTGGTCGTCGAGCTGATCGTTCTTCGCGGGATAGGTGCGGATCAAGCTGTTGGGCAGGTGGACCGTCGGGCGCGTGGGCTGCAGGATGAGCCCCACGCCACCGATCATCGGATCGACGGCAGTCAAATTCTCGGCCGAATCGTAAAACGGCCCCGCGGTTTTACAGCCCGCAAGTGCGAGCACCACAAGACAAACAGACACCGTGCTTCTTGCCATAACGCGCCCTCTCCAATATTCAGAATGGCTCTATCGTAGCGAAAAAAAGGTTCGCCGTCTTTGTCGAAAGCATCAAACTCTTGTATTCTGGCATCACTGTGCGTCGGCCCGCTTGACGCGTGCCGCCGCAACCTCTATTCTTGTGGGCCTTTATGGACACCTCTCCTTTCTCTGTTCGCCGACAGTGGTGCCAGCTTCTGGCTCTGACCTTTGCCCACGCCGTTGCGGACACCTATGTCGGCACGGTGGCCCCCATTCTGGTTCCGCTGCGCGACCACTACTCCGTTTCGATCCCCGCGCTCATCTTCGTCTCGTCCCTGTTCGGCTTCTCCGCCAATGTTCTTCAAATTGCGGTCGGCCACTTGCGTGCCCGCTGGTCGTCGCCGGTTCTCATTTGCGCGGGCGTGCTGCTGTCGGGCTCGGCCGTGCTGATGACCGCCCTGCCGCCGTCGTCCCTCTGCGTGCTGTGGATGTCGCTCATCGCGCTGGTGGCCGGCTTCGGCGTCGCCGCCGTGCACCCCGAGGGGCTTCGCGCCGTGCACGGTCTCGACAAAATCCCCTCCTCGCTTTCCACCGCAGTCTTCATGGTGGCCGGGTTCTCGGGCTTCGCGGGCGGCGCCCTGCTCTCCTCCTCCATGACGGAGGCGTGGGGTCTGGGCAGCATCGTCTGGCTCTATGCGCTGGCGCCCCTATCGGCCCTCCCGCTCTATTTCTGCGGCATCCGCCTGCCCGTCAAAACCGACGCCGCAAAAAGCGAGCTGGAGGCCAAGGAGAACATCCCCAGCGTTCCCTTCTGGCCGCTGTTCGCCATGGCCGCCACGCTGGCCACCTGCTCGCAGATTCAGGCCACGCTGCTGCCGACCTATCTGCACAAAGAGGCGGGGTATTCGCTCTCGTTCAGCGGCTTTTCCTTCACCCTCTTCGGCGTGGGCAGCATGGTGGGCGCGATCACGTGGGGCGCGCTCGCGCCGCGCCTCGGACACCTGCGCGTGCTGCTCGGCTCCGTGCTCCTCGGCGCGCCGCTCACGCTGCTCTATCTGCTGTGCGCCCCCCACTCCAAGTGGGCCGCCGCGCTGCTGGTGTTCACCGCGTTCATCGTCTACACGGGTTTTCCGCTCTGCATCACGCTGGCGCGCTACGCCGATTCGCGCCTGCGCTTCGGGCAGCGCATGGGCTTTGTCAGCGGCGGCACCTGGGGCATCGCCGCCGTGGTCCTCTGGGTCCTAGGCCCCATCACCGAATACACCGGCATGGGTCCGCTCCTCCACCTCATTTGGATTGGCTACCTCGCCGCCGCCGTTCTGGTCTACCGCGAAATCCGCCGCCGCAACGCCGCGCGAAAGTGATGTGGGCGGGGGCAGGGTTCAGTGGTCCGGGATAAAGGGTTCGGGGTTCAGGGTTAACAATTGCTGTCACTAGCGCGGTTTCGCAAATAGTGTAGCCGCTTCGGGTAGGGACGCCTCCCCGAAGCGTCCGCGGCGGGTTCGGGGAACCCGCCCTATCTGACATCAGACAACGGCCACACTTTAACGTAATGCGCGCTAGCGTCTGAAAGTGTCATCAGCGG
>Ga0116170_10003675_pt1 | contig 14299 bp, 12 predicted proteins | sample AD_JPNHW1_MetaG_FD_89797 | JGI IMG/M metagenome (GOLD analysis project Ga0116170, IMG submission 89797) | Active sludge microbial communities of municipal wastewater-treating anaerobic digesters from Japan - AD_JPNHW1_MetaG | ecosystem: Engineered > Bioreactor > Anaerobic > Digestate | place...
TACCGGATAGCTTGGTCCTCGGCTTGTCTTTCCTCGGCGATAACTTCTTTGGCTCGTTGTCTGAGTTCGGCCAAATCCAATTTAGTTAGAGGCTCAACTAGATTAAGTAGAGCTTGATGTTCATTTAAGGCTGGATTTTCAATAACATCAGCTAGAATAACATCAAGAATCGCTCCAATTTGTGGCCCAGGGGCTAATTTAAATTCAGTCATTAAATCATGGCCATTAATCTTGAGCATTTTAACTGAGACTGGATCATGACGAACCTTGTCAAACATGTATTCTAGATGTCTTAGCTTGTATGGTTTAGCTTTAACTGTGCCTGAGCCAAGACGATCGGCGATTCGCAAATCGATCAGGTCAGCTAGATTTTGTTCACCAGTCTTGGCAATCAGGCGCCTAACTGAGGCTTCGGTAACTTCGCCGACATTATAGTAAAACATGTGATTGCGAACCAGATTGACGACGCGATCAGTATCTTGGTTGGAAAAACGGAGTCTTTCCATTATCTTTTTAGTCTGTTTAGCACTAATGTATTCGTGATTATAGAAAGTAACTTGGCCACTGATGGTTTTTTTAGCTTTAGTTTTACCAATGTCATGAAGTAGGGCAGCTAGACGAACCATGGGGTCATTACTAGGGCAATGCTTCAATGATAAAAGGTTGTGTTCAAAAATTGTATACACATGATGATGATTTTGTTCAATACCGTAACCATCAGTTAATTCAGGCAAAATGTATTGCAGGAGCTTAGTTTCGTATAACTTTTTAAAGCCATAATAAGGATTTGGCCCAGCAAGAATTTTAGTAATTTCGTCACGGACTCGCTCTTTGGCAATAAATTTAATACTGCCAGCCAACTTAACCATGGCTCGTTCAGTTTTTGGTTCAATAGTAAAACCAAAACGGCCACTAAAACGAATAGCTCGAAGCAAGCGCAAGGCGTCTTCTTTAAAGCGATCAAGCGGTTCGCCAACAGTTCGAATAACTTTTTTGTCCAAGTCTTTTTGTCCACCGTAATAATCAACAATGTCACCGCTCAAAGACATGGCCATGGCATTGATAGTAAAATCACGGCGGCTTAAATCATTTTCTAATTTATCCTCAAAACAAACTTCGCTCGGGTGGCGGTGGTCATCATAGTTAGATTCACTACGATAGGTAGTAATTTCAACGACCGGCACATTTTCAATATCATGAAAAGGCACAATTACTGTGCCAAAGTCATTTTCATATTTACTATCGGCAAATATTTTTAAAGTTTCTTCAGGTCGAGCATTAGTGGTAATATCCCAATCTTTAGGTTCGCTGCCCATTAAAATATCGCGGACGCAGCCACCAACCACAAAAGCCTCAAAATCCTTATTTTCTAAAGCAATTAAGGCTTGTTGAACAAAACTTGGTAGTTTTTTTGCTGGATTGATTTTGGGTAGTGATTTTGACATTTAGTTTGAATCTTTACTCGGCTGTAAGGCAGCTAGAAGCTGGTTATAATCTTTAATTAGTTGGTTATAAGAATTGATTTTTGTATTATAATCTTGACGATTTTGCTCATAAGCCTGAACCGCTCGATTGTAGACTGGAACTAATTCGTTGTATTCGCTGATATTTCGGGCAGCTTTTAATTCGTCTAGTCTTTGTGATTGAGCCCTGAGTTCGGTTTGCTGAGCTTCAATTAATGGTTTTTGTTCCTCAATTTGCTGGTGCAAACTATTGATTTCAGAATTTTTGTCAGTTAATTGTTGAAGTATATTTTTTACATCAGCTAAACCATTCCAAGCATTACCAGAGCTAACATGATAGATTTCTGGTGCGGCTAGATTACCACTAGCCTGCCAACTTGGCAAGGTCGAACCAGTTGTACTAGCAGCTTGGCCGCTGATGTCTTTTGGTATAAGACCAATGCGGTAATATTGGGTAGTTTCTAAATAACAGAAACCGCTACCGTAATTAGCAGAATTTTTCGGACAAACAATTCCTAAAGCCATATGATTGGCAGTTGGATAAGACAGGAGGGCAGTGCCATAGCCTAATTTACTAAAAATCATCCAAGCTAGTAAAGATTTATCAGTACAAACACCTTTATTTAAATATAGTGTTTCGTAAGGATAGTTTGGGGTAGCTTGATTTGATTTTTGAGCAATTAATTCGCTGCGGGCTTGATCATAAGGAATTGATTGGACAAAAGATGCTGCCAATTCAGCCAATTGGCTGTCGTTCAGATTATTTTTTGTAGCCTGTCCTCGCAATTGGCTAACGATTTGGTTGATTATTTTTTCTTGTTCAGTTCCGGTAGTAAATTGTTTGTAATAGCGATCGCGCCAATCACTAGGTAGTTGACCACTATAAGAAAAAACTTTTGGCTGCTGCTGATAATATTTGTAGTAGGTGTTGGTTAATTCCAGCTGGATTAAATAATCCTGATCATTCCAAGTCCAACGCCAGACTTTGGCGGTTGGACTTATGGCAGTGGTTGAAGAAGCAGCTTGAGTTGGAGTTTTGGGAGAAATTTTTAAGGTTCCAGTCGGGATTGGGTTGATGTGCTCATCAGCAGCGCCAACTGCCGTTTTTTTCATTATCTCAAAGGCATCGGCTGGTCGTCCTAAATAATAAAGCTGCCGTTTGCTCGGTTCAAAATAATAGGCTTTGCCATCATCTTGAGGTTTTAAAAGGATTCGACCGAGCAAGCGATTTACTTTGCTTTTATCGAGCTGATTTTTTTCTAGTAAAGCGAAGTCAGTATTACTAATACCAATCGCTAAGGCGCGCATTACTTGGAAAGCGTCAGCCGGCCGTCCCAGGTAATAACGCTTGCTGTCTGTTGGGTTGATATACCAGGCTTCCCCCTTGCCTTCGACGGCTAGCAGTATTTTCCCATCAAAAGGTGTGGTAGCAGTTGCTGGTAAAACTTTTAAACTAGACAGTAATACTATGGCCGAAAAGGCGATAGTCAACATTTTACGCATAAGCTAAAAGATGTTAAATTGATAATGAAATTATAGCTGATTTTTAAATAAACGAAAACTTATGAACAAAAGAAAATATTTAATTTTTGCTTTGAGCCTACTGATGTTTTTCGTTTTTCAGCTAAAAGTGGCCTCGGCGGCTAGTTTGAGTCAGAAATTATCAGGCCGAATTTTACTTGATGTTGCTAGATCTGGCCGAGCTTGGTATGTAAACCCAGTTGATTTGCGTCGCTACTATTTAGGACGGCCAGCTGATGCTTTTGGTATTATGCGTCAGCTCGGGTTAGGTATTACTAGCCAAAAATTAGCGCAAATTCCTTCATCAACAGTTTCAATTGATTGGGCAGCAGCTAGCGACACTAGCACTTTGGCTTATGATTTAGCTTTAGTCCAGCAGGTTAAGGGTAGAATTTTAATTGATGTTGAGAAAAATGGTGAGGCTTGGTATGTAAACCCAGTTGATTTGCGCCGCTACTATTTAGGACGGCCAGCTGATGCCTTTGGTATTATGCGCCAGCTTGGTCTTGGTATTAGTACGGTTGATTTAGCGCATATTCATAAGCCAGGTCTAGATGAAAGCCTGGATCAGTATAGTAGCTATGAGATAAAGTATGTTACGACTACAGCTGGTGTTTTTCGAACTGATTTGATAACAGTTGATTTAAGTGATCCTGATTTAAAAATAATTACTGATACGGCCAGCGACAGCGATTGCTCAGGGGTTTGTCCAGCTCGGGAACTGGCTAGTTTTGTAGAGGATAATCATGGTTTTGCGGCGATTAATGCGACTTATTTTGATACTAGTGCGGCTAAACGCAATTATTATTTTTTTCCAGTCTATAACAGTCGATTGAGTTTAATGATTAATGAAGGGCAATTAAAATGGTGGACAACTGGTCCGATGATGGTTTTTGATCAAAATAACAAATTCTATTATTTCAAGGATAGTCGCCAATTTGGTAGTGTGGCCAAGTTTGAAGCTGCATATGGGGTTAAGATTCAAGCAGCTTTAGGCAATAAACCGCGGTTGATTGAAGATAATCTAAATTTATTAATTGATTGGGAGCTGGATAAACAACAAACCGAAGGTAAGTATTTGCGCAATGCCATTGGTTACAAAGATGGGAAAATCTATTTAGCTGTAGTAACAAAAGCCACTGTTCCTGATTTAGCTTTAGTCATGCAAGAATTGGGAATGCAGTATGCTCTTAATTTAGACGGTGGTTATTCGACGGCACTATATTATAATGATGAATATATGTTAGGTCCTGGTCGAAATATCCCCAATGTGATAATTTTTGGTAAGAAGAATCAATAATTTATGAATCAGCCAAGCGAACAAGAATTGAATCTTTGGCGACAAGCCATTGCCAATCAAGTCGATTGGTCTTTAATGGTTAAAGTAATTGTTAATTGTCCTCGTAAAGGTTGGCAAGGACAACTGGCTGATGGTAGTTGGAAAATTGGTATTAGCGAACCAGCTAATGATAATAAAGCTAATGAGGCCTTAATAAAATGGTTGGCGAGCGAATTGCAGTGTTCTATCAAGTCCTTAAAAATTGTTAGCGGACAGACTAGTCGACGGAAGATTATCCGTTTTATAAAAAAATAATGTTAGAAAATAAACCAAAATTATTACTGCATATTTGTTGCGGACCATGTGCTACTTGGTCAGCCAAAGAACTGATGAAAAATTATCAGGTGGTTTTATATTTTTATAATCCTAATATTTGGCCTAGAGAGGAGTGGCAAAAACGGCTGATAGCTGCTAGACAAGTAGCTGATGCTTATGGTCTACCCATAATTGTTGAAGATAGTGATGAAGCTGTCTGGTTAGATCAGGCTCAACCTTTCGCTGATGAGCCAGAAAGAGGTAAGCGTTGTCATCTTTGTTATAGTTGGCGATTAAAAAAGACAATTGAACGGGCCGAGCAGGATAACTTTGATTATTTTGCCACCAGCCTAACAGTTAGTCCTTATAAAGATAAGGAGGCGATTAACCAAATCGGCCAGACAATTGCGCAAAATAGTCAAGTGAAATACCTAACTACTGATTTTCAAAAAAATGATGGCTATCGTCAATCGATTATTTTGTCAAAAGAGCTAGGTCTTTATCGCCAGAAATATTGCGGTTGTCAGTTTACTGCTAGATAGTTTTTCTTGCTTTTTAATGGTATAATGGAAAAAATAACAAAATTATGGATTTACAATTTTATTTTGAACAAGCTATTGAACGGAAAGCTTCCGATCTTCATTTAGTTGGCGACAATTGTCCTCATTTGAGAATTGATGGTCAATTAGTTAAAATCTCTGATGAGCCAATTGAATCAAACCAACTATTTAATGCAATTCGTAAATTGTTGACTGATCATCAGCTTGAAAAATTGGAGAATGATAGAGAGCTAGATATCTCAAAAGTTGTTGCTGACATTCAGTTTAGAATTAATCTTCATTATCAACGAGGGGTTATTGGCCTGACAGCTCGCTTAATTTCTAGCGTTATTCCATCACCAGAAGAAATTGGTCTAGATGAAAATATTAAACGATTAGCTTATTTAAATGATGGGTTAGTCTTGGTGGTCGGAGCTTGTGGCTCGGGAAAGTCGACTACTTTGGCTAGCTTGCTAGGGATTATCAATCGAGAACGGCAGGGCAAAATTATTACCATTGAAGATCCGATTGAATATATTTTTGAAAATAACCGTTGTTTAATTGAGCAGCGAGAAATTGGCATTGATACCAATGATTTTGCTGTTGCTCTAAAGTATGTTTTGCGTCAAGATCCTAATGTAATTATGGTTGGCGAAATGCGTGATCATGAAACTATGGATGCAGCACTGACAGCTGCCGAAACTGGCCATTTAGTCTTTTCAACACTTCATACTAGCACGGCCGCCGAAGCATTATCGAGAATCGTTAGCTCTTTTCCGGCTTATCAACAATTGCAGATTGCTAGTAAACTATCAATGTGCCTAAGGGCGGTAGTTTCTCAAAGATTGCTGCCGGCAATTGGTGGTGGTCGAATAGCGGCTCGTGAAATTATGTTTAATAATGCGGCAATTGCTAATTTGCTCAGAAGTCAGAAACCAGAACAAATACAGTCGATTATTCAAACATCGTCACGCGACGGTATGATTTCTTTTAATCGAGCTATTGAACAATTACTAGCAACTGGTAAGATAACACCTGAAGTTGCCGCTGCCTATCAGTCTGGTGAGACTGGGGCGTCTTACTGGCGTTAAATTAATTTTAAAAAATAAAATAAAATTTATGGAAGTTACCATTGGAGTCATTGTCTTGGTTTTGATTCTATCTAGTTTAAGACAGGTTAATCAATACCAACGGGGGATTTTATTTACTATGGGTCGTTTTACTAAAACATTAGAACCTGGCTGGCGTTTAGTTATTCCGATTTTTCAAGGCTACCAAAAGGTTGATATGCGCGTTAAAGCAGTTGATGTACCAGACCAAAAAGCTATTACCAAAGATAATGTTTCAGTAATTGTTAATGCTGTTTTATACTACAAGGTTTTTGACGCAGCCAAGGCAGTTATTGAGGTGGAAAATTTTTATTATGCCATCAGTCAATATGCGCAAACTACTATGCGTAATATCGTCGGTGAAGTTACTTTGGATGAACTTTTAGCCAATCGAGAAAAGATTGCTGACAGAATCAGAGAAATTGTTGATATTGAAACTGATGCTTGGGGTCTCAAAGTTAACAATGTTGAACTAAAAGATATTAGTTTGCCACCAACTATGGAAAGGACAATTGCTAAACAAGCTGAAGCCGAAAGAGAAAAGCGAGCAGTTATTATCAATTCTGAAGGAGAAGTTGCTGCTGCTGAAAATATGGCTAAAGCTGCTCAGACATTATCATCTGTTCCTGGTGCATTACATTTAAGAACCTTACAGTCGATTAATGATATTTCTTCTGATCAATCCAATACTGTAGTTTTTGCTATTCCAGTTGAAGCTTTGCGTGCTCTTGAAGGTTTAAGCAAAAAATAAACATGCCGCTGAAAACTAGTCGAAAAGCAATTATCTTAAGCCTATTAACTTTTATATCTCTAGAGTTAATAGGCTGGCAGGTTGGTCGCATCTATTTGATTGCGGTGGTAATGATTTTATTACTGTTGGTGTCAGCCTGGCTATCGTTAAGTAAGAAAACAGTTACTTATCGTTTAATGGTTGGGGCGGTGGCAGCGACTAATTTTTTAGCTTTGGTTAGTTTTTTAACAATAGTTAATAGCTCTTTAGTTAGACAACTTTTAATTATTGGTGCAGCAATTTTGCAACTCTGGTATTGGCGTCGAGGTAAATCGGCTTGGTTTAATAATCAAACCAGTGCTTGGTGGCGCTTAGTTAATGCTATTAACCTTCTGACTGTTTGGTTGGCAGCAGCAACTCTTTACGGTTGGCAGTCGTTTTTGGCTTGGCCAATCTTTTGGTCTTGGTCAATTTGGGCTATTTTTCTGGCTATAATGATTTGGCTTGATTATCAAGTGGCTGAATTACCACTTACTAAACATTGGCCGATTATTTTAGCTAATTGGCTAATTGGCGGGGAGTTATTTTTAGCAATTTATTTTTTACCGAGTTCTAATTTAATCCAGGGGTATTTATTGTTAATCGGTTATTACTTAGCTAGTCAGATCGGTCGGACCAGTTTGCTTAAAATAAACACTGCTAAGCGTTTGCGTTATCAATTTTTAGTAATAATTATCAGCTTAATTCTAGTCTTGGCAACAGCCAAGTGGTTTTAATTAAGTTTAATTTTATGAATTTATCTATCAATCGTAAAAAGTTTTCGTCTTCTCTAATTTGGTGGTTGCTGACAATTATTATTAATCTTGGATTAGCGATAGTTTTAGTAAAATATTATTTTACTTTAGAACAAGCTAATTTTATAACTGCCAACATTTTGTCTGGTCAAAATGTTACTGGTTGGCCAGTGGCAGTTCAAACTTCTGAAAGCAAGATTAAAAAACCAGCGATTGATTATAATGAGGCTGCTAATTTGCAACCTATTTTAGATGATAGTGTTGTTAAATTTTTTAATAAAGCTGATATAGCTACTACTAGTTTAGGAGCTAAACTATATGATTTAAGCAAGCCTTTGTCTAGTGGTTGGGTGGCAACTAACGATGGTTGGGTAATAAGCACTGAAAATCTTGAAGAAATTAGCGAGGTAGTGGCTGTTAGCAGTAATGATCGTAGCTATAAAATTAAGACCAAGGTTACTGATCCACTGACTGGTGTTTTCTTTTATCGTTTAGAAGGGGCAGCTAATTTGTCGTCAGTAAAATTTGGTGAGAGCGGCTGGAGCCGTCCTGGTCAATTGTTTTATGGTTTAGATGGCCGTGATGGTCTTAAGGCTATTTGGTTGGAACGAAGCACCAATGATGATAAAATGGTAATTTCCAGCGAAGAAATTTTAGATCGTTGGCAATTTTCAAATTCTTGGGCCAATTCAGCTGTTTTCAGCGGAAAGGGTGAGCTATTTGGCTTGATTGATAATCAAAATAAATTTATTTCAGTTAATTATATCAAGTCTGGTCTAACTGGTCTTCTAGGAAAAAATAGTTTTAATAGAATTAGTTTGGGCCTGGAATATATTGATCTTAATCGACTTTCGACTGATAAAAAGGGTCTTTTAGTCCAAACCGTTAAGTCGGGTAGTGTTGCTGGAAAAGCTGGGATTAAAAAAGGTGATTTAATTTTGAGCATTGATGAAATTAATTTAAATGGTGAAGTTTCTTTAAATGAAATATTACAAAGTCATCAAATTGGCGGGCGAGCAGTGTTGGTGATTCAGCGGGAGAATCAAAATCGTCAAATTAATTGTCAATTTTAAAATGTTTTATGAAATTGAAACAACTCTCTGATTCAACTCAGTCAATTGAACAAAAAATTTTTTTGCGTCTAGATTTGAATGTGCCAATGAAAGATGGCAAAATTACTGAAGACTACAAGATAAAAGCTGCCTTAAAGACAATTAAAAAATTGGCCTCTCGGGTGGAGAAAATAATAGCGAAAAAAATAATAATAGCTAGTCATTTGGGTGAGCCATTAGCGGATGGTTGTTTGGTTGATAAGGCTTTGGAAAAATATAGTTTAAAACCGGTTGCTGAACACTTGGCAAAATTATTAGGAGAAAAAATTAAATTTTTACCTGGGCAAGATTTAGCTAAAATAAAGAACGAGATTGACAATGCAAAAGAAAAAATAATTGTTTTAGATAATCTGCGTTTTTGGCCAGGCGAGCTAACCGATGATGTTGATTTTGCTAAACAGCTAGCTAGCTTAGCTGACTGTTATATTAATGATGCTTTTGCCGTTAGCCATCGCAAACAAGCCTCAGTTTCAGCAATTAAGAAATTTTTACCAAGTTTTGCCGGACCATTGTTAATTGATGAAATAACTAATTTATCAAAAGCTTTGCAACCAGAACAACCAATGGTTATAGTTTTGGGAGGAGCTAAAGTTAGCACTAAAGTGGATCTGATCAAAAATTTAGGTCAGCATTCTAACAAGATTTTAATTGGCGGAGGACTAGCTAATAATTTTTTAGCAGCCCAAGGTTATAATATCGGACAATCATTAATTGATGAAGAAAGTATTGATTTGGCTAAGAAATTGATTAAAAAATTTGCTGGTAAAATAGTTATTCCAGTTGATGTGGTTGTTGCCGATTCGACTGGTTTACCAGTTTGGCGTTTAGTCAGTGATGTTAAAGATGGTGAAACAATATTAGACATCGGTCCTTCGACCATTCAAGAATTTAGTCGTCAAATTAAACAGGCTAAAACCATTGTTTGGAATGGTCCAGTGGGTAAATTTGAAGAGGAACATTACAGGATTGGAACATTGTTTGTAGCCAGAGAAATTGCTTGGCGATCTCGTGGTGTTGCCTTTGGTTTAGTTGGTGGTGGTGAAACAGTGGCTGCTCTTGAGATGACCGGGATGACTGGTTTTGTTGATTGGGTATCAACTGCTGGTGGAGCAATGTTAGCATTTTTAGGTGGCGAAGCAATGCCAGGGCTTGATGGGCTCGAAAAATAATTTTTAATAAAATAATATAGAAAGACCGTATGGCAAAAATTGTCCAAATTACCGCTCGGGAGATTTTAGATTCTCGCGGAAATCCAACTGTTGAAGCTAAAGTAACTTTAGACAACGGCTTAATAGCAAAGGCTAGCGTCCCATCAGGCGCATCGACTGGTATTCATGAAGCCCATGAACTACGGGATAATGACGCTGCTCGTTATAATGGCAAAGGAGTTCTAACGGCTGTTAGTAATATTAAAAATATTATTGCACCAAAATTAATCAGTCAGGAAATTACTGATTTAAAAGAAATTGATCGCTTGATGATTGAGCTAGATGGCACTGAAAATAAAGGCAAATTGGGAGCCAACGCTATTTTAGCAATATCGATGGCTTGTGCTCGGGCTGGTGCCTTAGCTACTGGTCAAGAGCTTTATGCTTACTTGGCTAGCTCTTATAATTTTGCCACTGACAATTACCGTTTTCCAACACCAAGTTTTAATATTTTTAATGGTGGCAGTCACGCTGATACCAATGTTGATTTTCAGGAATTTATGGTTTTGCCATTGATTAATGGAACTGTCGCTGAAAAAATTCGCATGGGTTCTGAGGTTTTTCATTCTTTAGGCAAAGTTTTAAAGTCTTATAATTTTGATACTGATTTAGGCAATGAAGGTGGCTATGCTCCTCATGTTGAGCGCAGTGAACAAGTTATGGAAATGATTGTTGAAGCAATGTCTAAAGCTGGTTACAAACCAGGGGAACAAATTGGTTTTGGTTTGGATGTTGGATCTTCGGAAATTTTTGATGAAGCTACTGGGAAATATAAGTTTTCCCTAGATGATTGGGAGTTTACTGCTGATGAGCTAATTGCTAAATATAATGAATGGTCAGAAAAATATCCAATTATTTCGATTGAAGATGGTTTAGCTGAAGATGATTGGCAGGGTTGGCAGAAATTAACCAGTCAACTAGGTGGCAAAATGTTACTGATTGGTGATGACTTATTTGTTACTCAGACTGAGCGTTTGCAAAAAGGTATTGATAGCAAAGCTGCCAATGCTATTTTAATTAAGCTCAATCAGGTTGGCACAGTTACTGAAACCATTGATTGTATCAAGACTGCTCAAGCTAATGGCTATAAAATAATGATTTCTCATCGTAGTGGTGAAACCACTGATGATTTTATCGCTGATTTAGCTGTTGCTACTGGTGCTGATTATATTAAGACTGGCTCAGCTGCTCGGGGTGAACGATTGGTAAAATATAATCGTCTAATGGAAATTGAGCTTCAATTAGCTGGACAATATTAATTATGGAAACTGATAGTAACCAAGATAGTAAAAAAATTAGCCCAGTCGTCTTAATTTTATTAGATGGCTGGGGAATTGCTCCTTTTAGCGTTACTAATGCGTTTGCTGATGGCAAGTGGCCAAATCTTAAGGAGTATTTGCAACAATACCCGTTAGCAGCCCTGACAACAAGCGGAAACCTAGATTTTTCAGCTAAAGAAGCCTACAACCAAATTGGCAGTGGCCAAGACGGACAAGCTATTCCAGGTTTGGGTAGTATAATAAAACAAACTGGTTTAGCTGAACTTATTGATCGAGCTGGTTTAAGCCAATCTTATGTTAGCGAAACGGAAAAATTTCCGCTGCTTGTTGATTGCCTAGCTGAAGGATTTCGCTCGCCTAAAATTAAATATCATTTAATTAGCACGCCACTAAATAATGATTATTTAGAACAACCTTTAGGGGCTACACAGCAGGTTATTGAGCGAGCTATCCATTGCTGGCATGAAGATCGTCCAGATTTTTTAGTAGTTAGTTTAGCGGCTTGGAGCTCACCAGCTCTTTATGGTAATCAATCAGCAACTATTAAGGCCGTTGATTTATTGGATAAATTACTGCCAAAATTGATTGAACCATTACAACAATCAGGCGCAACAATCTTACTTACTTCAGCTTATGGTCGTTTAGAAAATTTAATCGATCCACTAACTGAACAGATAAATTATGGCCCGAGCAATAATCCAGTGCCACTATCAATTATTGGTCGCCTGTGGCAAGGACAAAGCTTGGGTGAAATCGAAGTAATTACTGATGATTTAAGTTTGTTGCCGATTAGTGGTTCACTTAGATCAATCGCTCCGACAATTTTAGCTTTGTTAGGCATTGAGCGGCCAAATTATTTAGAAAAACCATTGTTACCAACAGGTGTATAAAAATATAACTATGTCAGTCTTATTATTAAATGCTGGATCAACCTCTTTGAAATATCAAGTTCTATCGGACGATGGAGCGGTTTTGAAAAAAGGTGGTTCTGGAAGAGTGAAAGATTTTGAACAAGCTTTTGATCAAATTATTGAGGAGCTTCGTTTTATTGATGAAATAACGGTTGTCGGCCATCGAATAGTTCATGGTGGTGATCGTTATCATCGGCCAATAGTTATTGACCAAGAGGTAGTTGATTATCTTGAAAATATTACTACCTTGGCGCCACTACATTTACCATTTAATATTTTAGGGGTTCACTTAGCTAAAGAACATTGGCCTAATTTACCGCAAATTGCCCTATTTGACACAGCCTTTTTTGCTGATTTGCCTAAGGTGGCCAAAATGTATGCTCTACCCCAAAAGACAGCTGAAGAAAATCATTGGCATCGTTTTGGTTTTCATGGAATGTCTCATGAGTTTTTAACTCAAGCAGCTGCTGAAAATCTGAACAAAAAAGTTGAACAGGTTAATTTAATCATCTGTCATTTAGGTGGTGGCAGCTCAGTTTCAGCTATTAAATTAGGTCAGGCAGTCGATATTTCACTTGGTTGGTCACCAACAGCTGGTCTACCAATGATGACGAGATGCGGCGATATTGATCCAGGATTATTGCTAGAAATTATTGATAAAACACCAGGTGGGACTAGTGAAGAAAAAATTAAAGCAGTTCGTCATTTGCTAAATAAAGAATCTGGGCTAGCTGGTATTAGTGGCTATGATGACTTTTTAGATATTTTAGCTGCCAGAAAAAGGGGTGAAGCAGCTGCAATAGAAGCTTTTGATTACTTTGTTTACAGGATTATTAGTTTTGTCGGAGCATATTGGGCAGTTTTGGATGGTCAGGTGGATGGCATTGTCCTTAGCGGTGGTATTGGCTTTGGCAGTTTGGATTTACAAGCAGCAATCTCTGAAAAATTAACTAGTTGGTGCTCAGCTCCAGTTTTACCGCTAGAAACTAATGAAGAGCTAGCCATGCTTAGGCAAATCAAGAGATTAGGCTATTAATTATGGGAATAAAGAAGATTTGGCACGGTTCAATTGATAGTGTTGGCTGGGCAGCGATAGTTATTGGTTTGTCGTCATTTATTAGTCGTTTCCTTGGTGTTTTTCGTGATCGAATACTAGCTGGTCAATTTGGCGCTGGTGATGAGCTTGATGCTTATTATGCCGCTTTTCGCGTGCCTGATTTGATTTATAATTTATTAGTTTTGGGTGCATTATCGGCTGGGTTCATTCCTTTGTTTGTTAGCATACTCAATAACGAAAAGGATGTTGAGAAAAAAGAGGCTTGGCGTTTTGCTAATTTAGTCGCCAATTCATTGTTGATTATTTTAGTAATTCTTGGAGTGATCGGTGTTATTTTTGCCCCGCAATTACTTCATTTATTGACACCAGGTTTCTCTCCAGAAAAATTGGAGCAGACTGTTCAACTGAGTCGTTTAATGTTTTTATCACCAATATTATTAGGTTTGTCAGGTGTGGCTGGCGGTATTTTGCAGTCGTTTAAAAGCTTTTTTGCTTATTCTCTCTCGCCAATTTTTTATAACTTGGGCATTATTGCTGGTGCTTTATTTTTGGCGCCAAAATTTGGCTTAATTGGTTTAGCTTGGGGCGTGGTTATTGGTGCAGCCCTACATTTATTGGTGCAAATTCCAACTTTAAAACATTTTGGTTACAAGTGGCAGCCAATTGTTGATTGGCGAGATAGTCAGTTGAAAAAGATTGGTAAAATTATGGTGCCGCGAACCTTGGGCTTGGCGGTTGGACAACTCAATTTACTTTCAATGACTGTACTTGCCTCTGGTCTAGCTAGCGGCTCCTTGGCGATATTTAATTTGGCTAATAATTTGCAATCATTTCCAGTTGGAATTTTTGGTTTATCTTTGGCGGTAGCTGCTTTTCCAACTATGTCAGCACTGGTTAATCAACCAGATAAATTAAGAGATAGCTTAACTAAAACCATTAGACAGGCTTTGTTTTTATTGATTATTTCGACTATTTTTATAA
>Ga0116170_10003676_pt1 | contig 14295 bp, 13 predicted proteins | sample AD_JPNHW1_MetaG_FD_89797 | JGI IMG/M metagenome (GOLD analysis project Ga0116170, IMG submission 89797) | Active sludge microbial communities of municipal wastewater-treating anaerobic digesters from Japan - AD_JPNHW1_MetaG | ecosystem: Engineered > Bioreactor > Anaerobic > Digestate | place...
CTCTCCTTTAATGTTAGATAAGTTAAGAGCGTTAATTTGTCCCTCAAAATCTAGGCTTTGCTTTTTCTGCTCGGTAGTGTCAATTGCTAAAAAAAGAATCTTATCAACCCCACCAAATTGATTCCTTACGCAAGTATATGTTGCGATAGTCCATAAATCTTTACCACTACGGGTAACATGTTTCATATCGCCCTCAAAATGCTTTCCTCCCTTTGCTAGGCTATTCCAAATTTCATCAAACCAAACCCTATCCTTCTTATTAATGAACATCGTTATATGCTTCCCTTCCACCTCAGCATTACTTGTATATTCAAGTTTGCTCAAAAAGCGAGTATTAGCATAAAGCAATATTCCATTAATATCATACTCTGCTCGAATTAGGGTATGGTTAACTGAATTTGTAAAGCTAATGAACTTTTCACCCTGACGAGCCGCCTCTTCTTGAGTAGCTTGAAGCTCTTCCATATTTTGGCGCATCTGCTCTTCTTGAAGTGATAAGGTTTCAGCCTGTTGGCGTGATTCTGATAGGAGTTTTGATGTTCTTAGGTTGATCTTTACGGTTGCAATTGTAGTTGCAATGCTTTCAGCAACCTTTTCAACAAAATCAATTTGATACTTCTCAAAAAAATTAAACGAAGCAATTTCAAGTACTCCATGTATTTCTTCCCTCACCTTAAGCGGAACAAGTAACAAACATCTTGGGTTTGCTTTTCCTAATCCTGATGTTATATTTAAATAGCTATCAGGTACTTTTTTTAGATATATTGTTTCGCTCTCAAGAACACATGTTCCAACTAGACCTTCACCCCACTCAACTCTTTGATCAGCATACTTTCTACGTTCATATGCATAACAAGCTGTTTGAAGGAAATGCATATCTCCCGGATCTTGGTCCTCTATAATATAAAAACCTCCTTGATTTGCATCTATGTACTTTACAAGGTTACTAATTACCTGATAAGAAAGCTCTTCAATATTATCATTATCTGACCGAAGTATTTCTCCAAATTTTGCTAGCCCTTCGGCAACCCAGTTTCGTTGTTGATCCTCTTTTCTCCTTGCTTGTTCATCAAGTTTGCTAGATTTTAGGTTATCGCGAAGATTAACGATTGATTTACCAAGTACATCTGATTCATCAGGGTTATACTCAGCATCAATTTCATCATTTCTTAACCTTTCAACAAAACGGTAAAGTTTTCGCTGCCGCGATTGTTCAATCTCAAGGCTATTTGTAAGGTCGGTTTTAAAAATGGAAATGTACTTAGCAATAAAAAATGCAATTACTGCGAAAAATATTGGGATAATATCTAATAAAAAAAGTATTGGAGTAATCCTGTGTAACTCTGCGATTCCAGAAAAAGTAAAAGCAACGTGGTAGATTAGAGCTTCAACAAAAAACACGAATAACAGTAAAATGAACCCAAAAGCAAAACTCAAAAGGGTATACTTATATACAAAGGGTTTTGAATATTTACGATCCATATTAGTCGAAAATTTGACTAAAAATAGATATTTTTTAATTCTAACGGAGCTTAATCACGGTTTTTTTTAAAGATTAATTCTTTATAGTAAGTCCTCTTGATACATTAAATAATGTTTAAATAAATTGCACTAAGGCTTTATAACATAAGATGCAATACTATCGAGAGGAAGAATCTTATCAGCTGCCCCAAGTTTAATCGCCTCCTTTGGCATTCCAAACACAACACAACTTTTCTCATCTTGAGCAACTGTTTTAGCACCAGCATCCTTCATTTCAAGCAAACCACGTGCACCATCATCGCCCATACCAGTCATTATTACGCCAATGGCATTAGCACCAGCATATTTAGCAGTACTACGAAAAAGTACATCAACAGAAGGACGATGCCTGTTAACTAAGGGACCTTCCTTTACTTCAACGTAATATCGTGCTCCGCTTCGCTTAAGTAATGTATGATAATTACCGGGAGCAATTAGTGCTTGTCCTGGTAAAACGCTATCCCCATCAGCAGCTTCTTTAACTGTTATTTTGCAGATTTCGTTCAACCTATTTGCAAATGATGTGGTAAACTTTTCGGGCATGTGTTGTACTATAACAACCCCAGGGCAATCAATAGGTAATGCTTGAAGAAAAACAGTAAGCGCCTCTGTTCCGCCTGTTGATGCACCTACTGCAATTACAATCTCTGTGGTTTTAATCATACTTTGACCATGCGGTGTAGGCGGAAGTATTACATCAGCGGAATATTTTGGTTGAACTTGGAGAGTTTCAGGCATTCTAATTGGTTTAACCACATCAGATGCAGGTGGAATAATTGCTTCAGGTGATTGTTTGGGTTGCGTTTGTTGAATTTCAGGTAGTTTCCTGCGTTTTATTTGAGCCTGAGCCGCTGCTTTGATCGCATCACAAATTCTAATCTGCGATTCCTCAATGAATTGCTTTGTATTCATTTGAGGCTTAGTAATAATTTCAACGGCTCCGTATTCCAAAGCTTTTAACCCAGTTTGAGTGCCAACATCAGTTAAACTAGAAATAATCACAACAGGTATTGGATGCTGAGACATGATCTTTTTTAGAAATGTCAAGCCATCCATTCTAGGCATTTCTACATCAAGAGTAATAACATCGGGGACTTGCTCCGAAATTTTTTTTGCTGCAAAGAAGGGATCAGAAGCAGTTCCCATTACTTCAAGTTCAGGGTCTTCTGAAATTATTTGAGATAATGTTTGACGAACTACCGCAGAATCGTCAACAACTAAAACCTTTATCCTTTCCGACATTTTATTGAAGTGAACATTTAAAGTTGAACATTTCTTTCAATAAACTTATGCTTTACCTCTCCTGTATTTGTAGTGTATTGAATTTTTCGACCGAACTTTCCTCCAACACTTTGGGCTACAATTGGGATATTATACATCTCAAGCATCTCTTTTGCAATTTTGATATTGCGCTCACCAATATTAAACTGCTTGATTGTAGTATCAATAACCTCTCCTCCTCCGAATACTTTTGCAACTAAGTTAGTCTTTTTAGAACCTTGTTGGTACATCTTTTCAACTAATTTTTCAATTGCAATGTTGCCATACTTTGGGCTAGCCAACCCTTCGCCATTCCATAAAGGAAGCATATAATGGTTTATACCGCCTATCTTTAAAATTGGATCATAAAGGCAAACAGCAACACACGAACCAAGTATTGTTGTAACCACTGATGGTGCATTGCTAACAAATAATGTAGATGGGTAAAGAAAATTTTGTTGGTTTAGATCCATTTATCTTTGTCTAAAACATATCGGAATCATTAAAAAATGCCTCATTAGCATCGGAAGCAAAACCCTCGGATTGTGCTTCTGACTCAGGAATAACAAGGGTAAAGCAAGCCCCTTCTCCAATCTCACTTTCAATCTCAATCTGACCTTTAAGCATATCAATAATCGCTTTTGAAACCGACAATCCCAAACCATGTCCACGGTTTACCGAATTAATTCCAGAATCCAGACGATTAAATCTATCAAATATAATTGCATGATTCTCCTTCGAAATTCCTATTCCAAAATCTTTAACACTTATATGAAGGTTGTTGTTTTCTGTTTGCCAAACTTTAATTTCAACATTATTATCTTCATAACTAAAATTGATTGCATTTCTTAGTAAATTAGATAGAATAAGCTTTAGTTTTTCTGGATCTGTCTTAAAAACAAAACTTTCGTCAGCTTTATGTATTAATGAGTACTGTGATTTGATATTTATGCGTTTTTTCCTAGCCTCATACTTAAATGAATCAATCACACTTTCTACAAGGTTTTGAATATCACAGGTGAATATTTCAGGGGAAATTTCACCAGCCTCAATTTTAGCAGCAACAAAAATATTTCGGAATTGAAAATCAAGGCTAAAGGCTTCAGCGTGTATCAAAGCAACCATTGAGAATACGCGCTTCCAATTCTCCTTATCAACTGAAAGTATCGCTTTTGAAAGGCCAAGTATTGAGGTAAACGGGTTTATTATTTCATTGGTAATATTTGATACAAAATGACTTTTAAGTGATTCAGACTCTTCAAGTTTTTTATTAACCAATATCAGCTCTTCGTTAAGAGATTTAAGCTCTTCAAGTGCTTTCTTGTTTTGCTCAAATCTAAATTTCAATTCAGCCAATAATTCGTTATCGGTTAATTTTTCTTTTTTGCTCATATTGTAGGTTTATTATTACTTCGTAAAACATTCATCTACTTAATTTATATCTTTTGGTAGATAGTTGGTTTTATTTGCTTTAAAGGAACATTCATATTTAATATAGATTCTGAATGACCCAAGAAAAAGTATCCACCAGAGTTTAGCTTAGTACATAATTTATTTATCACACTTTCTTGTGTTTCACGATCAAAGTAGATTAATACGTTTCTACAAAAAATTACATCAAAACTTTCGTTAATTGAATAAGAGCTATCCATGAAATTCAATCTCTCAAATCTAACTTTACTCCTTAGCTGAGGTCCCATTTTCACAGTGGGATTCTGCCGATCCTTACTTTTCAGGAAATATTTTTTTTTCAATTCAAGCGGTACGCCTATAACTTTATCCTCTTTGTAAACCGCATCAATAGCGCTCTGAAGGATACGCGTTGAAATATCTGTACCAAGTATTGAGAAGTCAAAACCAGGATGACTCTCGAAAAACTCGAACAAAACAATTGCAATAGTATAAGGCTCCTCGCCGCTTGAGCATCCTGCACTCCAAATCTTAAATTGCTTTTTAAATTTTACGTCACCAGTATATTCCGGAAGAATTATTGAACTGAGAAAATCAAAATGAACGGGTTCTCTAAAAAAATCGGTTTTGTTTGTGCTTACCACATCTAGCATGTGGATTATTTCATTATTAAGTCCCTCTTTACTAAATACATAGTTACAGTACTCTTTAAAAGTTGTCATCCGTAGCTCTTTAAGTCGTTTTTGAAGACGACTTTGTAGCATGATCCTTTTTACGGGTGGCATTTTAATACCACTTTCGCGATATATAAAGCTACTTAGTTTAGCAAAGTCTTCCTGACTAAGCTCAGCTCTGAAAATATCATTTAATAAAGGATCAAGCATTTAAGTGTATTGTATAATTCAATTAATTGGTTTATCGCTAAAAACTATATTGAACAACAACTAGAAATCTATAGCTATCAGATATCTTAGTATTTAAAACCTTCCCTTTATCTAGATTATCAATTTTACCATATGCTGCTGCAGTATACTCAACTTCTGTTGATATTTGGAATCTGTCGTATACGTATGTTAATACAGGTGATATACGGTATAGGTAAGCAATATCCATACCACGTGCATAGATCCTATCTTTTGCACTAACAAAATTGTCATTAGTGCCTAAATTCTTAGCATATCCTACAAATAGGCCTACCTGAAATTCTTTGCCATATGTAATATTCCCAAATAAGAATAAATGATTTGTAGGAGTATAGGTTTCTTTCCCCGATAAGCTATCTAAGGTCCTAACAGCATACCCTCCAAGCATAAGATGCTCAAACAAATTTTGGCCTAACATCCCTTTTGCCTTAATTGTAAGTTTGCTGGCTTGGTATTTTGCATAAAGCATATAAGTGTATGAGTTTATTCGCTCTGTTGCAATATACTTTCTGTCAGCGTATTCTAACGAAGTAACAAATTGACGAGGTCGTAATGATTTAAAATCGAATGCTCCGCCGACTGTTATTGGCCCGCTTACAAGTTGTAATGTAGCATTAAGGTTCGGTACTAATCCATTTCGTAAGTAGGATGAAGAATACTGTCCGGGTTCGGCAATAGGTCCACTACTTTTACTATCACTCTGGTTAATTGCGGATAATGAAAGAGTTAAACCACTCACTAATTTTTGCTGATAAGTGATTTGTGGACTACGGTTAAAACTTTGAAATGGAGCACCAGTATTCAAACTGGCAACTGATGGGAAAACATCTTGTACGAATAATGGATGCCAAGTTAAACCAAAAAGCAATGAACTTTTCTCCCACTGTAGTTTCGTATAAGCATGTCGAAGCCGAAGAGCAACAATTGTACTTGTTCCAGATGTGCTTAAACCAGTAAAATCTACTTCTACTAAAATTGATGATTTAGCTTTAAATAGATCGGGCATTCTAATGTTGGTTCGTAACCTTGTAGCCATAGCTAGAAAGTTAACGTTGGGTTCAGCATTAATATCTTTACCGTTATAATCGTAATCGGGGCTTTTAGGATATAAAAGGAACAAACCGTCTACAGCATCCACTACTTGACGAGTATCTAACCAATAGTCAGCTCTAAAAAAGCCACTAAACTCGGCCTTTACTTTGCTAACCTTAATTGAATCTAAAGTTGAAGCACTAACATTTATGTATATAATTAGGGTTAATATAGTTACAAATAATTTTTTCATTATTGGTTAAATTGGTCAAAATAAGTTTATTCAATAGCTCTAGCAAAGAGCAATCAACTTAGATTTGTTAATATTAAAAAGTAAACGCTTACTCTATTTCTACAATCGAAGAGGTGTTTTCTGATTCTTTTGTCTTATCCTGCATACTGGTAAGCTCATCGCTTGAGAAAACTGCGTCCATATTGAGAATCATGATAAACTTATCGTCAATATTTACTACACCTTCAATAAATTCGGATCGATACTTACTGCCAATGCTTGGAGCTGGCATAATTTGATTATCCTCGAATTCCAACACTGCTTGAACCGAATCGACAAGGGCTCCAACATGAATAGATTCACCATCCATATCAACATCTAAAACTATAATACATGTGTTAGTTGTGTATTCGGTTGCCGTCATCCCAAACTTAATCCGCGTATCGATAACAGGAAGTACTGTTCCCCTAAGGTTAATTACACCCTTCATATAATCTGGAGCTTTTGGGACCTCCGTAATTTTGGTCATTTCAAGAATATTAAGAACCTTGCCAACATGAGCAGCAAATTCTTCATCCCCAAGTTTGAAAGATAAATAAGAGTTAATTTTTGAAAGATTCTCCTTATTCATGGTTATTCCTCCTTAAAATAGTTAATGTCAGTCATTCCTTTTGTTTGCCTTCCCTTGAAATCCTGAATACGTGCAAATAGTTTAATAATTTTATTAGTATCTAAAACAAGTGCAATTGAGCCATCGCCTAAGATGGTCGCACCAGATATAATTTCCTGTCGCTTGTAATGCTTACCTAATGGCTTAAGAACAGCCTGATACTCTCCAACAACATAATCAACAATTAATCCTACCCGTGTATCATCAAAATTAACAACGATTACTTGCTCTATAGCTTGTTTGCTTTCTTCTAATTCGAATTCCTTTCTAACATTAAAGAACGAAATCTGTTTACCATCAAGGACTAAAACATTGTTGTATGTATCAACAATTTTTGCTCTTTCAACTGCGTAAATTTTATCGACAGCTGCAAGAGGTATTACGTAGTGAGTTTCATCAACCTTAACAAGTAACCCATCGATAATAGACAATGTAAGTGGTAGTTTGATAGTTATTGTTGTTCCAATGCCTACCTCTGATTCAAGTTCCACCTCGCCCCTTATGTCAGCTATTTTTCGTTTTACAACATCCATTCCAACCCCTCTACCCGAAACATCTGTTACCTTTTTTGCTGTTGAGAATCCAGGTAAAAAGACTAATTCCAGTATTTCCTTTTGCGATAACTTTTTATCGGGAGATATAATTCCTTTAGCAATTGCTTTATCCCTTATTTTCTCAGGATCAATACCTGCTCCATCATCACTAATTTCAATATGAACATTTGCTCCAGAATAGTAAGCTTTTAGTGCTATTTTCCCTTGTTTAGGTTTGCCTTTCTTGATTCGTTCGTGAGTATCTTCAATTCCATGATCAAGGCTATTTCGAATAATGTGCATTAATGGATCGGATAAGCTCTCGATAATTGTTTTATCCAGTTCCGTATCTGCACCCTCGGTAATAAAAACAACATCCTTCTTTAACTCACTTGATAAGTCACGAACCAAACGCTGAAAGCGAGTCAACATGGTTTCAATTGGAATAAGAACTATACTAAATGCAATATCCCTCAATTGTCGTGAAAGTTTCTGGACATTCTCTGCAATTCCAGTTAAACCGGCCATACTGTTCTGCTCAGCGAAAAGCGATAACCTTGCTTGAGTTGTCACCAGCTCAGAAACAAGATTCATAAGTACATCAAGCTTCTCAGAGGAGACTCTAATGCTTGAGATTGAAGAATCTTTAACCCCAACTTTTTCACGTTTTATAGACGCAGCTTTATCTTGTAAAGCCCTTTTCTTGGCTTCAGCAGCGGTTCTCATTGTTGATGCAAATCCAATATCTTTCTGGACTTTTGCAATTCGTTCTAATTCTTTGACAAAGAATTCATTAATAAGCAAATCTTCTTCAAAAATTCTTTGAATTTCAATTTTTGATTCCCCTTCAACAAAAATAAATACTTCACTTATACTACTAATATCAGCATTTGTAACAAGAATAATTTCCCAGTAAGTGTAGCATAACGAGGGATCAAGTTCGTTTAAAAGCGGAATTTTATTTAAATGTGCAAAAACTTTTGCTTTTCCAAGCGAATAAATTTCGTCAATTAGGTAAAGTGGATTTGTTCCATTTTTAAAGATATCGCTAAAGGGCTCAAATCTAATGTAGTAAGTAAACTCCTCCTTAACGGTTACGGTTGGTACTTCCTTTTCAACAACTACCTCCCGAACTTCGGTATTTTGATTGATTAACTTTGATACTCTAGAGATTAATGAATTATGTAAGGTGATAAAATCTGGATCTTTATAGTTAGTTTCATCAAGAAGTAACTTAAGATGATCAACCGATGCAAAGGTTACATCAAGGACTTCTCGATTAACGCTTAGCTTATTACTTCGGATTAGATCGTACACCGTTTCAAGGTCGTGGGTATATGTATCTATCAGATCAAAACCAAACATACTGCTGTTCCCTTTCAGCGTATGCATCACACGGAAAACTTGCTGGATCAAACCCGAGTCATTAGGGTTCTGTTCAAGGGCTAGTAGAGATTTTTCTAAATTCTCTATTAAATCCGTTGCTTCCTCGATGAATTTCTTTTTAAAGTTATCCATTCTATTTACCGTATTACCTTATTTAATGCAGCAATTAGCTTTGCAGGTACAAAAGGTTTGATGATCCAGCCAGTTGCTCCCGCTTCTTTAGCTTCCATCTTTCGTGTAGCTTGAGATTCAGTCGTTAGAAAAAGGATTGGGATTCGCTGATAAGTAGGCATTTTACGTACTTCTTTGATCAGTTCTATTCCATCCATCTCAGGCATGTGTAAATCGGTAATAATTAAATCAATGGTTTTGCCATCCAGAAACTTAAGAGCATCTTTACCATCAACTGCTATTAGTACGTTGTAACCTTCGTTTTCTAGGGTAAAACTGACAACCTCGCGAATACTTTCTGAATCATCAACAATTAGAATTGTTTTTGCCATAACTATTCAATATGAGTATTATTTACTATTTATTAACTCTGTGAAGCCGGAACGTTCAAGCAACAACTTTTGCTCTTCGGCCAGCTTAATATCTAAATATATTTTTTTTGATTTCCTTTCGACCGTCCATTTAAATGAATAAAGTAGCTGAACCATACCAAGATCGATATTTTCAACATCTTCGAGTTGAACACGAAAAACCTGAAATTTATCAAGGTTTTGCATCATTAAATGCTTAATAGCTGATACTTCATCAAGGGTTAAGCTGCCATTAAATACAATTTTTGCAACTTTTATCCCTTTCTCATTTGATGATGTTATTTTATACTGAGCATTTGTACTCTTTTCCATATCATTTTATTCTAAAATAGTTCAACTTCATCTGTATCTTTAGATTTTTCATCATTAGCAGTATGATCATCTAAGTAACGATTATCATCATCTTTAAGAATTACTCTATTATGAATATCGTGTTCAGTCTTCATTGTATAAAGTTTCTTCATTGTATTTAAATTCTCGACCCGTTTAGAATCATCAAAAATCTTTCCTCTAAGCTGGTAGTGTATTTCGTTAAGTTCTAATATAATTTTATTGATGGTTTTTTCGAAGAGATCATAATAGCTAACCCGTTTTATCGATTCTTTAATTTCGCCAATTGTACTAGTACTTTTTAGTACATTCTCGTCAAGTAAAAGATTAATCTTTACGCTTTTTTCTTTAAGCTTTGCAAGGATTGAGTTTATGCTTTTTATCGATGAGCTGATCAGCTTATTACTTACGAAAATCTCTTTACTTTGAATTAATCCAACCAAAAGCTCATTTTGAGTAGTCTTTATTTCAAATAATAAAGCATTAATAATATTTTCAGAATCGTTTATATCGGTATAAACCGATTCAATATGTTTTAGAGTACTATAAATATTCTGATCGCAATCAGAGCATTTTTGAAAAAAAGAAATTATGCTTTTTGTAGATGAATTACATTGTTTGCCTGTAAGGAGTAAATCAACGATAGCTTGGTTTACTTTCTGAATTTTAATATTAAAAGGTTCAATCTGATTAATATAAAACTTGCTTCGATCAACAAATTCAGAAAGTATATGCTCAGAGTTTGTTAGCCTATTGAGCATTCCTGTAAGTTGGGCTTCTTCAGTATCATCGTTTGAGCTATTTAATTTCATGCAAATAGTAGTAATTGCAAGCATATCATCACCAATTTCCAGAAACTTTTTGGTTATCTTTTCAATGGCTTGTTGATACTCTTTATTTGCTTTTACGAGTATCGCCGCTTGAAGGCTTGCTATATCCTTAATTTTCTGAAGAAGTTGGGTTTCTTTTTCAACATCAGCACTATCAAGCTCATAAAGTTGTTGCAACTCGTTTTGGATTGATTTATGGCTTTTCTGAATGTGCTCTATCTTTTGCCTTATTATATCCTGATACTGGAGGTTTGTAATTATATCGGCAATACTCTGAGAGTTGTTTTCAGTTTTAGTTGTAAGTTCAGGAATTTGAAACTTCACCTCCTCTTGCTTTTCAGCAAAAAAGATGATTCCAAAATGGATATTGTTAAGCAGAGAATCTAAAGCACCACTATTTCTACTATAAAAGCCCTCGAAGCTACTTGCAATTTGTGAGATTTCTTTCTCTAAGCCTGAAATTAGAATCTCACAGTACGAACAACCTTCCCTATACTTATCAATAATTTCATCATTCTCTATGATAATACTTTCCCACTTCTCCTTTTCCTTATTCGATAGATTAAATTCACTAAGATTGATGTTTGCCAAAAGAAACCTAAGAGTAGAGAGGTTCTGTTTTAGGTTTTTTATCGGAATAAACAGCTGATCAAAATGTGATTGAACATTCTTAAGACCATTGCTTGTAATGTTTAGGTTTCGGTGAAAAAGTCCTTGAAGCTTGTTTAGATCCTTATATAACTCCTGTAAATCTAAAAAAAGTGTTTTATTGTTTTCCTCAGAAAGAAGTCTAAAAATCTCTTTCGCCCTGTCAGAAATTCCATTTGAATCGTTATAAAATTTCTTAAAATCAGCGTAAAGATTCATAAAATCGTTTGAAGAGCAGTTGTACAAATCAATGATTTGATCATCAATCTTGGAAAGTATTGATGATATTTCTTTAACAGAAATCTCGTTTACGAATATCTTATCCTGTTTCTTCATTTAAAATTAATCTCGTACAATTTGAGAATTCAGTTTCACAAACAACGGCTATAGTAAAAAATCTTTAAGTTTAGATAGGAATACAGGAATATCAATAGGTTTTGAGAAAAAATCAGCTGCTCCAAGATCCTTACAAAGCTCAATATTTTCCTTAGTGTTTACAGCAGATACAACAACAACAGGAATTTCTGAGGTTGAAAGGTTAGATTTTAACTTCTCAAGAATATCGAAACCGCTAACCTGTGGCATTAGTAAATCTAAAAGAATAATATCGGGTTTACTGTGTTCAATAATTGAAAAGGCTTCCTTTGCATTGATAGCTGTATAAGTTCTATATCCCTCCTCTTGAAGTATTGCCTCAAGTAAAACTAGGTTTGTAGATGAATCATCAACAATAAGTACAGAGTTTAAATTGCTATTATCCATTATAAAAGTTTTAAAATCAATCTTTTTATTAGTTTGTGATTATATATCAAAGGGTAAAACTAATTGCTAAAAAATTTGTCATTTTTTCATACATCCCCAAAATTATAACCGATTTATTTACCTATGAAGTTTTTACAGTGGATATTGCTTGCTTTTAAAGGTGATTTTAATCATCTAAATATTATCAACACATAACACTAAACAAACAATCTCCACTAATCATTCATATTCAGCACCTTAATTCAACAACTTGAAAGACATGTTAATTTCATATATTCTATACTCCATCAAACTGAATGTTGAAATGAGAAAGAACAGTTTATTCGATTGTTTTTTGTACAAAAAAAGTATTACTTAAACCAGCTTTTAATCTTGATATTTATTAAATTTACAAAAACCTCACAACGATGGAAAACCCTATTTTATCAGCTAACAAGGATGTTATGAATTCTGTTCCATTAAATCATCTTCTGAGCGATTCTGAACAAAATTTACTTAACCTGAGCTCAAACATCGTTGAATTCTCAAAGCGTGACACAATAATTAAACAGAATTCTAGGGCATCTCATATACTATACATAAACTCTGGATTAGTAAAATTATCAAAAGAAATGCGTAAGGGTAAAAGCCTTATGCTTAACATTGAAGGAGCTGGTAAGTTTATAGGGTTAAACTCAGCATTTGGTACCGATACTTATCATTATTCAATTACAGCCATTGAATCAACAAAGGTTTCATTTATTGACTCAAAGGTTTTTAAAGAGATAATTGCTCAAAATGGAAACTTGGGATTAGAACTAATTTTTCAAATTAGCCGAAACAATAATATTATGACTGATAGACTTTCGAGTTTACTTTACAAACAACTACCGGGGAGAGTGGCTGATATTATCATTTATTTCTCAGAGGTTATCTATAAAAGTGAATCGTTTGTTTTTCCATTAACACGTCAGGAGCTTGCAGAGCTAGCCGGAACAACGAAAGAAAGTATTATTAGAACCCTTTCTGAATTTAAGCATGATAAAATAATTGATATGGATCGAAATGCAATAACTGTATTAAGTCCAAAAATTATTAATACTCTTAGCCGACTAGGATAAAAATCATTATAACATCTTATTACTTTTTTATGGATTATCGAATACTAATTGTAGATGATATTTTTGTCAACCGATTGCTTTTAAAAGAGATTATAAAAAAATTCTCCAAGAGCTGTTTTGAGGCTCAAAATGGCAAAGAGGCTATTGAAATACTTCAACGGGAAGATTTGGATGTAATACTAATGGACATTGAAATGCCTGTAATGAACGGATTAGAAACGACTAAGTATATAAGAGAAAAACTTATTTCCCCCAAAAAAAATATACCAATTATTGCGCTTACGGCATACAACCCAGACCTATTCTTCAAAGATTACAAAGAAGCTGGATTTAATATGTTACTTGTTAAACCCTACAATATCGATTCACTTAAAAAAAACATTGAAGAGGTATGTAGAAGATAGTTTAAGTTTTTACTAGCTTTTATTATTTACATTAACAGCGATAAGTTCAAGTAATAAGTCTTTATTTATTGGCTTAGAAATAAACCCTATACAGCCAGCCTCAAAACATTTGTTTTTATCTTCTTCAGAGGCATAGGCTGTTTGAGCGATGACCTTTAAATCAGATCTTTCAGATTTCATTTTAAAAGTTAATTCAAATCCATTTGTATCAGGCAATTTTAAATCCATAAGTACAAGGTCAATTTTACTATTTGATTTAAATAGTTCCATCGCTATTTTGCCATTTTCTGCACTTAAAATGTTAGCACCTGTATGTCTTAAAACTTCTTCTAAATACTCCATATTAGATTTTGTATCCTCAACAATAAGTATTGTCTTTCCACTAAAGTTATAGGTTGGCTTATGCTCTGTTCTTGTGATCCTATTATTAGTATTAGCAGGCTTATACGGAAGGGTAAAGTAAAAAGTAGAGCCAATCCCAACCTTTGATTCTACCCAAATTTTTCCATTAAATAGTTCAATAATCCCCTTACAAATCGAAAGTCCGAGACCTGCACCTCCGTATTCGCGGGTTAAATAAGCCTCATCAGCTTGCCTAAAGCGTTCAAAAATTAACCCTAATTTATCTTGGGGAATTCCGATTCCAGTATCTTGAATATAGAATAAAAGTGTTTGGGGGCTATCAAGTTTACAACCTAATTTTATTGATCCA
>Ga0116170_10003677_pt1 | contig 14293 bp, 15 predicted proteins | sample AD_JPNHW1_MetaG_FD_89797 | JGI IMG/M metagenome (GOLD analysis project Ga0116170, IMG submission 89797) | Active sludge microbial communities of municipal wastewater-treating anaerobic digesters from Japan - AD_JPNHW1_MetaG | ecosystem: Engineered > Bioreactor > Anaerobic > Digestate | place...
CATGAGCTTCTTGAGCTTGCCGGCGAGGATGCCCTGGATGACCTTCTCGGGCTTGCCCTTCATCTTCTCGTCGAGCTCGACCTGCTTCTGGAAGATGTCCTTCTGCTCCTGGACCCAGGCCGCGGAGGGCTTGGACTCGTCGAGGAACATCGGGTTGAAGGCGGCAATATGGAGGGCGACGTCATGGATGAAGCCCGCGACCTTCTCGTTCCTGAAGGCCGCAGGCGTGTCGGAGCGGAAGGTGACGATGACGGCGAGCTTGTTCTCGCCATGGGTATAGGCGTGGAGGACCTCGTTGGCGCCGGCCTTGAGGGTCCTGACGCGCTTCAGGGTGATGTTCTCCTTGATGATGGAGGCGAGATCCTTGACCTTTTCCTCGAGGTCGGGAGCAGTCCCGTCGAGGTCCTTGGCAAAGGCGTCGACGGCCATCTTGTCGCCGGCCGCGATGAAGTCCGCGTTCCTGGCCACGAAGTCGGTCTCGCAGGCGATCTCGACGAGGGAGACCTTCCTGTCGTCAGCCTTGATGAAGATGCGGCCTTCGTTGGTGGCGCGGCCGGCGCGCTTCTCGACGCCCGCCATGCCCCACTCGCGGAGGAGCTTCTCGGCGCCGGCGAAATCGCCGTTCGCCTCGACCAGGGCCTTCTTGCAGTCCATCATGCCTGCGCCGGTCTTCTCGCGCAGGTTCTTTATATCGTTTGCCTTGATATCCATCATGTTCTCCTTGCAGCTGCCTCAAGGCCTGCCTGGTCCGGCGCTCGCTGGAGCCGGACCGGACCAGGGCAAGCCCGTGGCTTACTTGGACTCGTAGAGCCTGTCCTCGTCGACGGGGAGGGCAGGGCCCTCTTCCTTGTTCTCCTCGGGCTTGGCCTTCTCTTCGGGCTTGTAGTTGGCGATGTCGATCTCGACCTCGGACTCCTCGGCGGCGGGAGCGGCGTCGGTCTTGACCTCTTCGGTCTCTTCGCCGGCGAGGTTCTCGATGATCTTGAGGCCCTCGGCAGCGCCCGCCTCGACGACGGCGTTGGCGATGATCTGCGTGAAGAGGCTGATGGAGCGGATGGCGTCATCGTTGCCCGGGATGGGGTAGGTGATGCCTTCGGGATTGCAGTTGGTGTCGACGACGGCGACGATCGGAATGCCAAGGCGCTGGGCCTCGGCCACGGCGATGGCTTCCTTGCGGGTATCGATGACGAAGATGATGCCGGGAAGGTCCTTCATCTCCTTGATGCCGCCGAGGTTCTTCTCGAGCTTGGCCTTCTCCTTCTGGAGACTGGCGATTTCCTTCTTGGTAAGGCTCTCGAAGGTCCCATCGACTTCCATCTTCTCGATCTTCTTGAGGCGCTGGATGGACTTCTTGATGGTGGAGAAGTTGGTGAGCATGCCGCCGAGCCAGCGATTGTTGACGTAGAACTGCTCGCAGCGCTCCGCTTCCTTCTGGATGGCGGACTGGGCCTGCTTCTTGGTTCCTACGAAAAGGACGCTCTTGCCGGAGCTGACCGTCTTCTGGACGGCGTCATAGGCATCCTTGATCGCCTGGATGGTCTTCTGGAGATCGATGATGTGGATCCCGTTGCGCGCGGTGAAGATGTACTTCTTCATGCGCGGATCCCAGCGCTTGACCTGGTGACCGAAGTGGACACCGGACTCAAGCAGGTTCTTCATGGTAACGACAGCCATGAGATTCCTCCCGCGGTCGGCATGGATTAGCCGACCCCCATCTCTTTATCTCATTGCCCGAGGGCCTTGAGGTCCTGGAAGGCAATGGAAAGTCCCTGGGGACGACGTACCGACGGTACCTTCGTCCCTGGGCCTGCCTCCTCTTTCGAGCAGGCAGGATTGGTCCGATATCAGCCTGGGGCCTGGGCCGCCATGCCAATACCGGCATGCGAGAGAATGACATAAAGCTCATGTATTGGCAAGCCCACGATGCCGGACCAGGATCCCTCTATCCTCTCGATGAACAAGGCGGCCTGTCCCTGGATCTTGTAAGCCCCCGCCACGCCTTCCCAGTCGTCGGAATCGAGGTAGCCTTCGATCTCCTCGGCCCTCATCGGGGCGAAGGTGACCCTGGAATCGGAGCGGATCGTCTCGACCGATCCATCGGCTCCCACGAGGGCAAGGCCGGTATGGACGTCATGGGTCCTTCCTTCCAGCGCCAGCATCATTTCCTTCGCGTCTGCCCTGTCCTTGGGCTTGCCGAGGACCCTGCCTGGACCTCCGTCGTTTCCGCGTACCCGCACGAGGGTATCGGCGCCAAGGCAGGCATGGCGCCGTCCAGGGCCGAGGCGCCTGGCCGCGGAAAGCGCCTTGTCCTCGGCCAGCCTCATGACCCTTTCCTCTACGGGCAGGCCATCCCGCAGGGACTCGTCGACGTCAGGATCCACTATCTCGAATTCCAGGCCGATGGATGAAAGGATTTCCCGCCTTCGCGGCGAGGATGAAGCAAGGATGAGGTGTGCCATGGCCTCATGGTGGCAGAGCATGGGTGAAGCGTCAATTGCGCGCCGATGCGGGAATGGCCTTGCTTGACAGTGATATTGAGGGCGTACTACTATGGGTCTTCACGAGCGATTAGCTCAGCTGGATAGAGCACCAGCCTCCGGAGCTGGGGGTCGCGAGTTCGAATCCCGCATCGCTCAAAGGACCGCTACGGCGGTCCTTTGTTTTTTTCCGGAGCCAGGGGCTGCAATCCGCGCTTGTCTCATGGCCGCGGCCTTGCCGCCAGGGGGGGACGATGACAGGTAACGACGAAACGCTTGGACAGAGGATGGAAACGCTCGAGGTCAAGGCCTCCTACCTGGAATCCACGATAGGCGAGCTTTCGCGGCAGGCCTTCGAACAGGAGAGAAGGATCGAGCAGCTCGAGCGCGCGATGAAGGAAATGTCGAAGAAGCTCAAGGAACTGGTGGAGGAGGGGCTCCCGCCCCTTCCCCAGAACGAACGCCCGCCCCATTATTGAAAAGCGGGCTGCCATAAAAAAGGAAGGACCCGTTCGAGAACGGATCCTTCCTGCCTTCAGGCGTAGGTGTCGACTTCGTTGCCCGATTCAGGCGCTTGCGGCGCCGGTTCCGGCGGCGAGGCTTCGGGAACCTCCTCCGGCGCCGGGGGCGTAACAGGCACCAGGACCGGGTCGGGCTCTACGCTCGATATTCCGTCCATAGGCACCTCCTGATTCAAGTATAGCCAAGACGCCTTCCATTCTCAAGGCGAAGCCTGCCCAAGGGCCGCTTCGCCTTGCACAAGCGTCAGGGGCTGTCAGGGCTTCTTGGTCCCGGTCGAAGGAGTGGCGGCCGCGGGTGCGGCGGTTCCGGTCGAGCCCGAATAGGAACCCGTGCCCATGAACTTGTCGAGGACGTCCTTGGCCTTCTGCCTCACGATGGTGATGTAGTTGCCGGTCGCTATCTTCATGATGGCGCGGATAGTGCCCGGATCCTTGATGCCGCCGCTCTTCGCGGCGAGCTTGTCGAGGGCCACGAGGCACTCGAAGGCCAGGGTATTGTCCGGCCTGAGCACGTCGAAGCGGTTGATCACGTAGGAAATGGTGATGGCCACCTCGTCATTGTCGTTCATGCCGATCTTGCCCAGGGAGCGGACGGCGGCAGCAAGGACCATGGGTTCCTGGTCGGAGAGGGCCACCTTTATCAGGGCGTCCTTGGCCTCGGCCGTGCCGAACTCGCCGAGGAACCTGCAGGCATCCGCCCTGATGTCGGGATAGTCGTTGAGGACGCGGCCAAGACCGGCGTCCCGGGTGGGCGACAGCGTGGCTTCGAGGGCCAGGAATTCGAGGGACTGGCGGATCTCGTCGCTCTTGTGGCCCCTCTTGATCGCATCCTCCGCGTAGGTCAAGGCGAGGCGCTTCATGTCGCGGCTATCGGAATGCGATTGCTCGCTGATGATCATGTTTTCCATCGAGGCCTGAAGATAGGCTTCCTCGACTGTCCTCTCCCCGGTTCCCGAGGCCGGCTGCGTGGCAGCAGGGGCAGTGCCCGACTGGGCGGCTGCGAAGGATACGGCCCCCAGGATGAAGAGCGCGCAGAGAACGACAACGAAGGCCGAACGGTAGAATGGACGCATCATTACCTCCCGATTCCTATTTTCCAGCTGGTACCGTCGCGTTCCAGAAAGTAGAGTATCTGCCGTTCGCCGTCGGGGCCAAAGGTGATGGCCTTGACCAGGCGCTCGGTGATGAACTCGATATCATCAACCCTGTCATTCTGTCTGGACGGATAGACGACGTAGACGAAATAGTCCTTCAGGGACTGGAGCTTTATGCCCATTCTCTTGAGGACGGGCGCTTCGGATTTCTGGAGCAGCACCGTCGGGTTGGAGTAATAGTCGATGTACTCCTGGGTGAGGTGCTTGTACCAGGTGTCGTAGTCCTTGAGCCTGATGGTCTCGTTCATGCTCTCGATGAAGGCGCGCACATCGGTGAACGTGGCTTTCTTCGCCTCCTCGCTGATGGAGGCGGGGTCGAAGGGCTGAGGCGAAGGCTCTACGGGCTGCTCCGTGACAGGCTGCACTGGCTGGGGCCCCGGGACGGTCGGCTTTACGGGCGCCTTGCCGGCGCATGAGACCGTCACGATAGCCGCAAGGAAAACCATGGCGACCTTCGGTTTACGGAAAAGCATGCCCATAGCATATTACCTCGGAGGCATTATGTCAAAAGCAGAGTCGGGGAAGATGGGCGATTTTTATTGAAGGCATTCTTCCTTTCGTGTATTATACTTCATCAATGACCAAGACGGAGAGATCGGGTATCACGGCCCCCTCTATGGCCGCATACTGATCCGGATAGGGTATCCATGAAGGACATCGTTGCGCTCCATCATGCCGAATACGAGGTCCCCCCGGATGTAGTGGCATCCGCACCGGCTGTCGTCAAGCTGCTCGGCGAGCAACTCGAGTCTTCGGACGGGCTCGTCCTTGCCGCGGCCCTCTCCTTCGAAGTCCGTGTGGCCATTTCTTCCCGGAAAGACAGCTCCCTGCGTTTCTATGCGGCCGACCTCGGCGAACGCAAGCGGACCAGCCTCGGCAACCTCAAGTTCAAGCGCGAAGACCGCTGGGCCAACTACATCAAGTGCATCCTCGATACCGTGTTCCGGGAAGCCGCCCAGCCCCGGGGCCTCAATATCACTATAGCCGGCGACATACCCATGGGGGTCGGCCTCGCCTCGTCCACCGCCCTGAGCCTCGCCTCGGCCCTTGCCGTGAAGGAGATGTTCGGCCTCGCGTACAAGGCTGACGAGCTCGCCGAGCTGTTGCGGCGGTCTGAGCTTTCCTTCCTCGGGAAGGCCTCCCCCCTCTATGACAGCCTTACAGGCGCCCTGGCCACGCCCAACTCGATCTCCATCGTGGACCTCAGATCCGGAAGGCGCAGGGCCCTTCCCTTCGTGGATGGCGACTATATCGTGGTCCTGACCGACTCCAAGGTGCCGCGTTTCTCGGTGGAGGCGGAGCTTCGCCAAAGGGAAGAGGACTGCAAGAAATGCCTCGGCCTCATGTCGAAGGGCTCGAAGAAGACCCTCAGGGACCTCGGGCCCGACGAAGTCGACGAGCTCATGGGCGTCCTGCCGGAAAGCGTCCGGAGAAGATGCCTCCATGTGGTGGAGGAGCACGCGCGCGTCCTCGAGGCCGAGGATTGCCTGGCCAAGGGCGACGCCATGGGCTTTGGTCGAGTCATAAACAAGTCCCATGCCTCGCTCAGGAACCTCTATGAGGTCTCCTGCCCGGAAACCGACTGGCTCGCCAAGCGCGCGACCGAGATAGACGGCGTGCTCTGCTCCCGCCTTACGGGAAAGGGCTTTGGCGGATGCACGGTCAGCATCATGAGCCGGGAAGCCCTCGAGGAGTACCGGAAACGCCTCGAGGACTACGAACGCATATTCGGCTTTCGCGCAGCCATCCATGAAGCCGAGATCGCTGGCGGCTTCCACCTGGTAGACTGAAGCGTGGATCGCCGCTTCCAGGCTCGTATAACACCACAAAAGGGTATAGGTCGTCGATGAAGATACTCGTTACCAATGATGACGGAGTGGATGCCGAAGGTCTCGGCGTCCTGGCCGAGGCGCTTTCCAAGGAGCATGAGGTCTGGGTCCTTGCGCCTGACCACGAGAGGTCCGGAGCCTCGCATTCGGTCAATCTCCACGAGCCCTGCAGGTTGTATAGAAAAACAGACAGGATCTATTCCTGTTCTGGAACCCCGGCTGACTGCGTCATGTTCGTCCGTCTTGGCATCCTTCCCTTCGAACCCGATGTCGTCGTTTCCGGGATCAACAGGGGCCCCAACCTCGGCACGGACATCCTCTATTCGGGGACCTGCGCAGCGGCCCGACAGGCCGCGCTTTTCGACATTCCGGGCATAGCCGTCTCCTGCGCGACCAGGAACGGTCCCTTCCTTTATAGAGCAGCCGCTTCCTTCGTAGCGGCCAACCTAGAGCGCCTGGTTTCCCATTGCTCGGAAGCCGTGTTCATGAACGTCAATGCGCCGAGCCTCGACCGCGATCTCCTCGATGGCGTATGGACCGGGATATCGAGGCGCCACTATCATGACTCCGTCAGGCCGGTCGAGGAGGCGAGCGGACATATCGTTTGCTACCTCGAGCCCGGAAGGATAGAATCCATAGGCGAAAGCCATGGCGACGAGGCAGTCGTGGCCTCGGGCCGCGTGTCGGTTTCCCCGGTCCTGGTACACCCGCAGGTAAGGGCCGGCGTATCTTTGGGCGAAAGCTTCCGTTAGGAGAGGGAATGGATCCCGAGCTGATCGAAGCGATGAGACTCTATTCCGAAAAGGATTGGCGAGGCGCTCTCGATGTACTCGACGGCCTGGCCTCCACGGAAGCGAACCATCTCGATCTCGCCTATCTCCTGGGTCTCTGCCATGCCCGCCTCGGGAACTGGGACGAGGCCCTCCTCTTTCTGGAACAGGTCGTCACCGCCTCCGAAGACGAGGCCAGGGTCAACCAGTGCCGCCTCTCCCTCGCCTATGTCTACGCCATGACGGGGCGGAGCCGCCTGGCCGAGTACGAGCTCGGGCGCCTTGTCGATTCCGGTTTCGCCTCGACCCAGGTCCTTTCCGCCCTGGGTCATACGCTGTGGAAGCAGGGCAGGGCGAGCGAGGCGGAAAAGGCCTACGCCGAGGCCGTCGGTACCGATCCCGAGTCGGCGACGGCGCTCAACGGTCTCGGCTATGTGCTCGCCTGCGAAGGAAAGGATGCCGCCCGCGCCCTTACCTGCTGCAGGAAGGCTGTCGACAGCGACCCCGAAAACCCCGCCTACCTCGATTCCCTCGGCTGGGCATATTACCGGCTCGGCTTCGAAACCGAAGCCCGCGACTACCTTTCAAGGGCCCTGGAGCGGGCTCCCGAGGAAGCGGAAATCAGGGAGCACGCGCGCAGTCTTTCCATTCCAATGCCTCAAGACGAGGATTCCAGATCATGAACCTCAGAAAAGCCTTTTCCGTCCTGTCCCTGGGCCTCTTCATGGCCGTATCCTCCTTTGCCCAGTTCGAAGCGGACTTCTCCTCGGCAGGCGCCGGCGAGCAGTTCCGCCTCGGGGTGCAGGCATACCAGAAGGGCCGCTATTCCGAGGCCATACTTCTCTTCGAGAAAAGCCTTGCCTACGAGCCGGACCAGCCCCTCATCTCCTTCTGGCTCGGGCGGGCCTATCTCAAGTCAGGTTTCGAATCGACGGCCCTCAGGGCCTGGGACTCCATACTGGGCGATCCCTCAGCTCCTCCCTTCATACGGGCAAAGGCCGAAGGCCTCAGGGCGAGGAGGATGGCCGGAGACCTCCTCGACGATTCCGCGACCTTCGTCGAGATGGCCCGCTTCGAAGGGAAGAAGGGCAGGACCACCTATTTCCTGAGACCCTCGTCCATCCTTCCCCAGCGTGACGGCTCAGTCCTCGTGGTCGCCCAGGGCAGCGATGCCGTCCTCGTGATCGACCCGAACGGCGTGATCCGCAGCACGGAAAAGGGCGGCCTCCAGGGTCTCGACCGGCCCTTCGGCCTCGCCTCCCTGCCGGACGGAACCTTCTTCGTCACCGAATTCAATGGCGACCGCATTTCGCGGCTGGGCAGCGGCAAGCCCCTGACCTTCGGGGCGAAGGGCAGGGGACCGGGGCAGGTATTGGGGCCGCAATATGCCGTCTGCGACGAGGATGGCTACCTCTACGTATCCGACTACGGCAACACGAGGATCCTCAAATTCGACGCCGACGGCAACTTCCTCTTCGCCTTTGGCCAGAAATCGGATGCCTTCCCCGGCTTCGTCAGCCCCTCGGGCCTCGCCGAGAAGGACGGCGTCCTCTACGCCGCCGATTCCTTCAGGAAGTCGATCTACCGCTTCGACCTCTCCGGCAACTACCTTGGAGCCATGGCCGAGGGAGCCATGCATTTCCCGGAAGGACTTTCGTTCTGGAAGAACGGCTCCGCCCTCCTTGTCGCGGACACCGACCGGATACTCTCCATCGACCTGGATACCGAGACGCCCACCGTCGTGTACCAGTCCCCGGACAGGAAGGCACGTCTGGTCGGAGCGGCTTCAGACTACAACGGCAATCTCCTCGCCTGCGATTTCGACGCTTCAGCCATCCTCGTCCTCACCGAGGCGCCGCTCATAGCCGCCGGCTATGACGTGGAAATAGAGCGGGTCATGGCCGACGCCTTCCCCAAGGTCACGCTGGATGTCACCGTGAGGGACAGGCTGGGACATCCCGTGGTCGGCCTCAAGGCGCCCAACTTCCACCTTTCCGAACGGATCACGCGGAAGACCACGGTCGTCGAGCGGGGCATGGGCGTCACGCATACGGAAGAAAGCCTGGTGCCTGTCACCGGCATGGAGTTCGTAGGCAGCGCGACAGTCGCGACGCCGGTCAGGATATCCTTCCTCCTGGAACGCTCGCCTGCCATGTCGCTCTATGTCGACGCCCTGCGCGAATCGATCGCTTCGCTGTACGGAGCCTTCCCTGGCAAGTCCTCCGCGAGCTTCTCCCTGGTGACGGCCGGGGCCGTACCCTCGCTCGATGTCCCCCTCGGGGGCAGCGTCGCCGACCTGACAAGAGCCCTTCTCAAGCCTGCCCAGGAAGGCGGCCGCTTCGATCTTGGCCTTCGGCTTGCCGCCTCCGGCCTCCTTCCTTCCGGCCCGCGGGATGCCATTGTCTACCTGGGCACGGGAAGCGTCGACGACGCTTCCTTCGGAGCCACCACGCTCTTTGACCTTGCGTCCCTGCTCCAGAACAACGGCATCCGGCTCTATGCCGTCATCGTCGGGGACAACGTGGCCTCGCCGGCCCTGCGCTACCTCGTCGAGGCAAGCGGCGGGACAGTCTATTCGGCTTCGAGGCCGAGGGGTATGGGGGACGTGGCTGCCGACATCGCCGGGGCGGCGAGCGGCAGGTACCGCCTGAGCTTCACGTCCGCGGCGGATTCGGGCTTCGGCGAGAATTACCTGACCGTGGCCGCCGAGGCCTATCTCTACGAGAAGAGCGGCCGCGACGAGCTTGGCTACTACGCGCCCCTGCGTTGAGCAAAGCCCAGCTTGCGAAAACCTATTGACGCGACCGCGGCGTTCCCGATATAGTGCCACTGTCTTCGACGCCGTCTTAGCTCAGTCGGTAGAGCACGTGACTTGTAATCTCGAGGTCCCCGGTTCGATTCCGGGAGACGGCTCGGGCCTGAGTTTCGGGTGTCGATAGCCCCTGGGGAGATTCCCGAGTGGTCAAAGGGGGCAGACTGTAAATCTGTTGGCTCACGCCTTCGAAGGTCCGAATCCTTCTCTCCCCAACCGACCCCCTCTCGCGAGCGAGAGGGGGTTTTTCATACGGAGGACGTCCATGGAAGAGCCGTTCTATGCAGCCGGACTCCGTTTCTCCTGCGCCAAGTGCTCGGCCTGCTGCCGCGGCGGTCCGGGCTATGTCTTCCTCTCAAAGAAGGATCTAGCCCGCCTCCTCGGCCGCTTCGGGCTCGGCTTTCCCGAGTTCTACAGGCGATATTGCACTCTCGTGAATACCGGTATAGGATTTGCGCTTAGCCTTGCCGAAAAGAAGAACTACGACTGCATATTCTGGGAAGCCGGGGGATGCTCCGTCTATGAGGACAGGCCAGTCCAGTGTTCCACCTTCCCCTTCTGGAATTCCGTGCTTGCCACGCCCGAATCCTGGGCGGATGCCGGGGATGACTGCCCGGGCATTGATCATGGAGAGCTTCGTTCGCGCGAGTATATTGAAGAACGTCTGTGGCTGAGGCGCTCGGAAGGACAGATCCTGATCGACGCCCAGATGGCCCGAAGGCCGGAGCTGATTGATGCAGATACGCTTTTGGGGAGTTAGGGGCTCGGTTCCGACGCCCCTCATGCCTTCGAGGATCCGCAGCAAGATATCCTCGGTCGCGGAAAGGGTCTCGTCGAAGGATATCGCCGACCAGGAGTCGCGGGAACGCTTCCTCGCTTCCCTGCCTGAATACATCTTCTCGGCCGTGGGAGGGAACACCTCCTGCGTGGAGATCGGGACGGGCGAGGACGCGCGCTTCATCTTCGATGCGGGGACGGGCATCAGGGAGCTCGGCCTCGAGCTGATGGCGGCAAGGAAACCCGCGAGCATTCACCTTTTCTTCTCCCATTTCCACTGGGACCACATCCAGGGCCTTCCCTTCTTCGCCCCGGCCTTCGATCCCCGCAACCGGGTCACCTTCTACAGCCCCGTGCGCGAATTCAGGTCGATCCTCGAGGGCCAGATGCGCGAACCCTACTTCCCGATAACCATGTCCGAGATGAAGGCCGAGAAGCACTTCGTCCAACTCAAGGAGCCAGTGGGCATCGGGGGAGTATCGATAGCCTTCCGGGCCATGAACCATCCGGGCGGCTGCTACAGCTACCGGATCGAGGAGAAGGGCCTCAAGGTGATCTATGCCACGGATACCGAGCTCACCGAGGCCGATTTCCGCAAGACTCCCGAGAACGAGGCCTACTTCTCGGGAGTGGATACCCTCATCATCGATACCCAGTACACCCTGGGCGAAGCGATCGAGAAGTACAACTGGGGCCATTCTTCCTTCAGCCTGGCCGCCGACTTCGCGGTCAACTGGGGCATGAAGCGCCTCGTCCTTTTCCATCACGACCCCGGCTACTCGGACAGGAAGATCTTCTCCATCCTGCAGAACGCTTCCTGGTACATCGAGCACCTGGCGGGGAGGGGCATAGAAGTCCTCCTCGCCCGCGAAGGACTCGAGCTCACGCTATGACCAAGGCCGATTTCAGCCTCTCTCTCGACCTGCAGGGAGCGCTTGCGCTCTTTCTCCTGGTGGAAAGGCGTCCATCGGGCGCCAACCGGGATCTCGAGGCGGTAGAACAGGCCTTGCGCGACTATCTCTACGAAAGGCTTTCCATCGCCGAGATGGAGGAGCCTGACAGCCTGTATGAAAAGATGCGCTCACGGCGCGAGGGAAACGGGAAGATCCTATGAACGGTAATAGAAGGGCGCGAGGCCTCGGCATCGTCCTGGGGACAATGGCCGGGCTTGTTATCCTCGCGGCGATAGCCTGCGCCATAGCCTTGTTTGTCATCACCGAACCTTCCGCGGCCATTCCGGGGAAAGGACTCTATGTCGTGGTCCGCGAAGGAGCCGGCGCTTCCCTGGTAGGCAGGGATCTCGAGGCCTCGGGCGCCATCCGGTCAAGCCTGGCCTTCCAGGTCCTCGCCAGGCTGAGGGGCGACGAATCCGCCCTGAAGTCGGGCACCTACCTCGTCAAGCCAGGAATGGGGACCTGGCAGGTCCTGGATCTCATCGTGTCGGGAAAGCAGGCCCTCGTAAGGGTGACCATACCCGAGGGCTACACCCTTTCCCAGACCGCGGCTGTCCTGGAGAAATACGGCATCTGCAAGGCCTCGGACTTCAAGGCCGTAGCGAAGGATGCCGGCTTCATAGCCGGGCTTTCGATCAAGGCCGAGAGCCTCGAAGGCTATCTCTTCCCCGATACCTACTATTTCCCGCCGCAGTTCGAGGCAAGGGAAGCCGCGAGGATGATGGTGGAGGCCTTCAGGGCCAAGCTCGCGGCCGCGATACCCGAGGCCAGCCAGCTTTCCCCCGAGGAAGTCCAGGAAAAGGTCATCCTCGCCTCCATCATCGAGCGCGAATACCGGGTGCCGGCCGAGGCAGCCCTCATGGCATCCGTCTTCTATAACCGGCTCAGGATCCGCATGGCCCTCCAGTCCTGCGCCACGGTCGTCTACGTGATCACGGAAAAGCAGGGCAAGCCCCATCCCGAGGTCATCTACGACAGGGACCTCGCCATTCCCGACGCCTACAACACCTATTCGCATCGCGGCCTGCCGCCAGGCCCGATCTGCAGCCCGGGCCTGACTGCCCTAGGCGCCGTCTTCCATCCTGCGGCCACGAAGTACCTCTACTTCCGCCTCATCGATGCGGGCTCGGGGACGCACCACTTCTCCGAAACCCTCGAGGAGCACAACGAGGCCACTGCCCTTGTCGTCAAGCGGGTGGGAGGACAATGAGCCGGATACCCGAAGCGACCGTCAACCTGATCTTCGAAAGGACCGACATCGTCGCCGTGATCGGCGAGTATGTCCGTCTCGAGAAGAAAGGCGGCCGCTATGTCGGTCTCTGTCCCTTCCACAACGAGAAAACGCCCTCTTTCAGCGTCGACCGCGAGAAGGGCTTCTTTTACTGCTTTGGCTGCCAGAAGGGAGGAAACGCGGCCTCCTTCCTCATGGAACAGGAGAAGCTAACCTATCGCGAGGCCCTCGAAGAACTTGCCAAGAAAGCCGGCGTCCCCGTGGAGATCGAGGAGGCCCCTTCAGGCGAGGAACAGAACCGCCATGCCCTCCTCGAGCTCAATGAACGCCTGGCCAAGGCCTTCAACTTCCTCCTTGCCTCGCATGAGAGCGGCGCCAAGGCGAGGGCCTACCTGGCCAGGCGGGGCGTGCCCGACCAGGTCCGCGAGGAATTCAGGCTTGGCTACGCTCCCGCCGACCGGAACTGGCTCCACTCCTTCCTCAGGGGCAAGGGTTATTCGCCGGCCTTCCTTGCCAAGTCAGGCCTCTTCTCGGAGCGACGGGCCACCTTCCCCCTCTTCGCCGATCGCCTCATGTTCCCGATAGCCTCTCCGAGGGGCGAAACCATAGCCTTCGGCGGCCGCCTCCTCGAAGGCGACGGTCCCAAGTACATCAACAGCCCCGATACCATCCTCTTCCGCAAGCAGGAGAACCTTTTTGCCCTGGACAAGGCGATTCCCGCCATCAAGAAGGAGTCCTGCGCCCTTGTCTGCGAAGGCTACATGGATGCCCTGTCTTTCCATATCGCGGGGCTCTCCTTCGCGGTCGCGCCCCTGGGCACGGCCTTCACCGAGAGGCAGGCCCACCTCCTCAGGCGCTGGACCGACAAGGTCTTCTTCGCCTTCGATGCGGATGCCGCGGGGCAGAAGGCCGCGGAGAAGGCCTGCGTCCTCGCCGCGGGCGCGGGCCTCGATGCCAAGGTAGTCGTCCTGCCCGGTGGCAAGGATGCCTCGGAAATTCTCGAAAAAGAGGGACCCGGGTCGTTGCAAAAGGTGAGGGATTTAGCTATAAATGGAGACGAATTTCTCCTCCGCCGCGCACGACTGGGCTTTGACGTAGGCAGCATGGAGGGAAAGGCCAAGGCGGCCTCCTTCCTTCATCCTTTTATTGCCGCTCTTGATTCGGAAGTCAAGAGGGATGCCTTCTTCGATCGGGTCGCGCACGAACTGAGGGTAGACGCCCGTTCCTTGCGTTCCGACTACGAGGACGCAAAGAGGGGCCTTCCGGTAAGACGCCAGGAGCGACCCGCTGGCGAAAGGGAATCATCCTGGCAGCGAACGCCCGATTACGTCTTCATGGTCGCCGTGGCGGCGAACCTCGAGCTTTTCAAGGACGTGAGGAAGGCCATCACGATCGAGGATCTGGATGACCGGAGGGCAAAGGACCTTTTCATAGCGTTGGAAGAAGGATACAGGGCCGAAGATATCCGTCTGGAAAGCGTGTTGGCACGGCTATCGGACGAGCAACTTAGGAATTCGGTACTAGCGGCGGCGGCATCGGGCGAATTCGACCAGAATGCCGATCGTTTCGTGGAGGAAGGCATCCTGAGGATCAAGAGACGCAGCCTCGCCCTTCGTCACGAGAAGATACGCGAGCGTATCGCCGAGCTGGGAACGACGGGTGAAGGCCTCAGCGAGCTCCAGTATGAGCTCATGCACATCGATGCTGAACTGGCGAAGATGAAGGGTGAGCGGGATGAACGATCTTGAACTTGATCCGGCGATCGCAAA
>Ga0116170_10003679_pt1 | contig 14289 bp, 10 predicted proteins | sample AD_JPNHW1_MetaG_FD_89797 | JGI IMG/M metagenome (GOLD analysis project Ga0116170, IMG submission 89797) | Active sludge microbial communities of municipal wastewater-treating anaerobic digesters from Japan - AD_JPNHW1_MetaG | ecosystem: Engineered > Bioreactor > Anaerobic > Digestate | place...
AGAACTCATGCCGCCTGCTGTCGCGGACATACTTACAATACCTCCATTAGAGTGTTTAGTGATTGACATTTCTTTATTGTTATTTGATTAATAAAGTATAGGTGCAGGTTATGCGGATAACCTGCATTATGATTCGTTAACTGTAAAGTATTGAGAAAATACTCTGTGGTGTAATGTTTATCTATTAATTAATAATTAATAAACAATTTCGCATAAAGCAGAAGTGTAAATTATGAAAACCTACAAATTACCCGTAAAAGCAATTACAGCATTTTCAACATTACTGGCTTTATTTATCTTTAATCCTGCAAAAAGTAGTGCTGCTGATCAGGATCTGATCACAAAGGGATCTGCAAAATTTTTAATGGATAAAGCAAATGCAATGGTATTTGATCATATGCAAATACATATAAAGATAATACTGTTTCCGATACTCAAAGGCGTGAATGGAAGTTTTCAGCATTTTTGCCATAGATATTCATTTGTTTAAGCTTTGGCAATTTATAATGAAAAATTTACATACAATAACTTGATAATCGAAGGAGGAATTCTTTATGAAATTTTTTAAACCTTTTTTAATGAGTTTTGCCTGTGTTATTTTTACTCTGGCATGTACGTCAATTCAATCTGTACAAAAGTCAAATCAGGAGATTCAGGAAGTATATATTGAAAACGATGTGAACGGAAGCAGATTTACACTGATTGGGGCAACGGAGTATAATGAATTCCTGTTTAGCTGGGGGGCATCATATAATTATGAAGATGTGAATTACGAACCTTGCGATATTATCAAAACTCCTCATTACTCGGTAAAAAATGCAATAAAAAGCGGAGATATGAATTTACTTAAATCATATTTTTTAGAATCAAAATCCATTAGTGACAGTCATTATGCATATTATTTTGCAGCCAGCCGCTTTGATAATTATTTTGCTCTGACTGATTCAAAATATGCCTTCATCCGAACATCGAGATCCTCTGACGATCAGGATATTATTCAAAATATTGTACTATACTCTATGATCAAAAAGTCATTTTCTGACAAAATTTTACAAAAACATTTTTATGATTTTATTGTTGAAGGGCATGATCTTGACCTGATGGTTGAAAATCTGGGGAAACCGGCTGCCATATACGGCACTACGCTTAACTCAAGTGACGGACAGATGATTGGTTCCCTGGTACGCGTTTTATATAATGACGCTTATTATTTTGTTGCGGTTGGTCCGGATTGCGGTTTCAGCAAGATAATATATTATTATAAAAGAAGTGATACCCTTGGTGATATACGCGCGAAGTTACTCGGTATCTATGGTAAACCGGCAGATGGCAATATCGAAGAATTTGTTAAAAACTGGACAGACCAAATAATGCAATTCCCGAATTTTTTTAATTCAAAAAGCGACCATTACACTTCAAATTTTTCTTTTCCTGAATGGTTTGACAGAAAATATCCTAACGCCAAAGTAAAATCAAAATCAGTAGTAAACGATACATTAAGGATTGTAGCTTTGTTGGAAAAGAAGCATTATCAAATGGGGAAATGTATGCCTTTAAACGACTGGCTGAATGTAGAAGTAAAAATAGAAGAAGCATACCAGGCATCAGATGCAGAAAGAAAGCAGGCTTATGATAGCGCTAGCGCTGCTTATGAGGAAAGAATGGCCGGCTATTCCGCAATGCTTAATGCTCTTGGAGGAACATCATCAACTGGCGGGATCAATACCAATAGTAATAAGAGCTCCGCTGGAAATAAAATGGAAGCATGGTATTATGATTCCCGTGTCGGCGGCGGTAAATCAAGCCCGGTAGGCCCATTCCATACAAAAGAAGAATGTGAAGACAGGGTAAATCAGGATAAAGATACAATGGATTATAAAATTACAAAAGGTTGTTATAAGTAATATAGAAAGATAATAATCGGACTATTCATATGTAAAAATAGTTGTGTGTTGAGTACTTTTTGTCAGGAATGATTCTAATGATAGCATTTATTATGATACGTTATCACCAGTGAGTTATATTAAAACGCACTGGTGTTTACCGCATTTTCCTTTATAAAATAAATGATATGAAAAGAGGTAATAAATGAAAAAGATATTGTTTTATTTAATAGCTCTGCCCATCGGTCTTGTTTATTCCGGGGAAATGTTAATTGCAGCTTCAGCAATAGCTGCAGGTAGTGACGGATCATGGGGTGTTTCCTATAATTGTCAAACCAAAGCCGAGGCGGAAGAACGCGCACTTGCATCCTGCCGGAAAAGTTGTAGCGACTGCACAATAAAAATATCAGGCAAGGGCTCGGGATACGGAGCTATTGCAAGTTCCTTCTGGTCAGGTAATTATGGATATGCCGTAGGTTATGACACCCAGGCTGAAGCGGAGAACGCTGCGATCAAGGCCTGCGGCGGAGGGAACGTTGACAAGACATGGTACGACAGTGTCGCAGGCGAAGAAGGAACTGTCATCACTACAGAAAGCGACTGCAGCTATTATTGGACACAATATAAATACAACATCCAGTGGTTTATAGATTTTATCAAATCCCAGGAGAATGCATGGAACGGTTATTATGAAAGAGACTACCGCACGGCATATGGAGCACTTGACGGTATTGACCCGAACAATCCGTGTACCTGGGGTGAGGCTCTTGAAAGGCTTAAAGCGGTCAGGCAGGGCTGCTACAGTATAGACGGCAATTCGGAAAGGGATCAGATCAGAAGATTAACCGAAGAGCTGTTAGAGAAAGCAAAAGAGAAGTGCGGGTGCAACAGATAAAATATTGGTGATTTTACATATGAGATTCTGGAGAAAAAGAGATTCGTTTCGTCAATGAAGCCGAAGTACTGAATAACTAAATAATGATTGATATATCAGTGGATTTAAAAAGGGCCGTTTTGACGGCTCTTTTTTTGTTTCTGATAAAAGAAATTATCATAAAAAAATTGACACTTTATGCATATTAAAAATATATTAAATCGTAAACAATAAATTAGGGCGAAAAATGAGAAACATCTTTATTATATGGGTTTTTGTAACGGCAATTTGTGTGATTGGATGCAGCGGCTCCGGTAGTACCGAAAATCCTGGATCTTCAGACAATAATCCTGTTGTACCTATGGTATCTGTGAATGCAGAATCTACAATATTATTGAGCGGTTATACATATCAATTACAGGCTGACGTTACACCATCCAATGCAGAAGTAAGCTGGACAAGCAGTGATATCAGCATTGCAGAAGTAAACAGCAGCGGGCTCGTAACTGCAAAAAGTTCAGGCAGCGCTGTTATTAAAGCGGCAATTGTGTACAAAGATATAGAATATCATTCAGAATGTGAATGCACCGTAAATATACCGTCTGAACTCACAATGAACGACTGTTTGCGAGCTAATGGATCAGCAATTGATGTAAACGGACGGGTTCAGGCTCTGCTACCTCTTGGTATGTACATGCAGATACCACTTTATGGTGCGCCGGGTGTTAAACGCAGAACAGACGGTCAATCCTGGGGAGATTATTCAACAGCCGGTGATATGACTGCATATGAGCCATTGCAGCATTGGAATTATAGTAAAAGAACATCTGTCCCGTCAAATATTTCAAATGATGATCCCACCGACGATATTTTCCCTTTTACAACGGGTGCGCAGGTTGAAAGAGAGTTTTCAATAAAATTTGGCGATCTCATCAAGACCGGCACCAGTGTAAATGAAATTATCAACTCACCATGGATTCTGAAAGAAATAACTCTGGCGTGCTGGGAAGGGTATGGGCCATACACTTATAATGGTAAAGCCCCGGATGGTACGGCCTGCAAATATAAAAACGACTGGTACAGCGATTATTTTAAAATTGAAAAATTTAATTACGGAGGATATTCAAGTTGGTACAATTCACCGTTTGCAAACTATCAGACTCCGGGTGTCAGTTTCAGGCCGAACAATGATTACATTAACGGAACACAAAACCTCGATTATTGCGGTTCTGCCGACACCGGCGCAAGGTACCATACGTATGAAACCATATACCGGCCGGGGTCGCTTAACGCAGCGCAGGGCACAGATACAACAGCAAACAGCGATGATGTTGTTAACGGTATAACCGTATATGGGTATACCCGTCATGGAGGGGATAACAATACTGGTAAAAGTGCTGATTATACTAATCTTGCCATTGTGATAACACATACTGCGAACAGAATAAAACTTGATTGTGCAACTCGTGATGAAGCAATTAGAAAAAATCTCAAATGGATGCTGAATCAGAAAAAATTTCAGTTGATAATACCAATTCACTCGTTTGCACCTCTCGGTGCTAATTTGCCATTTATCGGATTTATGCATGCAGGTTCGGTAGAAACTTTTTGTTTTGTATCAATTAATGCCAATGGCCTTATTGGACTATCAAATGCACATAAAATAAGCGGTTCAAGTTTACAGACGGGAAACTGCGTATGGGGTCTCTCCGGTATCAATAACAATATAAGTAAAATAATTACCCTTACCGGATATGATTTACAACACTATGTTTGTAATTTCAGCCGCAGCGGTGAACCTGATAATACATTGCGGTTTATGTATACTTCATTCAAGGATCAGGATTATAATATATCCATGGATTATTCATACAATACGTACATAGAAATAATTACATTTGGACTGCCAATTGATCTAACTCCCATTTTAGCTAATACAATTAACACGGTCAGCCCGACTCCTTCAACAGTGTGGACTTGTTTTGGTACAAATTCATTTTTTCCCGCTGACAGGAAAGAAAAAATAGAGCAGCTTCTTCCGCTGACAGATCTTGAAAACAGTTCGGGAAGAATTATTGATTCTGTATATGTTAGGTCGGTTATTGAATAAAATTTAATTTAAACAGGTCGTATTGAAGAATTATTGTCAAGAACGCTACATTTATAAAATTACCTGAAGAAATTCCGGGGTGTACAATTTGAAAATTATACACCCCGTTTCGCCTGCTAAAGATACTTGAGTTTTTTAGCTTCCGATCTCAGCCAGTCCCTGAAATCAGGGTGGGAAACAGAGATAAGCGCTTCAACCCTGTTCCGCATATTTAATCCTTTAAGCTGTGCAACTCCGTATTCGGTAACAATATACTGAACATCATTTCTTCCTGTTGTAACGAACGCACCTGATGTGAGCAATGGCACAATGCGGGATTTAAGTTCTCCCGTATCCTTTTTCTCATAGGTAGAGTAGAGCGCAAGTATTGCCTTTCCCCCTTTTGAACGCCATGCGCCTTCAATAAAATCTATCTGTCCGCCGGCGCCGGAATACATATTGCCGCCTATGGATTCAGAGGCGCACTGTCCCGCGAGGTCAACTTCAAGAGTCGAGTTTATGGATATTACATTATCATTCAACCCTATGTTATACGGATCGTTTACCACTTCACATGAATGCATTTCTACAAGAGGATTCTCTTTTACGAAGTTATACAGCTTTTTTGTACCCAGCGCAAAACATGCCAGCCATTTTCTCGGCATGAACTGTTTCCTTGAGCATGTAATAATACCTTTCTCGTACAGGTCAACCATGGAGTCACATAACATCTCTGAGTGTACCCCCAGTTCCTTTTTATCGCAAAGGTGCTGTGCCACAGCGTTCGGAATACTCCCTATGCCAAGCTGAAGACATGCGCCGTCCGGGACAAGTTCCGCGATATATTCCCCGATTCTGCTGTCCTTTTCATTTACCGGTATTTCGGGAAGCTCAACCAGCGGTACGTTATTTTCTGTTATGGCTGTAAGTTCGTTTATATGAAAATGATTGTTCCCGAAAGTCCGCGGCATGTTTTCATTTACCTCGGCTATTATTCTGCATCCCGGGCTGTGATTGATAAAACCGTAAATGTAATCTGGATTTATTCCGGTGCTGAAGTATCCATGATCATCCATCGGCGAGACGGTTATCATTGCCACCTTCATGTTTGCTACCTCAATCATTTTCGGGCCGTCAAAGAGCCTGTGCGGAACGTATGAATAAAGTCCGGAGTTTACAAAATACCTGTCCAGCGGGCCGTTGTACATTACATCCATTGTATTGTATTTGTTGATATTGCTTAAAACATCGGGCTTGTGTATCTCCATTATTCTGCTGCTGATCGCGCACAGGTATTCACATCCCCGGAGTTCACCTGACGACATCCTGCCTGCCATGGCGTTTATAAGGGCAGGGGGCTGTCCGTTTCCAAGCGGTACAGCAAGAAACGCTCCCTGCGGTATAAATTTTACAGCGTCATCGGCACTCATCAGTTTCTGTTTATAAATTTCATTCCATTTTTCCATTCTCTCCCCCCCCTTATATGTTTTTATTGCTTTTACGCCAGATTTTCTGCTTCTCCGCAGATTTAATCAGGCCGTCCCTGAAATCAGGGTGTGCTATTGATATAATTTTCTCGGCTCTTGCCCAGGTTGAATCACCTTTGAGCGACACCCAGCCGTATTCTGTTGCTATTATGTTTATCATCTGCCTGGGTACTGTCACTATTGTTCCGGGATCAAAGAATGGTACTATTCTTGATTTTATTTCACCCGAGGATTTTTTGTAGGTTGAAGGTATGCAGATTATGCTCCGTCCCCCTTTTGACCAGTATGCGCCCTGGACAAAATCGAACATTCCGCCATTGCCCGATATCTGTTTAAACCCCATGCTCTCGGCGTTAACCTGCGTATAAAGGTCAATCTGAACTGCCGAGTTGATCGAGATAACATTATCATTCCTGGCTATGTTCGCGGGGTCATTTATGTACCCCACATTGTATGATGCTATTGCCTTGTTGTTGTCCATGAACCTGTAAAGTTTTGATCCTCCTACGGCAAAGGTGAATGTCATCTTTCCTTTATCGATATTTTTTCTATTGCCCGTCATTTTCCCGGCTTCATAGAGGTCTACATAGGAATCCACAAGCATCTCTGTGTGGCACCCCAGGTCTTTGAAGTCGGAGTCGGCAATAAGTTTACCTATGGAATTAGGGACTCCTCCTATACCGAACTGTACGCACGCACCGTCACGTATGTGGTCCATTACCTGAAGCGCGATTTTCTTTTCGATTTCATCCGGTTCGGGCACAGGGGCTTCAAGCAGGTCGGGGTTTCCGCTGTCGACAACATGCGTCACCTCTGAAATGTGTATTTTTTCAAACTTGCCCCCGTGGCACCATGGGAGTTTTTCATTTACCTCAACAATCCTTATCCCGGTATTCATAAGCGAGGTATATGTATGTGAATTGTGAAGCCCGAAGTTGAAATAACCCTCATTGTCCATGGGAGTTGTCTGTACAATTGATACGTCCCTGGCCGGAGTTCCCACAAGATCGGGATCGGTTTTTACGTCGGTGTAATACCTCTCGCACTCGCTGTAGATTATCGGGTTGTAAAAAACATTTCCCTTGATCTCCTGAAGTATCCGCGTGAGGGGGCTGAAATGAAAATCGTTATATGTAAATTTTTTTCCTTCCCCGTCACAGTTCACTACTGACGGCACAGGGGGAAGGGTTACTGCGGAAATTATACATATATCTTCAAGCTCTTCATTTCTGGCGGCAAGGGCTATATCACATGCCTGCGGTTTACCGTTAAAAAAACCGTAGTCTATCCATGACCCTGATTTGATATCTTTTACAGCATCTTCTGCACTGCATTTTTTGGAGCGCAGATCATCTATGAGTCTCTGATTCATTCTGTATCTCCTTTTCTGGCAATTGAAAGTTTTTTAACATTTTTGCTTCCAGTTTAAGGAAAATTATTTTTATATTCAGAAAGTGATCAGAAAATTTCTTCTTTAAGTTTCATAGCTGACATATCGCCCGCTTCTATTGATACCTTTATTGCAAGTGCCTGCGGCAGTACATTGTTCATAAAAAATGATGCCGTAAGTATCTTGCCGTTATAAAACGCGGCCTCGTTATCCTTTTCTATAAGCTGTTTAAGTTTTTCGCTGTCGGTAACCGCAAATCCCTCTTTTGCCGCTTTCCCGGCTAATTTTTCGGATGCTGTACCGGCCTGCCAGTAAAGAAGCCATGCTGACATTACATTACCCGCAAGATTCAGAAAAGGGTAGGAGTTGATTACAGGAACCATAAATTTCTTTTCTTTCATGCACTCGCCGAAATGGCTTACTGTTTCTGTAAGAGTTATTACCGCTGCTTTCATTTTTTCTGTAAGGCTTTTAAGCTTTATATCCTGTCCGTATTTTTCTATTGTATTATTCATCTCGGTTACAAGATTTTTAAAGTTCTGTCCGCCGTTGCTGTTAAGTTTTCTCAATACAAGGTCCATGGACTGTATGCCGTTTGTACCTTCGTAGATCGAACCGATTTTCATGTCACGGAGAAACTGTTCTACCGGATAATCCTTGCAGTATCCGTAGCCTCCGTAAACCTGCATTGCAGTCTCGGTTATCTTAAATCCCGTGTCTGTGCCGAATGCCTTGAGTACGGGAACCATAAACTCCATGATGCCGCCCCATTTTTTGGACTCATCATCCTGTGAGGATTTTTTGCGGTCAATAGCGTAAGCGCATAAATACACCATTGCCCTGAGCGCCTCAACATGTGATTTCATCCACATGAGCATACGCCTTACGTCCGGGTGATTTATTATTGTTACAGGTGAAGCATCGGGATTCATGGCGTTAAGAATGGATTTCCCCTGCACGCGGTCCTTCGCGTATGCAAGCGCGTGGTGATATGCTGCGGAACCTGTGCTGAGCCCCTGAAGCCCCATGTTGATCCTCTCTTCGGTCATCATGTTCAGCATAATTTTCATTCCCTGGCGCTCGCTGCCGAGCAGTTCGGCGTAGCAGTCGTCATTGTCTCCGAAGCTCATCGCGCATGTGGCATTTGCACGAAGCCCCATTTTATGCTCAATACCTGTAACCACGTAGTCATTCCGGCGTCCGCGTGTCCCGTCTTCGTTCAGTATGTATTTCGGTACAAGAAAGATGGAAACACCCGGAGTTCCGGCAGGGTCCCCTTCAATTCTGGCGAGTATCGGGTGGACTATGTTCTCAAACATGTCACAGTCTCCGCCTGATATGAATATTTTCTGCCCTTTTATCCTGTATGTTCCGTCGCTCTGCCTGAAAGCTTTTGTTTTGAGTGACCCTACATCAGACCCGGCATCGGGTTCGGTCAGGGCCATTGTGCCGCCGTATGAACAGTCAAACATTTTATAAACATATTTGTTTTTCTGCTCTTCAGTTCCAAAATCATATATAAGGTGTGCAGCGCCGATCGCGCCGCCTGAATACATAAAGTATCCCATATGGAAAAGGAAGTTCTCCTGGACAGCTGTTTCAATAACATAGGGCATGCCCTGTCCCCCTGCATCCTGTGGCGCGGCAACAGTAAACCAGCCGCCCCCTGCCATTATTTTCTGTAGATCATGGAAACATGCCGGAACATGCGCTTCGCCGTTTACAAGAGTCGCGCCTTCCCTGTCTCCCTCCATGTACCTGGCCAGGACCTCTTTCTCCCCGAGTTTATTCGCCATATCAAGCGTCATGTCGCATGTATCGCGCGAGAAATCACCGAATTTTTCAGTTGCAAATAATGATTCAATACCAAGCATTTCGTAGAGGACAAAATCCTGGTCTCTCCTGTTTGTTATAAGTGACATTGTTTATCTACCCCCATTTTTTATTGTAACTGTAATTTCCGCACATGGACTTCCGTGCGGAATTTAATTTATCAAACCCTCAACCGGCAATGCTGAAGGGGATAAGGAAACTTTTATTCGTATATCTTTTCATCAGGTTCAAAAGCAGATACCGCGTCGAGTTCAACGTCCCGTGTATTATCTGCTTTTTTGTTCCTTTCGTTTTCTTTATACCACTCTGTCTGGATTATGTGCTGCATGATTTCGTTTGATCCCACCCAGATCATGGAGAGTCTTATATCACGGAGTATTCTTTCAATCGGGAAAACATTGGTATAGCCGATGCCGCCCATTACCTGCATGCAGTTATTGACAACCTGCCATGATCCCTCTGTGATGAATTTTTTTGTCTGTGATACCATTCTTCTTATTCTGCCGGCACTGGCTTTTCCTGAATCAATTGCAAGCGCTGTTGTGTATGCCATAGACCTCATCGCGTCCATAGTCATGGCGCAGTCTGCTACCTTGAAGCCGACTGCCTGGAAATTCATTATAGGCTGGCCGAATGCTTTTCTCCTTGATGTGTATGAAGTTGCTATCTCAAGCGCGGGACGGACAGATCCTATGGTCATAGCCGCAGTACCCAGCCTTTCGGGAATCATGTTTGTCATGAATACATCGAACCCGTTATTTACTCCGTTGAGCGCGTATCTTTCAGGAACGCGTACTTCGTTAAGGAGAAGTCTTCCGGCTCCGCCGCCCCTGACACCCATAAGCCCGTAAATGTATTTTGATTCGACACCCTCTGAACGCGGAACCATAAAGCAGGTCATTCTTTTGTGGGGAGGTGCTGACGGATCTGTAACCGCGTAAAGCATAAACCAGTCCGCGCCCTCCGCGCCTACGATAAAACGTTTCTGGCCGTTTATAATCCAGTCGCCGCCGTCTTTACGGGCTGTTGTTGTCGCGCCGAAAAAGTCCGATCCGCCTCTGGGTTCAGTGAGGCACTCTGCGGCAAAGACTTCGCCTTTCAGCAAAGGTACGACAATTTCCTGCTTCATCTCTTCTGTCCCGTATTTGATAATTGCTTCACATACTATGTCAGCTCCGACTCCCCACAGGCATGCGAGAGAATAACTTGCGACTCCGATTTCCTCTGCGACCATTACATCCTCAGCCCAGCCGAGGCCTCTGCCGCCATACTGTTTGGGAAGCCTTATCCCTAGAAGGTTCCTCCTGCCGCATTCCTGAAGGTATTCTTTCGGGAACTGTATTTCTTCCGCATCCATTGCAAGGATCATCTCCCTGGGAACCCATTTTGTTAATTCCCTTGCCTCATCCCTGAGTTTCAGCTGTTGTTCAGTCATTGCAAAATCAAACATAACATTTCTCCTTATTGAATAATAGTTAATGTTTACTTTAACTTTAATTACTCTTTTGTCAAGGCTTTTTATATTAAAATTTTGCGGGAGAAACGGCAGGTTATGAAATTATATCAGTAAAACAGCCCGGATGCCTGAATTTACCGGCATTCCAGTATAGGTTTGTAGACAGCGATTTATTTTCAGGGTTGCGTATGCTCCGCATACGCGGGGAATGGGGGATTACGGGGGCGTTGCCCCCGTAATCCCCCATTCCCCACAGCGCGAAGCGCTGTGCCACCTCAAAAATAATTTACTGCCGGCTTGTATTGGAAGATTTATCAGTAATTGTATTGACAATGCTCTGCGGGTAAATTTATATTAATTTCTATTTTACGGGAAGATGATGGATAAAGAAACTTTTACAATATCGGAGCTTGCTGCAGAGCTTGAGATCAGTACGCCGACAATAAGATTCTATGAAGATAAAGGGCTTTTATCTCCGGCAAGAACGCAGGGAAACCAGAGGGTTTACACTCACAGGGAGAGGGCGAGGTTAAAACTTATACTAAGAGGAAAAAGGTTCGGCGCGACTCTTGATGAAATTGCGGAGATGATCGGAATGGCGGACACCGATTTCAATGAGAAGAAGCAGATAGAAAAGAGCCTGTATTATCTTGAGAAAAAATACAACGAGATTCAGAACCATAAAAAAGAGATCAAACTTTTTGAAAACGATCTTCTCTCGCTTAAGAAAAAGCTTCTTGAAAGACTGTCATCTATTTAATAAACCGTCATTGACGCGAAAAATTGTATTTATAAAATAATGTCAATTAACATACATCAAGGAAGGTCGCGGTCCGTCCCTGCTGTGCGGCCTTCTTGTTCTTTAAAAATGGAAACCACTGTATAACTCGGCAGTATAAGTATTCGCCAGTATCCTGATCCCGGAATAGTTTGCTATACTGTCAAACACAAAGGACAATCCATAGAAATAGCTATTCCCGTTATATCCGATTGAACTTTTAGAATTAATTCTGTAAAATCCGTCATGGTCTGTTTGCGTCCCGTCATAAGTCTGGTATTTACGGTACATGTATCCGCTTCCAAAGTACGAGACTACAGTGAACAGGTAGTCTTCATAAGGAACGGTAATACCGAATCCGGCACCTGCAGCTGTTCCTTTGAATACTCCGCTTTTTAAACCTGAATTATTGCCGAAAGCTGCCTCATTCTCTTCCGGAATTATGGAAAAATCACTGCCGAGCGATTGATATATGGAGGAGACGACAGCAATAATGGTCCAGTCCCATTCGTTTTGTTTTTCATTCTGCATGAAAGAAGCTCTCAAGGAAAATTCGTCTGAAAATATATAAAACAGAGACGTTGAAATAGTCCTGAAATGAATATCTGATCTTTTTGTTTTTGAATCACTTCCGGAACAGCCGTGTTCATTACTATCGGTAAGGTTGAAACCTTTATAATCCATGTAAACCAGATCCGCTCCGAATTTCCGGTAGTACTCATTAAGCCTGATATCGGTATAGTCTGTAAGCGCATGGCCATTGCCGGTAGGTATGTCAGTAATCTTTTTGATATATGAAAAGCCGAAACCTTTATAGTAAAGCCCGATACCTCCGCTTAACCTTAAGTCCGGCATATAGGTGATATGTGCATCTTCGCGGGCTTCCTCTTCAGATGCAGTTTCATTAGATTTAATTTCAGGTTTAATGCATACTAAAACCAGCGGCACCTGGAGTGAAAGCCTTACGGTTATCTGGTCTTCAAGAAGGCTTACGGCTGTTTTATCATTCTCTTCGGCATGGAGCGGTATGATGAGAATTATATGCGCCAGGTAAATCATTATTATATTATGGATTTTTAGCTTCATGAATTACCCGGGGAGATGTATTGATTTCTGATACTTTGCAAATCAATATGCTGTTATGTCAAATATTTTATTCCTCATCAATCATGCTGTAATGTCAGTTAACACACAGCATGGACAGGCCGGGGCCTGCCCATGCGCGCAAAAAATTTATCTGATTAGATTTTATTAGTTTTTCTTAAAGCAAGAAGAACCACATTACGCAAAAACTTTTCGTGTAAATTAACAGGTTTATCGAGCTCCATAATCTTAAGATAAGGCACCGCTTTTTCCGGAACGGATCTGAACATTTCAAAAAACAATCCCCTTGCGGTTTTGACAGGATATTCGGTCTGGAAATTTTTAAACATTTTAAGTGATGCGCCAAGGGCAATCTCCTCAGGCAGAAGGTCTGTACCGTACGGGAATTGTTTAAAATGTCCCTGTGCCTGGTAAGGCCTTATAAATGCTTCAATTTTTTGTGGCGTATTATTTCTATATTCTTCCGGAATTTCATAATTATCAGGAAGCTTCCCGGCTTTCTTGGCCTGCCTGACAAGCTGCTGCTGGAACCTTGAATCAGATATATTGATCATCTCTGCAATAATATCCTTATCCGGTTTCCCGCGTACATCGGCAATCCCGTACTCTGTTACAATAATGTCACGCAGGTGCTTGGGTATGGAACAGTGGCCATAGCTGAATACAATATTTGAACTGAGGTTTTTACCGGAACCCCGGGTACTTCTGATCATCATAATAAGCCTTGCATCAGGAAGGGCGTGTGCCATGGATACAAAGTTGTACTGCCCGCCGATCCCGCTGACAACTCTGCCGTCTTCAAGCTGATCTGAAGTTATAGCGCCTAAAATATTGGCAATCATGCCCGAGTTTACAAACCGCCCGTCTTTTCTCTGCAGCGCCCGGAGCTCTTCACCGCCGTACAGCTGGTTTACTTTTTCAACACCGGACATGCCGAATAGTGACCTTTCGTCTTCGCTCATTTCATTCAGGGCGTCATAGAATGATTTGGGCCCGAGGAAAAATGCGCCTAGTATTACCTGTCCTTTTTTTAGTTTTTTCCCGAGCAGTTTTTTTATTTCTGCCAGATTATTTTTATCATTGAGGTCGGCTGAGTATTCCGTATTTCCGTCAGATATAAAGCCGTCTCTATATGTAAGCCCGTCTTTGAGTATGCCGAATTCTGTCAGCATATCAAAATCTTTTGCTCTCAGTTTTAAATGAATCCCTTCCTTGTCATGAATAAGTTCCAGTATGTCTGACGGGATATTCTCCGGGTCCAGTTTCCCTTCGTTAATAAGCTTCATTACGGGAATATTGTCAAACACCTTGCGTTTAAGAATGCCTCTTTTATATAATTGCATAAAGGCATCAACAAACATTTCGGATGAACCATACAGCCCCTGTTTAAAAATA
>Ga0116170_10003681_pt1 | contig 14287 bp, 12 predicted proteins | sample AD_JPNHW1_MetaG_FD_89797 | JGI IMG/M metagenome (GOLD analysis project Ga0116170, IMG submission 89797) | Active sludge microbial communities of municipal wastewater-treating anaerobic digesters from Japan - AD_JPNHW1_MetaG | ecosystem: Engineered > Bioreactor > Anaerobic > Digestate | place...
AATTGGTTTGCATAGAACTGAGAAAAGTGGGGATCTTGTCCCTGTGTTATTGATGATGCAATTAAAAAAGATACAATCAGATATTTAGCTCGGACTGACAATATGCATCCATTTTTAGTATTACGAAAGTAGTTAATTCAGTGTTAAAACCAAAATTGTAATAGCAAAAATTGACGCAGGATGGCGTTTTCCGTTAGTCTTAATCCATTTACCCTTCTATCTCAATAATTTACGAGAGTCATATCTCCTGAAACAACGTAAGATTCGCCATTCCGGAATTTCCCCTCTGCCCTCCACACATAAACGCCAGATGCACATAGCTTACCATGATAATATCCGTCCCAGCCGAGATAGATATCATCGCTCTGGAAAACCAGATGCCCCTGCTTACTATATATTTTAAGGTTATAATCAACAATACCAGAATATACCGGGTGGAAAATCATATTGTTATTATCAGTCATCCTTGAATAATAACCTCCCACCGATCCCCCTCTGTTAGGTACAAAGGCATTGGGGAACCTGATATAGCATTCTGTCTCAGTGAACGTGTCCTGTACTGATAATGAATCGGTGCATCCATTCTCAGAAACGGCAACCAGCGCCACATCATATTTGCCCTGCTTATTATATTTATGCGTGGGAGCAAACAACTGAGATGAGCTGTTATCACCAAAATACCACTTATAAGAAACAGCTCCTGATGACTGGTTGACAAAAGTAATCTCATCAGCAGGAATGACAGGGTTTTCAGGCAGCAAGTCAAAAGCTGCCTTTGGCTTTGGTAATACAACTATATCCTGAGATGTAACGGCTTCTCTTCCATTTGTATCTTTTGCAGACAGTGCCACTTTATATACTCCCGCAACATCAAATACCCATTCAGGACTTTCCTTATCAGATGTGCCTCCATCACCAAAATTCCACTCCAGGGAAGCTCCGCTTGTAGATGTGCTGGCGAATTTCACATATAATGGAACACAACCTCTGTTTATTGATGCTTTTATACCTGCAACCAGCACATATGCTCCCTCACTTACCTCTTTGGAAGACACAACAGGGATACTTACCGCATTCCTTTTGGTTCCTTTTGAAGAAACAGGCCGTATGTCTGAATCTTTGTGCGTTCCATGTGGTGCCGTTCCTGCGTCAATGGTATCACCTCTTGAATTATCCCCTTCTTGCGGACGAACTGGTTTTACTTCTTTAATTATTATTAATGTGTCATTCTTCTTCTCGAGTTCTGAGGAGTCACTCACCATGGTTCCTGAAGGAAACTCCGGGCTATTCTTATGACCCGGATCAGAAAAGAGCATTATGCCTACAAATGCGCATGTTACCGCTATACCCCCCAAATACCAAATATTAAACCTTGATACATTGAAACGGAAAAATTCCTTCCTTCCCACAGTACGCATAATCTTTCCAGCGATTTCACTGCCAGGTGTAACCTCTGCCTCTCCCAGAACTTTCTGAAAAAGATCCTCCATCCTATTTAATTTATCGTCACTCATCACCTTCACAGGTGTATTTATTTTTTGTCTTTCTTAAATCCTCAAGCTTTTTTCTTAGTATTGCTCTTGCCCTGCTATACTGCGATTTTGAAGTGTTAACATCTATATTAAGCATCTCGGCAATCTCCCTGTGCTTGTACCCTTCAATAGTATACATATTAAACACCATTCGGTAACCCGGTGGCAGATCATTTAAAACAATATAAAGTTCTTCTGAAGAATAAAAATCATCCTCAAAGCCTTCATCACCAATTTCCAATGAAACAAAATCATCGATATCCATATGATGCTTATGTTTCAGGTTTTTATGGTAATGTGTGATCGCACAATTAACCGTTACCTTACGCAGCCAACCTTTGAAAGAACCAATACCGGAATAGTCGCCTATATTAAAATATATCTTCAGCATGGCCTCCTGCAAAATATCTTCGGCCTCGGATCTATCGGTAGCATACCGCAGACAAATACCAAGCAGGTAAGCCGAGTACTTTTCCCAGAGCATCTTCTGAGCTTTTCTGCTATGCAGTAGACACCCCGAAATGATATTTTGCTCATCCATCATCATCTGAGGACACTGTTAAGACCGTTTATTAAAATAAATGGTTGCATTGGCTTTCTCTGATAACGTAAAAATGTAAAAAATCATATTTTTTTGATGATAAACATCAGTAATAACTAAATCCCCAATGAAGTATTTTTGTTCTGTCGGAAAAATGTGCCGACAGAAGGCAAAATTATGGAAAGAATTTTAAAACACCCTATTCTTGAAGTTCCTTCGGGGAATGAAAGCTCTTTTATTTTTAACGGAGAGAAGGTTACAGGACTAAAAGGTTATACAATTGCGGCTGCCCTGCATCAGGCAGGATTCCCTGTTCACTCACACAGCCTGAGGAACAGAAAGAGAAGCCTGGAGTGTGGCATTGGCAAATGCGGTGCATGTGAGATGCTGGTTGACGGGGAGATAAAGAGAATATGTATTACCACTATAGACGGTGTAAGGGAAGTAAAGGAGATACCATCGGGTTATCAGCCCGAGATAAGGGTCGCAGAAGAAAAAGATCCATATAAAGTATACCGCACCACTGTTGCCATTGCTGGCGCAGGTCCTGCAGGCCTGGCAGCCCGTGAGTTGCTGAATCAGCATGGAATTGACAATATAGTAATTGATAACAACCAACATATCGGTGGGCAGTTCCTGATGCAGACACACCAGTTCTTCTTTTTTGAAAAGGAAAAGAAGTTTGGCGGAATGAGAGGATTTGACATCGCAAAAACTCTTGCAGGTGACTCTCATGATGGGATAATGCTGAACTCCACAATATGGGATATTCTTGAAGGCAAAAGACTTGCTGTAAAGAATATTAAAACCGGGGAAATATTTTTTGTAGATGCATCGTATCTCATCGTTGCCACCGGCGCTGTCCCTTTCATGCCATCATTTGCCAATGATGACCTTCCGGGTGTTTACACTGCCGCGGTCATTCAGAAGATGATGAATAACGAATTCACACTCCTGGGAAAGAATATCCTTACTGTTGGTGCCGGTAATATTGGTTACCTCACCTCGTACCAGTTGATGCAGGCAGGTGCTCATGTAAAGGCAATTATTGAAGCGATGCCCAGTGAGGGAGGATTTCCGGTTCAGGCCAACAGGGTCAGACGCCTTGGAATTCCGGTGGTATTATCACATATGCTTATAAAGGCTATACCTAATGCCACGGGCGACGGAATAACGGGTGCAGTAATTGCCGAATGCCGCAACTTCAAACCTGTTCCGGGAACTGAAAAAATCATCGATAACATTGATGCCATTAATATATGTACAGGTCTTACACCTGATAACCAGCTGTTACTTAAGGGTCGCGAAGTGTTTGGCACCAGAGCCTTTGGTGCCGGCGATGCAATAAGAATAGGTGAAGGTACCAGCGCGGTTCTCAGAGGTAAACAGGCAGCTTATGACGTCCTCCAGGATATGGATGCACGCATTAACTACGACGAATACCTTGCCCTGTCAAAAGAATACATAGACTCGCAGCAACATCCTATCAGGGTTATTGAGTCTCCTTCACTTCCTTCTGAGGAGAGAATGAAGGCTAAGCCATTTGTGCAGATAGACTGCCTCTATGGTTTTGCATGTAACCCATGCCAGTTTGCATGCCCTCATGGAGCTATCGTTAAAGTATCATCTAATACTGTCCCTGAAATCGACTTCAATAAATGCATCGGTTGCATGAAGTGCGTTTATCAGTGCCCAGGACTGGCTATATTCGGTTATAATCAGGCAAAAAACCAGCTTTTCCTTCCTGTCGAGTATTTTGCTGCAGAAGGAGCAAATGTCTTCCTTGTAGATAACAACGGGAAAAAAGTTGGTAAAGGCATTATTGAAAAGATACTTGTAAAGGAGAATAAGACCAATATTGCAAGGGTAAATGCCACTGAACTAACAGGTAAGCTTACAGATGTGAGAGGATTCATTGTAGAAGAATCCTACCCCGAACCACTGGTGTTCAAGCCAGCATATGAGGTTGAATCTGAGGAATATGTATGTCATTGTGATGATGTAAGCCTGGAGAAGGTGCTTGGCGTTGTTGGTGACCGTAAATATATTTCCGTTGATGAGATAAAGCACACCACACGTCTGGGGATGGGTCCCTGCAGAGGCAAGAGATGTATAAGAAGACTATCACAGCTCCTCCGCTCAAGAGGCGTTGAGCTTGTCGGGGATGCAACACCAAGAGCTCCACTGTCAAATCAGATTGCAATGGGCGAGCTGATGCCTTCAGAAAAACATGAGGTTATTCACACCACCAGACCTATGAAAAAGGTTAAGGTTGATTCTCTTGTTGCAGGCGGCGGCATGGCAGGAAGTGCACTCTTCCGTTACCTTGCAGAGGCAGGATTGAAGCCTGTCCTGGCCAACTATGAGAGAGGCTCTTCCTGGAGAAATATTGCCGGCGGACGCCCTAACTTCAGCGTGCCTGAACTGTCTGAGATAGCACTTCAGAACCTGTCTCTCTTTAAAGAACTTGAGTCACTGAAAAGCATTGATTATCGTCCTATTGATTATGTCAATTTTGCTCACGATGATCAGACATACAAAGCACTTGAAGCTTCTATGGCATGGTCAGGAGGTGAGATGATCACACCTGAAAAATATGCCTCCAGGATAGCTCCCGGAATTAATCCTGCATTGAAGAATGATTATATGGCAGCCCTCATTACACACGACTGCTGGCAGGCTACACCGGGTAAAACAATTGACCTGATAAGAAATATAGGAAAAAGCAAGGGCGGTGTCGTTGAAGAAGACTGCGAGATAATTGACGTGGAAAAACGTGGAAATACCTTTTTCGTATTTGCAAAGAACCACAACAAAGAGTATGTCCAATATGAAACACCATTGTTTATAAACGCAATGGGAGCCGAAGGTGATCGTATAGCCAAAAAGATGGGAATATTTCCAGGATTATATCCTGTACGTCACCAGGCATTTATAACCCGCCGGTTACCATGGCTTGGCGCAAATAATACACCTCTGCCAATGCTTATTGACAGGAGAAAATATAAAGGCTTCATTGCTGTCTATGGCCAGCAGCTCGCTGAAACAGGACAGGTTATTGGTTGCGCATCACCGGCATCAGACCCGGCAGAAGCAGGAAAATCACTTAAAGTTAACAGCGAGGAGTTCATGCATATCTTCTCTGAAGTATTTGTGAACTGGATTCCTGAACTGGCATCAGTAGGATTCCAGTCGTTCTGGAGCGGATATTATACCGAACCGAGGATGATTATTGATACCGACCTGGGGCTGTTCCTGGGATTACGCGGTCAGGGATTCATGCTCAGCCAGTACATTGCGAAGATTTATGTGGATAAGCTGATGGGTAAAGAGGTGCCTGAATATTTCAACAGGCTGTCTGTCAATGGAGACGGGATGCCGGAAAAAGCATTCAAGTAATAGCAGTACTGTCGCGGTACTTTGATTTTATATACCTTGCAGGTATAAACCTGAAAGTTATGCTGAATAAGCTTATAGCATCACTGTTGCCTTATCTTCCAAAGAGATTTGTATGGATATTCTCCCGGTCGTACATTGCCGGAGAGTCAATAAATGACGCCAAACATGTTTCCCTCGGATTGAATAATCAGGGTCTGAAGGTCACCATTGACATCCTTGGTGAGTTCATAACAACACCTGATGAGGCGGAAGCAAACAAGCAAGAGTACCTGAATCTTATTGACGATACACAAAGAAACGGCATTAACTGCCACTATTCTCTAAAACCCACAAGCTTCGGCTTATTGTTTGACAAAGAGACCTGCTACTTACACATCAGGGAAATTGTAGCAAAAGCGGCAAGCTATGACAGCTTTTGCCGGATAGACATGGAAGACTCAACATGCACCGATCTGGAAATAGAATTGTACAGGAGATTGCATGCCGAATATCCCGGAAATGTTGGGCTGGTCATCCAGGCTTACCTGAAAAGATCTTTTAATGATATTTCTGAATTAATCAGACTTGACAGCAAGGATACCCCTGTCAATTTCAGGTTATGCAAAGGGATATATTCTGAGTCGCCCTCAATCGCATACAAAAAATATGACGAGATAAACAAGCATTATCTGGAAGACCTGGAACTGCTACTGAGTAATGGAATATATGTTGGCATTGCCACTCACGACAAGAACCTTGTTGAGGGAGCCTTCAGGCTTATCAGGAAATACAATGTGACTGCGGACAAGTACGAATTCCAGATGCTTTATGGTGTGACTCCTGCTTTAAGAAACTCAATTGCATCAGCCGGAAATGTAATGAGAGTGTATGTCCCCTACGGAGAGAAATGGTTTGGTTATTCAACCAGAAGACTGAAGGAAAATCCCAGGATGACAAGCCACATCATTAAAGCCCTGTTCCATAAAGGCTGAGCTTAATCTGACAGAATAAAGTTTTTCAGCGTTACTTTTTCCTTAGGTTTGAGTCATGTATCTGCTTCAGATCCTGCAGCTCTTTTGTTGAAAGAAATGGTTTTGGAGGTGCGGGTTTTTCAGGTAATCCCTTTATAAGCAGATATGCCGCGGGAACCAATATTAACGGATTCAAAGAAACCATCTTGTCTGAAGGTATACCACCCTTCTCAAAAGCATCAATTTTCTGCTTCTCCTGAAGTATCCTGTAGTTGGTTGCCGGATCGCCCATTTTATTTATTCCGGTAATGCCCTGGTAAGAAGAAATCCTGAGATTATTTTCAGCATTGATAAGCTGATAGTTTGTGCCCGGCTGGGATGACATGATTTCATACTTAAGATCCATCATTGATGGCAGAATTACCACCTCATTCAGAATAAGAGTATCAGGATGCATGTAGATAGCGGTGGTATATTCGCGTGTCCTGAGAGTGTCAGGAATACGGAACATGAAACTTTTAAATCCTTCGTGTTCAAAGGTTATGGTGTCAAAAGGAACGGCATAAAAAGAAAACATGCCTCTCCCATCAGTATACCTGACACTATCAGAGACATACTTTACACCATCAATCGGATCCTGGGTTATTCCATTAAAGACGATGCCACGGAAAAGAATAGGTTTGGCAACGGTCTTACCAACCTGAGCTTCACACCTTGCGGAGGCAAATAAAATAAAGAGGATCGATGACAATATGAAGATGTAACTCTTCGTATTATTTGTGAATGATGATTTCCTCGAGTGTTCTCTTTGGGACATGATGAATGGCCTGGCTATCTCTCCAGTATTTGACATCATTTTCTTTTATTGTTTCTATAATCACCTGTTCAACCGGTTTTCCCAATGCCAGTACATGTAAAATCTCATACTGGTCTGATATGGAGAATTCTTTTCTCAAGGCCTCTCGTTTTATTGAGGCAAAAATGCAACCTCCAATTCCAGCTTCAGTTGCTCCAAGCATTATACTCTGAGCTGCAATACCCGGATCTATCCCAAACTTATCAGATATCTCTTTGTCACCCAACAGTACTATATATGCTGAAGGTCTCTCGCCAGGAGCTGGTCCTTCCCAGGTAGTGAGATATCCAGCCCATGAAAGGAAGGGAAAGATTCTGGCACGCTCGTCGGGACGTGTAATGATCATGTATTTCAGTGGTTGCCTATTAGCAGCCGATGCCGACAATCTTGCCAGATCTATCAACTCGGTGAGCTGATCAACACCTATCTCGTATTTCTCATCAAATCGTCTGATGGTTCTGGTTTTCTCAACTAATTGTTTAATATTCATCCCGGGAAATTTTTCATAAAATTAATCAAAAAAGAACTCCGTAAGACGTTAATTTTGCCCGGAATTGTTAACATCAGAACAAAAAAATCCTTTCGGGCATATCAGGAATTATCTTTTTTTCTTTGGCAACTGAATAAAGCTTTTTTACAGCTTCCTTTCCTTCAGAGCCCAGGGAATGACTGAATTTATTCACATAGAGTTTAATATGTTCATTAATTACGGATTCGTCCAACTCTCTTGCGTGTTTTTTTATGAATGCCGAGGCCGGCTTTGGATCAGAGACAGCATATTCAATGCTTCTCCTGATGGTGTTATTCACCTTTAATGCCGTTTCTTCCGGGATTCTTCTGTTTACCACAATGGCTCCAAGGGGTATTGGCATTCCGGAGCTCTTTTCCCAATATTCTCCAAGATCGGTAATCTTTTGCAGTCCCATTGCCATATAGGTGAATCTGGTCTCATGAATTATAAGGCCGGCATCAGCTTCACCGGACAAAATAACATCGGGTATGTCTGAAAAAAGATATTCATGTTTATCTTTCGCATCGGGCCATGCTATGCTCAACAGCAGGTTTGCTGTTGTATATCTCCCCGGGATGGCAATGCGCACATCATTTATCTCATCAGGATAGATCTTTCGTTTGCTTATAAGCAATGGCCCATTGCCCCTTCCAAGTGCGCCTCCTGAATCAAGAAGCAGGTAATGAGGTGCTGCATATGCATAGGCATGATAGCTTATCTTGGTTATGTCGACAAAGCCCTGAAGCGCATTATTATTAAGCTCCTCTACATCCGCCAGAAACCATTCATATTCAATACCTTCAGTGTCAACGCGACCATTGATCAATGCCTCAAAAATAAATGTGTCATTCGGGCAGGGTGAAAATCCAATTGTCAGTTTCATTTTTCTTCAATCAATTCCAACACTATTTTAAAAGCTTCAGAGAGGCTGTTCAGTGCTGCAGGAATATCCCAGTTTTTTACATTACGCGGCTCAACAGAGTTTGATATTGCCCTGAGGCATATATATGGAACCCCTGCCATGGAACAAACATAAGCAAAATAAGCCCCTTCCATTGTTTCAATTGCAGGATTCCATTCTGACTTTATCCGGGCGATGATCTCATCTGATCCGGAAGCCATGTTCACCGTGGCAGCATCAACCAGTTGAAAAGTGCCTTTCAGCTTTTCGAGCCATTGGTTATTGCAATATATCCTTCCGCATTTAAAGGGAAAAAGGTCAGGGTTGGCAAGACCCACAGTGAAAAGAGTTTTAAACGATCCATTATCGTCAATACCCAGATCGGCAAAACAATCAGAGGCAGCGAGTACAACATCGCCTTTCTTAATTGTCGGGAGGTATGTTCCTGCAATACCGGCATTTATTACCAGCCGGGGAAGTGGTCCGGAAGCAAGTCTTTTTTGCAGCGCCCATGCCATGTTTATTCCACCAACACCTGTCACAATGACCTCACATCCTGTAATTTGAGAGGCCATATGGTGCCTGATGGCTTCTGCTTCCACCTCCGCAGCCACTACTATAAGTATACTCTCTTTATTCATTTAACTCTTCAACAATCCAATAAATATATTGTTTTTAAAGAATAAAAACGTCAAATTTACTTCAACAATTAATTATCCTTCATAATGATCTATCTCACAAGAAGAGAGCGTTTCAGTTCTGCTCACAGGATGTACCGGGAAGAGTGGAGCGATGAAGAGAATTTCAGGGTTTTTGGTAAATGTTCTAATCCGCTCTGGCATGGTCATAATTACGTGCTCTATGTCACTGTAAAGGGAGAACTGGACCATATGGCTGGTTATGTTATGAACTCCGTCAGACTGAAGGAGATAATTCAGGAAAAGGTGATAAGCAAACTGGATCACCGAAACATGAATCTGGAAACGGACTTTATGTCGGGTAAAATTGCCACCACAGAAAACCTTGCAATTGGAATATGGAACGCACTCCTCGAGGATATTGAAAAAGAAGGAGCAATTTTGCATTGTGTTAAAATTGAAGAGACAGAAAATAACTTTATTGAATACTACGGATAAAATGGAAAGAATAAACGACGGCAGCGGTAAAATAGTTGACGGCTACAATAAGATTGAAAGATGGGATGCCACAACCATTGAAGAGGTTGCCAGATATTACAAAAGAATACTTGAGTTACTTGGTGAAGATCCTGAACGTGAAGGTCTCCGTAACACTCCGGAAAGAGTGGCAAAAGCTCTTAGCTTCCTCACAAGAGGCTATAACCAGGAGCCTGGAGAGATACTTCGCAGTGCAATGTTCCGGGAAGAATACCGTCAGATGGTCATAGTAAAGGATATTGATCTTTATTCAATGTGCGAACATCATATGCTTCCGTTTTTCGGGAAAGCACACGTTGCATATATCCCTGACGGGTATATTACAGGGTTGAGCAAGATTGCACGTGTGGTTGAGGCGTACTCTGCCCGTCTTCAGGTTCAGGAACGGCTTACCACACAGATACGAAACTGCATACAGGAAAACCTCAAGCCCCTGGGGGTTGCAGTTGTCATTGAAGCACAACACATGTGCATGCAGATCAGGGGAGTACAAAAACAAAACTCGGTAACCACCACTTCTGCTTTTACAGGTTGTTTTCTTTCAAACCTGAACACAAGAGAAGAGTTCATTCATCTGATAGGCAGCAACCTCCACAAATAAGGATTAGAATCCATGTTTTACAGCATCTGAGGTTTGCTGTCTTATTGCACATATCGCGTTTTTTTGTCTATTTTTGTATATATACATTAAAAACGACTAAATGAAAGCATATGTATTTCCTGGTCAGGGAGCCCAGTATCCGGGCATGGGAAAAGATCTCTACGAGAAATATCCCGTCGCAAAAGAGATGTTTGACACGGCAGACCATCTACTTGGTTTTAAGATAACTGACATTATGTTTAACGGATCTGAAGAAGATCTGAAACAGACAAAGGTTACACAGCCTGCCGTTTTTCTTCATTCCGTTGTTCTTGCATTCCTGCAGGGGAAGGAATTCCATCCTAAAATGGTTGCTGGTCATTCACTGGGAGAGTTCTCAGCACTGGTTGCCAGTGGTGTACTTTCATTTGATGATGGATTACTGCTTGTCTCAAAAAGAGCAATGGCAATGCAGAAAGCATGTGAGATGCAGAAATCAACTATGGCTGCAATAATCGGGCTGGAAGATGTGGTGGTGGAAGAGGTGTGCAAATCAATACCGGAAATTGTGGTACCTGCAAACTACAACAGTGTAGGTCAGATAGTTATCTCAGGTACTGTTGAAGGTGTTGCAAAAGCTGTTGAGGAACTTAAGCTTAAAGGAGCCAAGAGGGCAATCCCCCTTGCAGTAAGCGGCGGGTTCCATTCACCATGCATGGAACCCGCCAGAGTTGAGCTCGAAGAAGCTATCCTGGCTACAACATTCAGCAAACCAATTTGTCCGGTGTACCAGAATGTTACTGCATCACCTGAAGAAGATACTGAGATAATCAAGAAAAACCTTATACTTCAGCTTACCTCTCCGGTCAGATGGACACAGACTATAATAAACATGGGGCATAATGGTGCCGACCACTTTATTGAGTCAGGTCCGGGAAATGTTCTGCAGGGACTTATAAAAAAGATAATGCCATCGGCATTGGTTGACGGATTAAAAGCCTGATGAATAGTATAAAAAAAAGCCGCCCATTATGAGGCGGCTTTTTTATTTATCAATTTAGATCAGACTTCCCATGTTGAACCGCTGTGCAGCAGGTCGTCAACGCATTTAATGGAAGATTTGCTCTTTACTTTGTCTATCTGCTCTGTAATTGCAGAGTCGTAGGTCTGTGATTCAACTGACCTGATAACACCAAGAGCAACAGGATACTCCGGATACTTCATTCCTGCAAGCATATAATGAATACCCGGATTGGGTTCATGAGCATCGTGTACAAGAATGTTTTTCTCTGTGATGCCGTTTTCTCCAAGCTTAACGACTTTAAGCTTAAGTCCATCGAGAATGATACCCTTATCGTTATCCTTACCAAATATTATAGGCTCACCGTGATGCAGAATGATTGTTCTGTCGTCACGTACTTCCTTGTCGGTGACATTACTATGAATGCCATCGTTAAAGATTACGCAGTTCTGAAGAACTTCAACCACCGAGGTGCCCTTGAAAAGAGCAGCTTCTTTGTAAACCTCTGTGGAAAGGTTGATATTGTAATCTATTGTCCTGGCAAAGAAGCGACCGTTAGCACCAATCACAAGCTCTGCAACCTTAAACGGCTCCTCAATTGTGCCAAAAGGAGATGTCTTAGTAACAATACCTTTATGTGAAGTCGGAGAATACTGTCCCTTTGTCAGACCGTAAATCTCGTTATTGAAAAGAACAACATTAATATCGATATTACGCCTTACAAGGTGAATGAAATGGTTTCCGCCTATTGCAAGTGCATCCCCGTCGCCGGTTATCTGCCAGACCATCAGGTCGGGATTAGCCACTTTCACTCCGGAGGCAATTGCCGATGCCCGTCCATGAATACTATGGAATCCGTAAGTATTCATGTAATAAGGGAAGCGTGAAGAACAACCGATGCCGGAAATAAAAGCATATTTTTCCTTAGGCACACCCAGCTCGGCCAAGGCTTTCTGAATTGAAGTCAGTATACCATGGTCGCCACATCCCGGGCACCATCTTACCTCCTGATCGCTTTTAAGATCTTTGGCAGTATATTGAGTATTTTTAATTTCAGCCATATTATTTGCCCTCCAGAATTTTAATACAATTTTCTTTTATCTCTTCCACCGTGAAAGGAAGACCCTGCACTCTATTATATTGCAGGTATGCAAACTGCTGGTGCTTCATCCTGAGATAGTTTACAAACTGACCGCCATTAAGCTCGCAGACAACTATCTTCTTATATTTTGCAAACACTTCAGCAACATTTTTTGGAAGAGGCTTAATGTAGTTAAAATGAGTTGAGCTCACCTTATATCCCTGTTCGCGAAGCTCCTTTACTGCAGTATAAAGATGTCCGTAGGTTCCACCCCACCCTACAACAAGCAGATCTCCTTTGTCATCTCCGAAAACCTTAAGATCTGGAACATCCACTCTCTGAACCTTCTCTTCTCTCATTCTTACCATCTTTTCATGGTTCTCAGGTATGTAAGAGACTGTTCCTTTTATGGTCTTTTCAAGGCCGCCAATACGGTGTTCGAGACCAAAAGTACCGGGTACTGCCCACTTTCTTACAAGTGTTTTTTCATCCCTCTCATATGGCAGGAACTCCTTGCCTTCATATTTTGCATAAGGAGGATTGATTGCAGGCATATCTTTCATTGATGGTATCTTCCATGGTTCTGAACCATTTGCAAGATAGCCGTCAGTTAAAAGAATTACCGGAGTCATATGCTCAAGTGCTATTTTTGCAGCCCTGAATGCATATTCAAAGCAGTTAGACGGGGTGCTGGCAGCAACAACAACTACCGGTGACTCGCCGTTACGGCCATAAAGAGCCTGGAACAGGTCTGATTGTTCAGTTTTTGTCGGTAGCCCTGTTGAAGGACCTCCACGCTGAACATCAACAATGACAATAGGAAGCTCAGCCATAACGCCCAGTCCTATCGCTTCTGATTTGAGTGCCAGACCCGGACCTGAGGTTGATGTCACGGCAAGATCACCTGCAAAGCTGGCACCAAGGGTAGTGCATATGCCAGCTATCTCATCCTCGGCCTGAAAACTCTTTACGCCAAGATCCTTACGTGCTGCAAGCTCTTCAAGAACAGCTGTTGCAGGGGTAATAGGATATGAGCCTATATAAAGCTCCAATCCCGATTTTTCAGCAGCAGCAAGGAATCCCCACGCCGTAGCTGTATTACCAGTAATATTTCTGTAGGTTCCTTTTGCAATGTCGGCCGGACTTATCTTAAATGGTGTGAGCGCCTCAATTGTCTCTGCATAATAATAACCGGCTCTCAGAACCTTCTTATTGGCCTCGGCCATTTTTGGTTTCTTCTTCTTGAACTTATCATCAATAAATGACTCTGTATATTCAAGCTCCCTGTCAAACATCCAGTATACTATACCAAGAGCAAACATGTTCTTGGTTTTCAGTATCTCCTTCTGATCGAGCTCCATATCCTTAAGAGCTTCCTTTACCAGAGTGGCTATCGGGGCTCCAATAAGGTTATGGCTCTCCAGTTTGTCTTCAGCAAACGGATCTGCCTTATAACCGGCTTTCAGTATGTTTTTTTCAGTAAAATTGTCAGAATCATAAATAATTGTGGCACCGTCTTTCACCCATTTTGCATTTGCACGTACGGCAGCGGGGTTCATTGCAACAAGAACGTCGGCATAATCTCCCGGAGTATTGACCTCATTATGTCCAATATTTACCTGGAATCCCGAGACACCCCCAACAGTTCCCTGAGGAGCTCTTATCTCTGCAGGATAGTCGGGGAAGGTTGCCAGATCGTTTCCGAATAATGCCGAAGTGTTTGAAAAGAGTGTACCGGTG
>Ga0116170_10003683_pt1 | contig 14282 bp, 9 predicted proteins | sample AD_JPNHW1_MetaG_FD_89797 | JGI IMG/M metagenome (GOLD analysis project Ga0116170, IMG submission 89797) | Active sludge microbial communities of municipal wastewater-treating anaerobic digesters from Japan - AD_JPNHW1_MetaG | ecosystem: Engineered > Bioreactor > Anaerobic > Digestate | place...
AGGGAATGAAAGCATACTGAATGCCCAACAGATAATCGGCAGTGGTTATAATATCGCCGAATACACCAACCAGATAACCACCAAAAAGACCAATTGCCATACTGAAAATGACCAAAAAGGGCATCATCACAACAAAGGCAGTGATTTTGGGTAAAATCAGGTAGTTTGCCGAATTTACACCCATGATTTCTATGGCGTCAATCTGTTCGGTTATTCGCATGGTGCCGATTTCCGAAGCAATATTAGAACCCACTTTTCCGGCCAAAATAAGACACATGATGGTGGACGAAAATTCCAGTAACAGCGTATCGCGCGTCACCAAACCGGTGCTGTAGGTTGGTAACAGTGGATTTTCGGTGTTCAACTTGGTTTGAATGGTCATAATGGCACCAATAAAAACCGAAATGATAATCACAATGGGCAGTGAAGCCAATCCGAGTTTCTCCAGTTCTTTGGGAAACTGCCGCCAGAACATACGTCCGCGATCGGGCACTGCAAATACACGGTACATGAGCAGGGCGTATTGACCTGTATCTTTAATAATACTCATATCAAAACATTTTTATGTTTAATTTTTAACGTGCAAAGATACAAATTATTTATCCTGCTTGTGACTACTGCGATACTTTTGAAAATGCTGAACCCTTCAATTTTTATAAGATATGAAGACTTTTATTGTTGAGTTTTCTAAAAATACATATTTACAAACAAAGATTAACGGTTATTCGATAATTCTTACATACCGATGTTAATTGCCTGATATATAAGACGTCAGTGCTTAAATTCACTGCAAATAATTGTCAAAATATGCACATAATACAGAAAAATGTGCATTTTATATTGCTTGTATTGCACAAATTGTGATGAAATGTGTAATTTTGCACTTCCTGAAACTGAAATTTATACATCTGCGATTAAATTTTGTCAGGTGAAAAGCTATACATTCAAATAAAAAATAATTTTATGATTAAAAACTTAACTATTACAGCACTTTTAGTATTGGCAACAAGTTCACTGTTTGCCGGCGGTCTCCTCACCAACACCAATCAGAGTGTCCATTTTCTGCGAAATCCTGCACGCGATGCTTCTACCGAAATTGATGCAGTTTACACCAATCCTGCAGGTGTGGTATTTCTATCCGATGGTTTCCAGATTTCACTCAATAATCAAAGTGCATTTCAAACACGTACCATCACTTCCACTTTTGCACCGTTTGCCGGTTATGGCGGAAGTGCTACCAAAGAATATGGTGAAAAACTAATTCTCCGGTTGTTCCAAGCATACAGGCTGCCTACAAAAAAGACCGTTTTGCCATTTCTGCCGGATTTGGCGTAGTGGGCGGTGGCGGCGTGGCTGCATTCAATAAGGGTTTGCCCTCGCTGGAAGCACCCGTTTCGATGATTCCACTGTCGCTGACTACGAATAAAATACCCACTTCATCTTACTCAGTGGATCAGTATATGGAAGGAAAACAATACACCTTTGGCGTACAGTTGAATGGTTCTTATAAAATTACAGAACATTTATCGGCCGGGGTTGGGGTGCGTGTAAACCTCGTGAGCAATGCCTACGCCGGACATTTGACCAATATTATGATTGCTCCGAATCAACCGGCTTTTGGAGCTTCTTACAATGGATCAACATTGGTTTCGGCACCAAAATTCTTTACCGATGCTGCAACTACCATTCGTGGTTGGGCTACAGGTGCTACATCGTATGTAGCCGGTTTGCAACCAATTGTATCCGGAGGTGGTGGCACAGTATTGCTGTCTAACGGAACTGCAGCGGGATTGAGTGCTGCCCAAATAGCTCAAATACAGGGTCTGCTTGGCGCTGCCGGTCTGACACCTGCTCAGATAGGTGCCATAAATATTCAAACAGCACAGGGCACGTTGGCTGCAGCAGCTCCTGTTTTTACCGGAAAAGCCGATGCAATGACAGCAAGTGCAAGCGGTACAGCCGACAAACAGCTTGATACCAAACAATCGGGCATGGGATTTACACCGATATTCAGTTTGAATTACAATACCGACCGGGTGAATGTGGCCGTGAAATACGAAATGAAAAGTACAATTACTCTGACAAACAAAACGACGGTGGATAATACCGGAATGTATGCCGACGGTGCTAAAACACCCAATGACATACCTGCTTACCTGGCTGCGGGAGCCGACTTCAAACTTACCGACAACTGGAAAGTGTCGGGTGGTTATCATCATTTCTTCGACTCCGATGCCAAAATGGCAAATGACAAACAACAATACATCAACGGCGGTATCAACGAGTATCTGTTAGGCACAGAATATAAATTTGGAAAAAGATTTTTGTTAAGCGCCGGTGGTCAGCTGACCCGTACCGCTGTTACCGACGATTATCAGTCTGATTTGAGTTTCAGTCTTCACTCCGTGTCGGTTGGTTTTGGCGGCGCTGTGGATCTGACCGAAAATCTACGCTTGAACCTGGCCTGTTTGTTGACCAATTATTCCGACTGGACAAAAACGTCGACCAACTATAATAAAACCAATTTAACAGGAACCGATGTGTATGCCCGTACAGGTAAAACATTTGGTATCGGCATCGATTACCGGTTTTAATTAATTCGTACAAACCTTTCTTTGATAACCAAGCTCTAATACATTGAACCAAAAGCGAAACTAACCGTAACAGGTGGTTTCGCTTTTTTTTTGCTAAAGCACACCAAAATATCTGATGGATTTTCTTCAGTTATTTTTTCAAATAAATTAAATTTAACTTGGTATTAATAAATATTATACTTATGTTTGTGGCGTATGTTCATGGCATATGCTCTTAGAATATACATAAATGTGTGAAAAATAATTAATTAGCTGTATTCCCTGTTGATTAACAGCTTACTTAGACACAAAGCATTGCGTTGTTTTGTGGATTTGCCCCCTAATTGGTTTATTCGTATACCGGTAAACCAACTACATATTATTCGGTATTCTTTATCTGTTTATCTTTAATTTAAGCAATCAAGTTTACATTTTTATTTTAACTTAAATACTTGTTTACAATGAATAAATTTTACTCTTCACTTGAGAGTACGATATTTATTTTACTCTTCATCCTCTTCTTCGCCACACTCCCTTATACTTCTACCCGGAGTGCATCCTCCACCGGAGGGTACCACTCCTTGCAATACGGAAATACTCCTCATACTACCACATACATCCTTCCTGATCATCTTAAATACTTAGCCTTATGAAAAAACTTTACACTTCTTTACCGGCTAACGCCAAACTGACACCTACCCATGATAATTCTTACTACCAAAGCAAAAATCAAAATAGTATGAAAACATTACTCCTGCCACACTCTACAGCTACGACCACAAACACAACTGAGAAAGCTGCAACGGCACAACAAAACAAAAACAACCGGTTCTCTAGCGTGGCAAGGCTTTTAAAAAGGTCAGTTTTGTTGATGGTAATGATGCTGGTCGCAAATATGTCATTTGCGCAGTACCCCCTTGTAGCAGGAACGGCACAAAGCAATTCCAACGGAAATGTCACATCACATGTAGTTTCACTACCCACAGGAGTTGAGGTTGGTGACCTTCTTATAGCGATAATGGGGTTTCGAAATCGAACATTTACAACAACAACTGTTTCTTTCCCTACTGGCTGGACAGAACTCGTAACTCGCACAGCTGGTAATGGACAGGGTGTGGTTTTCTATAAGATTGCTACAGCAACTGAAGCTGGAGCTGCCAATATTACAGTCGCAGCTGCCCCCACAGGAGGAACCGGTGGTGCCAGAAGTGCACATACAGTTTACCGTATTGGCAAAGGAACTTATCAGGGTACTCCTGAAGCCACATATATTGATGCCACAAAAATGGTGACATCAGCTACCAACCCTAATCCACCTTCTCTAACTCCTACATGGGGTTCGGCTAAAAATCTTTGGATTGTTGGTGCTGCAGGATATAGAGCTGTAACTACCCCGAATACAACTACTTTCATTCCAACAAATTTTAGTAATGGAACTTACGAGTTTGATGCAAGTAATACAGATGTTTCTTCTGCATCAGTTTCTACCGCACGCCGTGAATTTGAGGGAACTGTATTGGATCCAGGAACTTTTACATTAACTGCAACAGTACATCGTGCTTTCACAATTGCTATCAGGGGTACTACTACTCCCGCTCCAGGAGAAACAATAACCTCCACATTTTCTTATACCGGTTCCACTCAAACTTTTACCGCTCCAAACTGTGTCACAAGCATTACGGTAGCAGCCTGGGGCGGTGGAGGTGCGGGTGGAGGTGTAGATGGCCAAACTAAAGCTGGTGGTGGTGGAGAAGGTGGTTCATTTGTGAGAGGCACAATAAATGTTAGTCCAGGTGATCAATATAATGTAAATGTAGGCAGTGGAGGTACAGGTAGTACCGGAAACGGAACAGCCGGTGGAGCAACATCTTTTTCTTTAGGAGGTAATACACTTTTTAATGCTATTGGTGGCGCAGGTGGTGCACTTGGAAATAATTTTGGTACCGGAGGCACTGCAACTAATACCGGAAATATAGTGAATGGAACATCACAATCTAATTTCTATGGAGGAAATGGGGGAACAGCAACTTATGCAAGTTATGCTTCCAGCGGTGGCGGTGGCGGGAGTGCTGGTGCCGGTGGTGCTGGTGGAAATGGTACTGTTATAACAGGTGGAGCTGCTGGTGCGGGTACTCCTCCAGGTGTTGTAGGTGCTACTGGCCGTGGTAGTCAAAATGATGGAAATGGCAATGATGGAGGCACCCCTGGTGCTGGAGGAAGTGGAGCCAGAAATGCAAACAATACAACTGCCTATAATGGAGGTAATGGTGGCAATGGTTTGATAAGAATCACCTACACTTTACCGCTAGCACCCACCATAACATTGGGCGGTAATCCCACAGTCTGCTACGGAGCAACCAGTGCCAACCTTACTTATACTGCAACTACCGGTTGTCCGGATAAATACAGCATTAATTATGATGATGCCAGTTTAACGGATGTTACTGATGCGGACTTATCAGGAAGTCCGATTGCTATCACATTACCTGCCGGATTAGTAGCAGGTACACATACCATCGGTACACTTACGGTTAAGAACAGTGTGTACGGGTTTGTAAGTCAAACATATTCTATATCCGTTACGATGGCGGCCAATACCTGGGTTGGTACTACTACAAGTACCGACTGGAATGTTGCCAGCAACTGGTCATGCGGCAGCGTCCCCCTTACGAATGAAGATGTAATCTTCTCCCCAACTGCTGCCAATAACCTAATCCTCGATCAGGATCGAACCATTGGTAACCTCACCAACAACTCCGACAAAGCACTGGTAATCCCTACCGGCAGAACGCTGACGATAGGCGGCACTGCCACTACCAATAACGCCGATAGGATAGTGATAAAGTCAAATGTAGGCGAAGCTAACGGTGCGCTGATATTCTCACATCCTGATTATTCAGCTAATCAAAGCGTACAGGCAACGGTGGAGTATGATTCCAAGACTTCCAAACCTACCACAAATATTTATTCGTATGTATGGCAGTACATGGGTACACCGGTTTTAGGAGCTACGCCGGTTTCGGCCTTCGGTGCTTCAGTAAGTGGCAGCAAGTACGGTCCTGCAGGAAGCGTACTTATTCGCAAATACAATGAAGCTAAAAATGACCCGGGTGATGTCGGCGATAAATGGGATGATGTGGATGTTAATGTTGCAATGGCACCCTTTGCGGGCTATGAAGTTGTACAGCAAAATCTTGCATCAGCTCCTTACGCGTTCAAAGGAACACTGAGGGTGGGTGATTTCAATACAGGCAATCTTGGTTTTACCTCAAGAGCATACTACCGTGGTAATTATATTATTGCCAATTCGTATGCCGCGCCGATAGATATCAGTAAGTTAGGTGATGCTAATTTTAATAATCTTGAAAAAACCATTTACCTGTACAACACCGGCAGTCGCGACCAATGGTTAGCATCTGATTACGGAGCAGGAAATGTTACAAATCCTGTTGGAAACCCCGGAACGTATTTAGCAGTTCCCAGTGCTGCTGCAACTACCCTGGGTGCAACTGAAATTCCATCCTTAAATGGTTTTATGGTACGCAGCTTGAAAAGTTTACAAACAACAGATACAAGACAATTTAATTTCACATACACAAGTTTGAAATCCGGTGGAGGAACACCAGCCAATAAGCCCATGTACATAAAAGCGGCTTCGGCATCCGAAAAACAAACGGACACCTATCCGCTGCTGCTGATAGATGTAAAAGGTTCGAACGGAGTGGATCGGGTTCACCTCATCACCGCACCCAATACCACCAAAGGCTTTGACAATGGCTGGGATGGAACAAAACTCCGCACACAGACCGATGCTCAGATTTACGCCTTTGCTAACAGTACAGATCGTTACCAGGTAAGTACCGACAGCAATTTGAATGGTACTATTCTGGGCTTCTTCAACGGAACGGGTGAAACGGCGTTTACACTTACTTTCCGGATGAAAGATATGCAAAACGTGTATAACACCCTGGAGCTGGAAGATTTGGAAACTGCCGCAAAGACCAGCATCACTGATGGAGGTACCTTCAGCTTCAATGCATCAGCTCTAAGTCCCGAATCGCGCTTCCGCATCAACGGAACCATTGCACCGCCTCCACCCGTTGTTATCGAAATTCCGATTACCATTACATACGATAAATCGAAAAAACTGACGGTAAACAACGGAAGTACAGAAACCGGCACGCTGAGTGTGTATGATATGAGCGGTAATAAGGTGTATGAAATGGTAATGCCGGTAGGTTTGACATACTACAAGTTGAAGCTTAAAAAAGGAGTGTATGTCGTTAAAGCTAGTACTGCAAGTTACGAGACTGTCGAAAAAATTATTGAGCTATAATCAGCAAACACAACCTTATAAATTCTTAATTATGAAAAACAATATAAGAACAAAGATGGTGCTGATATCGCTGTTAACTTTAACGGTTGCTGTTGGTGGCAGTATGTTGTACGTAGGTTTGCTGAATGACATGAAACTGGAAGCCTATACTATGAATAAGGGCATTTACATCGTATCCTCTCCCCGGATTAATTCATCCGGAGTACAGTCGGGCCGTAAAATTACCAATAATAAGCTCTCCGGAAGACTTTCATCTGCTCAACCGAAACCGATGAATATGGATGTAAGGCGTGATAATTCTCTCCTGTCGGGTATGCCTGCGTCCCGCAGCAGTTTGGCGCTGTCATCTTCCTTTTCGGGTCAAAGTGTAACCAAACGCAAAAGCAAAGATGATTTTAATAGCGGCGGTGGTACCGGGATGATTTCGCAAATTCAGGCAACCGGCCGGAGTAGAAGCTCATTCTTATCATCCGAAGGCGGTTCCTCCGGAGGTGGTTTAGGACGTACTTCACTGTCATCCGATTACTCCTCCGCTACTGGAAATCTGACTGCTCCTATGCTGGCTAATGGACAAGATGGTGATCCAAATGACCCTTCGGATGAGTTCCTACCCCCCACAGGAGCTCCCGTAGGCAATGGCTTCTGGATACTGCTGCTGATGGCGCTGGGATATGTGGGGTGGAGGAGGACCGGCCCCCCAACCCCCTGAAGGATTAGCCCCCTAAATCCCCCTAAAGGACCGGCCCCCCAACCCCCTAAAGGGGGAGTTTAAGAGAGTGAGAAGAAGACTAATTTTTCGATTTAACCTGAACTATATTAAACCTGGCAAGCTTTCAAAACTTGTCAGGTTTTTAATTTTGGAAGTTGGGTAGAGTAATAATCCGAATGGTCTTCACATCCCCTTTAGGGGATTTAGGGGTCGCTATTAGAATTGATCTTTCTCTTAAAGTCCCCTTTAGGGGATTTAGGGGCCGTTTTATCCAAATGGTCTTCACATCCCCTTTAGAGCCTGTCCCGGATTTATTTCGGGAGGCTTGGGGCGGTGTTTATTTCGGGAGGATTTCCCGATAAACCGGGGCACGGTAGGGGCCGTTTTATCCGAATGGTCTTATCCCTCTCCTCCCGACCTTCCCAAAAGGGGAGGGAGAGTTCATAAATGCGAATTTGAGGGTAACGAGTATTCCTTTTTTCAATATCTTCTTCTTCTTCTTCTTCTTCTTCTTCTATTAACAGAATAGAAATTTTGTTGTCTATATGTTTCTGGCTTTCACGGAAGATGACATCGCTCCCAACCCGGTCAGATTTCATAAATGATTTTCAGCTGTTCTTCTCACAAAGTTTTTTTCCGTTAAGCAGGATCCGATAAGGCATTTAGGTGCTATTTGGAAAGATTTTGGGGGTTGATTTTTTTTTACGAAGGGTTAGGGATTTTTTTTGACTATTAAATAATGTTAAACTTTTATTTGAACCAAAATGAACAGATTTTTTTAAAAATTAATACATATATTTGTCAACAAAATTTAATCGCAATACTTTAGAAGTTTATAATTTCGTATAATGTGTTGATAATAAATAAGAAAAGCGTTTCTTGTTACTTTCTTGTCCTTTAACAGTATATCTGCAATTTACACTTTTTGATTTAACTTAACTGTTTGTTTACAATGAATACATTAGACTCTTTACCGAAGAGTAGGATATTCATTCCCCTTTTCGTTCCATTTCCCGCTGCACACCCGGGCATATTTGACCTCAGTGCACCAATCACCGGAGATCGCAGCTTCGCCTCTACCCGGTATTGCTTAACTCCTGCTGCCTTGTCACCTGAAATTGACAACACACGGGTTATTGCCCAACCCAATCATACACCACATACATACACTCATCTACTTTCAGCGTCATCAGTAAGCATTCTCAGGAATAATAATCCGATTTTTCCAGACTTTACTGCTGAACCTGCTATCTCATACTATTTTTCACCAACATCCCTTTCCCTTAATCCGACAGGGAAACTGACAATCAACAAGAGCACTCGTCCAACCGGTACTCCCTGTTATTGGTTTGACCGTGTGGCTTTGAAAACAAGTAGCACGATGACCGATAAAATGACAAATCCATTAGCTCCTGCAATTCATACCACTATTTTCCACCCGATAATACTTAATTACACGTCTGTTCTATCCGGGGTAGATAATCCCGATACCTGAGGAAATCCTTTTAAAAAACAACAGCTGATCCGGTTTTAGAAGAAATAATCAATGAAATAAACTCTATAGTGCACCATTTAATCTCACCACATTATGAAAAAGAAAAAACAGACAATTTCTCGGGCAAAATTTCTTGGCTTTCTGCTTATAAGTTTTGCTGTGATGCCCGCATTCGGGCAGGATGTATCAGGTTACAGCGACTACCTGAAAGCTAATGACGACAGCCGACTGATTTCACTGGCTAACGACATCAATCCCAATATATACCTGCGTGACAACACAGATATGAAAGCCCATGGAAACACTACACCTACGGTAGTCATTACAGATGTTGCATCTATTCCCCTGCTATATGCCGACAGGGCTGACTTCGGGAATATCGAATTGCTGAAAATCAGGATTGATACTCCCGCAGAGGAAGCTGCCAAACTTGACTTAAAGCAGCTGACCGCATTTAGCAACCTGAAGTATGTGCTCTATGTGTATCAGTATAATTCCTGCGGCGACAATAAAGATACCTGCCTGCAGGCTAAAACTGTAAACAAAGTCAATATACCTGCCGGAAGTACGGTAAAAGTATTTTACTTGCTCTCAATTCCGGAATAATTAGCTATACCTCAACCTCTATAAGAAAGTAAAATTATGAAACACATGAACCAGTTTACCAATAAGCCGGCATTGATTATAGCCGGTATGTTGATGCTTCTGCTCTGGCTGCCTTCTAATGCCCAGGTAAGAGTTCCTTTTATACAGCGAACCTCACAATATTCTCCTGAAAAGAAAATCTACAATATCAAGGGTGATTTTCAGATGATTGGAAATACAAATCTAACATTGGAAACGTATGGAGACGAAACTCCCAATTCAAATAATCAAATGATATATGTGGATGTGGACGGAATTACTTCAACACTCAATTCTTCCTCTGCTACACTCGCTTTTCCCGTAGAAAATAATTCGGTACAAGAGTGCTCCAACATCATCTACGCCGGGCTCTACTGGATAGGAAGGGCGCATGACGGGACTAGTCCCAACAGATTTATGGTTGGGGGAACAACAAATAATTATTACAGCAGTAACAATATTAATGGATATACACTGACAATATCGTCAACTGATGGTAGTACACAAACGGCAACTTACACCTTTACCCCTGCAACAGGCAGCCCTGTAATATTCAAACTAACGACAACCGATAGTGAAGTAGTTACAGGATTACCTGTACAAATAGGAACTACAGGTACTCCGTCAACTCTGACAAACACAATAACAGATTCTAACAGTGGTTCGGGAGAAGATTATGTAGAGGCCACACTGATCAACCCTTACATTGTAAACACCGGAACCAATACAATACTTGTTACTAATCTCAGGGCGTCAACTGATAATAATACAACGACACAAGCAGATGGAACTTTCCGGGTTAATGTTTCATTTGGTGGGAAACTTCTCGACAAAAGTGTTGTCCTGCTAAAACATGCCACTGAAGCAAGTTACTTTACGGTTGATGCAACAGACGTTACCTTTACTAAAAACATTTATTACCCAACTACTACGGATGGTTATATGTACTCCGCTTACGCCGAAGTAACTGACTATGTAAAATCGCACGGGCTGGGAGTGTACACCGTGGCAGATATTGCCGTGAATACAGGAAATGGCGGTAGTACCGGATTTTTTGGCGGTTGGGGAATGATAGTGGTGTACGAAAACTCCAAAATGAAATGGAGGGATGTTACCATTTTCGACGGACATGCGTATGTTCAGGGCAATACAACTGCCAGTTACCAGCTTCCGGTTGACGGATTTCGTACTGCTCAAAACGGGAGTATAAGTATGAAGTTGGGGTTGATAGCCGGTGAAGGTGACAGAAGTATTTCCGGAGATTTTTTTCAGATTTTACCGCACGATAAACTTAGTTTACCCACTCCTGCCGAAACCGATTGGGTTTCGTTAAGTCACTCCGGTAATTCGACGAATAATTTCTTCAACAGCTCTATACCGGCACCTAATCCGCGTAATCCAACTCATCTGAATAACACCGGAGTGGATATAGCTATGTTTAATATCACTAACACCAACAATACCATAATTATAAATAATCAGACCTCGACAAAATTCCGCTACGGCAGTACGCAGGACACCTACATCATCCCGTGCATAGCTATGGCGGTAGATGCCTATGTGCCCGATATGGTGGTGGACAATACGGTGGCTTTAATCAATAATGTTCCTTATGTCTCGGAGATGAAAATCAAACCCGGTGAGGAAATAAAATATGATTTGGATATTTTCAACAAAGGTAATGAACAAATAGATAACGCAAGGCTGGTGATACCCATTCCGTATTCAGCTACTTTTGTGCCGGGTTCACTTACCGGTTCCTATGATTATCCCGGATATCAGGGTACACAACCTTATTTCAATCAGTCATTAGGTGTCAGTGGATCTATTGTCTGGGAGGGAGGTATTGTACCTCTGCCACCAACACCCGAAACATTGCTCGGTACATTGAGTTTTAAATTAAAAGCAACAACCGATTGTTTTATTCTTGCCAACAAGAATTGCGTACCCCGTCTGACCGTTGATGGAACAACAAGCGGGGTAGGGCATATATCGGGTACTGCATTCGATAATGTGAAATTTATTCAGGGTTATCACATGAATGGTGCTTGTCAGGGAGAGCCAATTTATGATCCCGTATCCATTCTTATCGACGGAGCTGAATATCTTGCAGCGAATTGTCCTGCAGGCGTGGATTATACGGTTCAGCATTTTAATTATTGTTACTTTACCAGACCAAATATTCCTTTTGCTGATGTTATCGGAAAATTTCCTCCGGGTACCCGATATTACAGCGCATTGGTGCAAGGCTCAAATATACCCACAGCCACCGCAGTTGAGTATACTTCAGCATCAGGTTTTCCCAATACCACTGGAACAAATACGTATTTTGCAGTACCTCCGGGTATTACAACCTGCTGGTGGGAATTTACCATCGAAGTAGATGATTGCAACCTGTGGTACGGTACAACAAGTGATGACTGGGGTACTGCCACAAACTGGACAGGAAATCATGTGCCCAATGGAGCGTCAGAAAGTGTGATTTTTGCTACACCCATCAATTACGGGCAGCAAGCTATCAAAGATCTCAGGCTGGATCAGGACAGAGTAATCGGTGATGTAATCAATCATTCTGACAAAAAACTTATCATTCCGGTAAATAGGACGCTGGTGGTGGATAAGAAAGCCGATACAGGAAATGCTCCACAACTTGTAATCCAGTCGGAAGTTGGTCAGGCCAATGGGGCCCTGATATTCAACAACCCTCTTCTGAATCAGACAGTACAGGCAACTGTGGAGTTTGCATCCAAATCCCAACCCGGTTCGGGAACCTGGCCCCGCGTATGGCAGTTCTTCGGAGTGCCGGTAGTTAACCGAACACTTGCAAACCTCTTCGGTACCAACGTGCAGGGAAGCATTTACGGAGGTGACCCAAGCACCAATGAAATTGTCAGAAAACACAACGAAGCGCTGAATTTAAGCTACAGTAATCAGGAAAAATGGGAAGACCTGGAGCCCACCCATGTGATGAAACCGTATGAAGGATATGAAATTACCCAGCCCGCAGCCAATATGAAACACAGTTTCGCAGGTACTCTGGTGACAGATATGACTAAAACGCTTACTTTCAACATTTCGCCATCGGGTACATACGCCCGTGGAAATTTCGTGCTGGCTAATCCGTTTACTGCACCGATATTTATCAGCAAGATGCTCCCGTCTGACTTTGAAAACTTAGCACAGACCATCTACATATACAATACCGGAAGTCGCCAGAATTGGATGACCAGTAATGGTGCAAGTGAGAATCAGATTGGAGATTTACCGGGAACCTATTCTGCCATTCCCATTCTTACAGCAAACACTATCGGTAAACCAATGATACCATCCATGCAGGCATTTATGGTGAAAGCATTGACTAATCCACCAACTGCTGTAAGCTTTAATTTCCGATATCCGACCGTATATCGCGATGGACTTACATACCCCAATGAACCGATGAAAATCAAAAGAACAGAAGCAGCTGACGTTAAGCCTTTGTTAACCATGGATGTAATTGGCGAGAATAGTTCAGACAGGGTGTATCTCATTACAGCCGATGGCACTACCAAAGGATACGACGCGGGCTGGGATGGCTACAAAACCCTCAACACCGACAATGTTGTGCAGCTTTACGCCCTGGATATCAACAACAAGCGCTTGCAGGTCAGTACCGATTGCGACCTGAACGATACCTACATCGGTTTCCGCACCGGCGGTGAAAGTACGTACTCTCTGAAAATCAAATTCAACACTGAGATGCAGGGTGCTTATGAAACGCTCTTTGTGAATGACATGGCCACAGGTATTACGCAGCAAATTACAGATGGTACCATCTTTAACTTTGCAGCAGCAGCCGGCACAGCCGAGAAACGGTTCAAAATATCGGCTTTCAGAATTAAAACCGGTGTAAACAGCTCTGATAGGGATGAGGCAATTAAAGTGACAGCCAATCCTTCGACAATAAGAGTGGACAATAACACGAATGGCGAAGTATCACTGAAAGTGTACAATTTAACAGGACAAAACGTGCTGATTGAGAAAGCCGCTGTGGGCGTTCAGTACATCAATCACAACCTGACGAAAGGAACGTACCTGATTGAAGCTAAGTCGGTTCACTCCGGCAGCAGGACAACCGTAAAGGCAATTATTCATTAACTAACGTCGTAATAAACTTTGCCCTATACCCATTGATCAAATCAATTTCATATCTCAATACCGGGACATTGGACACAAGGCATTAGTGATAACAACAAAAAAATAAAGCTATGAAAACAAAAATAAGAACTATAAGTTTAATGACGTTAGGAGTCTTTGTATTGGCTTTCTTTGTGATGAGAACGGTATTCCGGGTAATGAATGAAGAGGCAAAGAACCCCTACAAGGTGTATCAGGGCACTGCAACTCCAACGTATAACACCAATGCTTATGTGATGAAAGTGTCGGCTCACAAATCGGGAGGTATCGCTGTAAATCATCACAGACAGTCGGGCAGATCGGTCGCCAGGCAGAGTACACCCAATGTGTATGTGCCCCTGAAGAGTGTCGAACAGGGAATTTCTTCCG
>Ga0116170_10003685_pt1 | contig 14281 bp, 12 predicted proteins | sample AD_JPNHW1_MetaG_FD_89797 | JGI IMG/M metagenome (GOLD analysis project Ga0116170, IMG submission 89797) | Active sludge microbial communities of municipal wastewater-treating anaerobic digesters from Japan - AD_JPNHW1_MetaG | ecosystem: Engineered > Bioreactor > Anaerobic > Digestate | place...
CACCTGATGTTCCGGAGCTGTCAGTTCAGTAATCTTCATAATTGAGACTCCGATAGCATCATACAAAGCAGTACAACAATCCGGTTGATAATCAGTCTCAGTAAGCTTTTGAATTTGGTCAATATCTTGGTCTATGAATTTAAAATCAACGATATCATTAAACCTACAAAGTGTAAGTTTAATGATTGAATTGGGCTCCTCTTTCTTCAGTTTTAATATCATATCCACTTGCTCGTTAAAACTGAGTATTACTTCCCGTTTCAGATCGTTCATAGAACCACTCTGATCAAGTATAAGGACGTAATGAATTATATTTTCCATTGTGCTATTTTTATATGTTTCTATTTAATGTTTAAAAGATTAAAATGTCACCCTTACCAAAGGGCTATTTTTATCTATTTTTGAAACACACTCTAAAAATTGAATTCATGGATTTTGAAAATGACCAATGGGATCAGGCCGATAAAGATTTTGTTATCTGGTTGAATGAGAATAATAATGAAAGTAACCTAGAACAAACCAATATTCTAAAAGCAACCTATCTTACTTTCCGACAGAAACAAATTGAAAAATTTAAGAATCTCTGTGAAGTTGCATTTGATTTTTATCAGGAACAAATCAGAATAAACATTGATAATGTAGCTGAAGAAAGCCAAATTTTGTTTCGAATGAAACCGCTTTCCGAATCTGAATTGATGGAACAGATTCATATAGAAAATTTTGAAATCATTCAAGGCATATTATCTGGTGATCAGCAAACATTCAACAATTTATATGAAGATGAATTTCCAAAAGTCGTTCGATTGATTGAAAAGAACTCCGGAAATATTAACATGGCAAAAGATATATTTCAAGATGCCCTGATTGTACTAATTGAAAAGGTTTATAGCCAAAACCTCGATTTAACTTGTTCAATAAGTACATACCTATATTCTATTGGCCGCTTTTTATGGATGGATCAACTCCGTAAGAACAAACGACTAATTCGGCTCGATGACTCCTATGACCATTTAAAAGCGGAAGTCTCTGTGGCAGGGTTTGAAAATGCTCCTGATATCTATGATGAAGTACATAATGCAATTGAATCTTTAGGTGATCCGTGCAAGAAACTTCTTGAATGTTTCTATTACCAAAACCTCGGATGGGACGAAATTGCACAATCACTTGGCTATTCAAGTGCAGCTAGTGCCAGAAACCAAAAATATAAATGTCTTGAAAGGATTCGTGGTAAAATAAATATTGAAGTTAGCTGATTCAAATTAACCCCAATCTTTTTATCTAGCCTTGTACTTTTTTTGTCTACTTATTTACAAGTTGTGCAAAAGTTGTGCAAATATACAAAAAGCAAAAATCCAACTACTGATAATCAAGTAGTTGGATTTTTATTTGTGATCCTAGCGGGATTCGAACCCACATCTTCAGAACCGGAATCTGAAATTCTATCCATTGAACTATAGGACCATTTTTCTAAAGAGACCACAAAATTAAAAAACTTCATCTCTTTTGAAAGGTCTCACCCAATATTTGTTGAAATATCAACATCAGAACACTGTTGAACAACTATTTTTGCCACAAGTATGAATAAGGCTGAAACCATAGAATTGATGAATAATTTGGGCGAAAAGGGCTCTCCATTTTTGTTCCTGATCGATTTTGACATGAAAAATTGCATTGTGGCCTCTCCTACCGAAGCTTACAATCAAAAAATACTTTTTAACTTCAACGGAAAAACGAATTACACTGAAAAAACAGGAATAGCCAACCATTTCATTTTCAATAAATACCCAATAAATTTTCTAACATACAAAAAAGCTTTTGACAAGATACAGTCTGAACTTCGGCAGGGAAATTCGTATCTAGTAAACCTCACTTTTCCTACTCCACTTAAAGTAAACCTTAGCCTCAAAGAAATTTTCATTCGAGCTAATGCAAAATACAAACTGCTGTTCAACAATGAATTTACATTCTTTTCGCCCGAAACTTTCATAAAAACTGAAGGTAACAAAATTTTCACTTTTCCAATGAAAGGTACAATTGATGCGTCGATACCCGGTGCCGAAAAAAAACTTTTCGACAACCAAAAAGAACAAGCTGAACATGCAACAATTGTTGATTTACTCCGCAACGACCTAAGCCAGATTGCGACAAACGTTACTGTCGAAAAATTTAGATACGTTGACAAAATCGTTTCGAACCAAAAAGAATTATTGCAGGTAAGTTCAAAAATTAGTGGAATTATTTCTGAAAGCAATAGGAGAAAACTTGGCAATGTTGTATTTTGCTTGCTTCCTGCTGGATCGGTCACAGGCGCACCGAAAAATAAAACCATCGAAATTATCAGAAGCGCAGAAACCTATAAAAGAGGTTTTTACACAGGAATTGCCGGCTATTTCGATGGACAAAACCTTGACAGTTGTGTAATGATCCGTTTTATCGAAAACCGGAATGGATCGCTACAATACAAAAGCGGAGGAGGAATAACAGCTCAAAGTATTGCAGAAGAAGAGTATCAGGAGTTAATAGACAAAGTTTATGTCCCAATTATTAGTTGAATCGATCAGAATTGAGTTTAAGCAACTTCAACATGTTGAATACCATAACATGCGGTTCAACAGTGCCCGAAAAGCAATGTTTGGAATCGACAACAAAATTTACCTTGATGAAATGATTGTGATCCCTGAATCTATTTCAGACAACCGATACAAGTGCCGCATCACAACAAACGGAAAATCAATAAACTATGACATTTCGGAATATCACCAGAAAGAAATTAAGTTATTAAAAATAGTCTACTGCAATACAATAGATTATTCAATAAAAACGGATAACCGTGATCAGCTCAACTCGCTTTACGATAAAAAAGAAAATTGCGATGATATTATAATTGTAAAAAATGGCCTGATCGCCGACTCGTCATCAGCCAACATTATTCTTTTCGATGGAAGAAAATGGGTTACGCCAAACTCACCCTTGCTAAAAGGCACAATGCGGCAATATCTTTTAAATCACAAATTAGTAAAAGAAGAAGAGGCTAAAATTGAGAATCTGAATAGATACAAAAAAATAAAACTGATTAATGCCATGATTGATTTTGACAGAGCATCTGAGGTACAAATTCCTTCAGGAATTTTGTATTAAAAAACAGAAAAGTTAGAATTTAAAATCCTGAACATCCCGGGAAAATAAATAAGTTTGCAATACACTAATTTCAATATTGATGACCCAGATTACTAAAGAAGCCGAAGTTGCTACCCTATTGATAACCAACGAAGAATATTACACTACAAACAATAAAGCAGCCGATTACATTTTATCTTTCCAAAGTGATGAAGAAATTGTACAACAAAATTTCAACCTCAAAAAGGAACACACAAACCGTGTAATTGCCAATGCTGAAATGCTTGCACAACACCTCAATTGCGACGAAAGTTTCGTTCTGATTGCAAAACTAATAGCCCTGTTGCACGACATTGGCCGTTTTGAACAGTTCAGAGATTACCAAACATTTAACGACTACATATCGAAAGACCACTCTGAAATTGGATTGAATGCCATTGAAGAACACAGAATTATTAACCAATTACAACCTGATGTTCAGTCGGTTATTAAAAAAGCAATTTTATTTCACAACAAGATTGCCGTTCCAAAGGATGAAAGCAAAGAAGTGATCTTTTTCAGTAACATCATTCGCGATGCCGATAAGCTTGATATATTGGAAATGGCTGTTAATGAATATTCTTCAAAAAACAGTTCGCGAAATAGTTCCTTTTCACTAAACTTAAATAACTCCATTGAAATATCTAAACAAATAGAAAAGAGCATATTAGAAGGAAAATTACCTGACCGAAAAGAGATGAAAACCGTTACCGACTTTAAATTGGTACAAATGGCTTTTGTTTACGATCTAAATTTCAAAGAGAGCTTTTCGATTGTTGGCAAAAGGCAATATTTAAAACACATTTTCGATACAATGCCCAAAAACGATCGTGTTTTTGAAATGTACCGCCGTGTAAAAATCCACGTCGAAAACCACCTTTAATAGCATGAAACCAATAATTTGCCGCTGTAAAAATGTCACTCAAAAAGAGATTGAAACAGTGATTAAAAAATTATCAAATTGCTCATTAGAAGAGGTTATCACCATTTCGAAAGCATCGACAGGCTGTGGAAGGTGCAGGCCTGAAGTCAAAGAAATTTTTGAAACAACCAAACGTAAACTTCCAGAGAACAATCAGCTCTTTATTAAATTTTAACACCAGCATTCATCCTTGTTGTGCCTCATTTTTTATATTTTTAAAAATTGAACAACACAAAACCGAAGAATCAACGTTAATCTGTAGATTATGACAGGAAGAAGAAAAATACTAATCAGCAACGACGATGGGATACACGCAAAAGGTTTAGCTGCGTTGGTCGAAATTGCCAAAGAATTTGGTGATGTTTTGGTTGTTGCCCCCCATATGCCACGTTCCGGAATGTCGATGGCAATTACAGTTGACTCTCCGATACGGCTTAACAAATTTGAAAAAAGTGCGCATTTCGAATCATATAGTTGCACCGGCACACCTGTCGATTGTGTAAAAATTGCATTCGATAAACTACTCGATAAAGATCCGGATCTGATACTCTCGGGCATAAATCATGGTTCAAACTCTTCTGTAAGTGTGCATTACTCAGGAACGATGGGTGCCATAATCGAAGGATGCATCCACGATGTTCCTTCAATTGGATTCTCGTTGCTCGATTACCATCCCGATGCCGATTTCTCGCAGGTTAAAGAATTTGCACGGAAAATCATACTTGAAACATTAAAAAATGGCCTTCCGCGAGGAACCTGCCTGAATGTAAATGTTCCGAAAGGAAATCCAAAGGGAATAGCAATTTGCCGCCAAGGTAACGGGCGTTGGGTCGAGGAATTTGATCAGCGAACAGACCCACACAACGAAAACTATTACTGGGTTACGGGATATTATCAAAACATGGACAACGGTTCAAAAGATACCGACAACCACGTTTTAACCGAAGGGTTTGTTTCAGTGGTTCCTGTAAAAATCGACATCACCAATCACGAACAACTCGAAATACTGAAAAGTTGGAATCTATGGTAACAAAACGTCCATTCATCGATAAAATATACATTGGCCTCATTATTGGGATACTCTTTCCCCTTATTGTTTTCTACCTCTATTATTTGGCCAAGTACAACATCATAGAGTTCTCTGCCTATCTCCGTAATTTACACACCTATCGAATTTTATTCAAAATAATGAGTCTGTGTGTGTTGACCGATTTGCCACTATTCTACCTTTTGATGCAATTCAATTATATGCGTGCAGCCCGTGGTGTTGTTATGGCTTGTTTCATCTACGGATTTGCGGTAATGGGTTATCGACTATTTGTATAACTGGCAATGAAATACTTCCTGATAGCTGGCGAACCTTCGGGCGATATGCATGGTGCCGATTTGATGAAAGAAATCAAAAATTCGGACCCTAATGCTGAGTTTCTGTTTTTTGGTGGCGACCTGATGAAAAATGAAGGTGGCACCATGCTGAAACATTACCACGACATGGCTTTTATGGGAATTCTGCCTGTAATTTTGAACCTTGGAAACATCAGCAAAAATTTCGATTTAGCAAAAATAAACTTACTAAGTTTTGCTCCTGATGTTCTGATTCTAATTGATTATCCGGGCTTTAACCTTAAAATGGCAAAGTTTGCAAAAGAAAACGGGATCAAAACAGCTTATTACATATCGCCAAAGGTTTGGGCATCGAGAACCAAACGGGTGAAAAAGATCAAAGCTTTTGTTGATCAAATGTATACGATCTTTCCTTTCGAAACCGGATTCTATAAAAAATACAATTATCAGGTCTGTTATGTTGGAAATCCGGTCTTTGATAAAATAAAAGATGAATTAAATCAACCCATAGACTTCAACCTATTTTGCAAAACAAACCAGCTTCCGGAAAAACCAATTATTGCCCTACTTGCCGGAAGCCGTAAAACTGAAATATCGGAATTGCTCCCCATAATGGAACGAATTCCTCATTATTTTCCAGATTATCAATTTATTATTGCCGGAGCACCTGGTAATACAATCGATTTTTATCAATCAATTCTGAAAACTGAAATTCCGATAATTTTTGACCAAACATACTCACTGTTAAGGAATAGCAAAGCCGCCATTGTAACCTCGGGAACCGCAACCCTTGAAACAGCTTTGCTTAATATTCCACAAGTTGTTTGCTACCGGATGGGAATGGGTTGGTTTTTAGAACTATTTAGAAATCAGATTCTAAAAACAAAATATTTTTCATTGGTAAACCTTGTTGGCGAAAAAGAAGTAGTAAAAGAACTTTTCCAAAGTGAGGTAACGGTGAAAAACATTAAAACCGAACTAATTCAGTTAGTTGGAAATGAAGAATACCGAAATTTAATGCTAAAAGAATATTCAGCAATTGCTCAAAAACTTGCATCGAACGGAGCGGCATCGGTTGCTGCAAAAAATATTGTGCAATCAATCAAAAATAAATAGCAATGATCAGCCTTTTAAAGAAAGAACTCAATACATTTTTCGGATCGGTAACAGGGTATCTTGTTATCGCAATTTTCTTACTCACAACCAGCTTATTTTTGTGGGTAATCCCCAATGGTTTCAATATCATCGACGGGCAGCGCTCAACACTCAAAGGCTTCTTCGAATTGGCACCTTGGCTCTATCTATTTCTTATTCCAGCAATTACAATGCGAATGATAGCCGAAGAGAAACGCATGGGAACAATCGAAACATTGATTACCCGACCAATCTCAACTCTGGGAATTGTTGTTGCCAAATACCTTGCTGCACTTATACTGGTAACAATTTCGCTCATCCCCACCCTGCTCTATTTCTTTTCGGTATACAAACTGGGAAACCCTATTGGAAACATTGATACCGGAGCAACCTGGGGCTCATTTATTGGACTGATATTTCTGGCTTCGGCCTACATCGCCATCGGGCTCTTTGCTTCAGCAATTACGTCAAATCAGGTTATTTCATTCCTGGTAGCAATCATCTTATCTTATTTCTGCTTTCTGGGGTTCGAATATGTCTCAGACATAGGATTTTCAACAGCAATCCAAAATTTCTTCCTCAAATTAGGCATCAACGAGCACTACCTTTCGATTAGCCGCGGTGTTGTCGACTCGCGCGACCTTTTCTATTTCTTGGCCATTAGCTTTGTTTTCCTGGCTTTTTCCCGTTCGGCAATCCTTCGCAAAAAAATAATCAAACAAGTGAATACTAAATCAATAGTAATTTCAATAGCATTCATTGTCGCTTCGTTCGTCTTAATTAATTATCGTTTTTTCAGAATTGACCTCACTGCCGAAAAAAGATATTCGCTATCGGCCCTATCGCAGGAAATAATTAAGGATCAGAAAGATAACCTAACTGTAGAAATTTATTTAACCGGCGATTTACCTGCAGGGATGAAAGATTTTCAGGAAGCCATTATCGATAAACTTGAAGATCTGAATGCCTATTCGCCCAAAAGAATTTTTTATACTGAATTCGATGTTTACGATATATCCAACGCAACTGAGCGAGACAAAACAATTAACGAACTGTTGGAATCGGGCATTCAACCTATTAATCTTGAGCACAAAACGACCGAAGGCCTATCAACCAAGCAAATTTTCCCGGGCATCATTATCCATTCAGAAAAAAAAGGTATTGTTCTGAATCTGCTTAAAAATAATCAGGCATTATCGGGCGATGAAAATTTAAGACAATCGACAGAACTTCTTGAATTTGAAATTATTAAAGCCATAAAAACACTTCAGGAAGATCGTAAAACAAAAATAGCATTTCTGAATGGACAAGAAGAAGCAAGCGAATACGAAACCGCCGACATACGCTACTCGCTTCGCGAAAACTACGACGTACTGAATGTTACTGCGCAACAGCTGGCAATGAACAAAGACATTGAAACATTGATAATTGCCGATCCTCAAAAAGAATTTTCGGAACAAGACAAACTGTACATCGATCAGTTTATTATGAACGGAGGGAAAACACTTTGGTGTGTCGATCCGGTTTATGCCAGCCTCGATTCTTTGTCGAAAGGGTATTCAACAATTGCTTTTGAACGCGATTTGAATCTTCGCGACCAGCTGTTCCGATATGGCGTGCGGTTAAATGCCGACCTGGTTCAGGATGCAGTGTGCATGGAATACCCAATAAATACAGCACCTGCAGGGCAACCAACCAACTTTACACCCGCGCCTTTCTACTATTCGCCATTAGCAACAACAAACCCAACACACCCATTAAGCAGGAATCTAAATAATGTCAATGTCGAATTTCCAAGTTCGCTCGATTTGGTTGGTGACGACCAAAACCGAAAAGCAACCAGCATACTAACAACCTCACCTTATGGAAGATCTGTTCAAACCCCGATTGAGATAAGCCTTCAAAGTGCAACAACCCCGCCCGACCGTCGGGTTTTCAATCAGCCCAATATTCCAATTGCAATTTTGCTTGAAGGAAAATTTGAATCGGCATTTAAAAACCGTATGACACAGCAACTTGGAATAAATCCATCGGACTTAAAACCCGAAAGTGAACAAACAAAAATGGTGGTTATTGCCGATGGTGGAATCATAAAAAACAAAGTAAGAAGCCGCAACGGACAAGTTCAATTGCAACCTCTTGGCTACGATCAGTTTTCAGGACAAACTTTTGGAAATAAAGATTTCATTGTGAATTGCATCGACTACCTTACCGACGATCAGGGAATTATGCAGCTTCGTACAAGAACCGTAAAACTCAGGATGCTTGATAAAGTAAAGATTCGTGAAGAGAAAATTAAGTGGCAATTGGTGAATATTGTTTCTCCATTAGTACTTTTTGCTCTGTTTGGCTCAATTTTCTACCTAATCAGAAAAAAGAAATACAACAGATCAATTTAAAACAAAAGCAATAAAGCTTATTTCAATATTAAAAAAAGACACAATTGGTGAATTGAAAAATTGCACTATTTCAAGACTTTCATTATTTTTCGATACAAAAACAACAAAGTTTTTTTCTGATTAAAATATTTAAATCACTGAATATCTTATATGTGCTGATCTCCATTTTTTACATGATCACAGTCGGATAAAACTCAAACAAGTTTTGTACATGCGTGATGGTGTTTTTTTTGGCAAACATGTTCGTTTCATGTATATTTGATTCAATTTTAAAACAAGTAAAAAATAGCTAAAAAACTGATATAATGAAATTTGTAGTATCCAGTACAGAATTATTGAACCATCTTACTGCTATCAGCAGGGTTATAAGTTCAAAAAGTACATTGCCAATCCTCGACAACTTCTTGTTCAACCTTGAGGATAACAAGCTAACTATCACTGCTTCCGATTTGGAAACAACGCTGATAACCTGGGTTGAACTAGAAAATACTGAAGGTATTGGGCAAATTGCAATACCTGCAAAATTGCTTATCGATACGCTGAAAGAATTTCCAGAACAACCTCTTACTTTTCAGATTAATGCAGAAACATTTGCAATTGACATTTTCTCTGAAAACGGTAAGTTCAGTATTGTTGGGCAGAATGGAGAAGAGTATCCCGAATTACCTGAGTTACATGCTGGAAATGCCACTTCGGTTTCAATGAGCCACGATGTTATGCTTAACGGTATCGTGAAAACATTGTTTGCCACAGCCGACGATGAACTTCGCCCGGTAATGAATGGTATCCTTGTTGAAATTTCACCAGAAAGTGCCACTTTCGTTGCTTCGGACGCACACAAACTGGTACGCTACAAACGCAGCGATGTTAAAGCAGACATTGAATCGTCGTTCATACTTCCAAAGAAACCAGCTGCTTTGTTGAAAAACTTACTTCCGAAAGAAGATTTTGACGTCAAGCTTGAATTTGACGAAAAAAATGCCTTCTTCAGCTTAACCAATTTCAAAGTTATTTGCCGTTTGGTTGAAGGAAAATACCCAAGTTACAACTCGGTAATTCCTACCAACAATCCAAATAAAATGACAATCGACAGGCTCGAATTATATAATACACTTCGAAGGGTTTCGGTATTCTCGAATGCTGCAAGCAACCTTGTAAGATTGAAAATATCAGGAAATCAACTGGTTGTTTCGGCTCAGGATATCGACTTTTCAATTTCGGCTGTTGAACGGTTAAATTGCTCATACGAAGGTGACGAAATGGAAATTGGATTTAAATCTTCTTTCCTCCTCGAAATCTTGTCAAACCTTTCGACTACCGATGTAAAGATGGAATTATCGGACCCTACACGTGCCGGAATTTTATTGCCTGTGGAAAAAGAGTTGGACGAAGAAGATGTTCTGATGCTCCTTATGCCAATGATGATCAATGCTTAAGAAATAAATGAAACAAAAATAAAAGGCGCTGAAAACCAGCGCCTTTTTTATAAAATCACATATTATGGAATTAAATCTTCGCAATCCGTTAATTTTTCTCGATCTGGAAACAACAGGAATCAACGTTGCATCCGACAGAATTGTTGAGATTGCTCTTTTGAAAATTAACATCAACGGAACGGAAGAGGAAAAACTTTTACGAATCAATCCTGAAATGCCAATTCCCGAATCGTCATCAAGAATCCATGGAATTTATGACGATGACGTGAAGGACTGTCCTACATTTAAAGAAGTAGCCAAGTCGTTCGCCAATTTTATGGAAGGTTGCGATTTGGCCGGGTTCAATTCGAATCGTTTCGACATACCACTTTTAGCCGAAGAATTCCTCCGTGCAGGAATCGAAATCGACCTGAAAAAAAGAAAATTCATTGATGTTCAGGCAATTTTCCACAAAATGGAGAAGCGAACACTGGCAGCCGCTTATCAGCTCTATTGCAATAAACCGCTTGAAGATGCACACAGTGCAATGGCCGACACAAAAGCTACTTACGAAGTATTAAAGGCACAGCTCGACAAATATCAGGAGACAGAATTTGAAGACAACTCAGGCAAAAAATCGACACCAATAATAAACGATGTGGATAAGCTCTCAGATTTTTCATCGTACGACCGCAACGTTGATTTTATTGGAAGAATCGTATATGATGAAAACGGAGTTGAAGTTTTCAATTTTGGTAAAAACAAAGGCATGGCAGTTACAAAAGTATTGAAAGAACAACCGGGATATTATGGATGGATTATGAATGGCGATTTCCCGCTTTATACAAAAAAGGTTCTTACAGCCATAAAACTTCGCGATTTCAACAAGTAGATATTTCAAAAAGGTCAACGGGAAACAAACTGTTGACCTATTTTATTTCTTAACAATCAATGAATCATTTCGATTGCCGCAAAATAGCTTTTTTGATTGCATCCTGGCAAACAGGGCAAAATTTCCCGGCAGCCATTTCTTTCATCCAACAAGTCTGAGCCGGGCTGAACACTCCTTTTTCGACATAGCCACCACCTTCAAAAACACCAACACGATCAACAAACAACGAATCGCGGGGTGTTGGTACAGGAGTTGAACTGTCAATCAACGATTTCCACTTACTACCAAAATTCACCATGGTTGTAATATTGGGTTCCCAAGGTTCAACATCGCTTCGATAAAACTCTTCGTACGAAACTTGAGAAGTATAATACTCGTCGGCAAGACCCGCAAAAGCATGACCAAACTCGTGACAAAAAACAAAAGCCGACCGGACATTATCGGCTGAACAAATGCTCATTGAGTTGTAGAAACCACCACCTCCATAAATATCAGAATTGACCAGAATGATCAGATGGTCCCAAACTACCCCATCAACGGCATTATAAACCGATTTCATATCGCTGGTGGTTAGGTAACGTGGAGAATCGAAGGTATAATAAGTCGAATTAAAAGCTGTATTCTTAAAAACATTTTCGCCGGGAACATCACTTCCACTTTCGAGCGACGGAACCTTTACCGCAATAAAATTGAACCGGCCAGCATACTCCTTAAATGGCTGGCAAGCAAGGAGCGTATCGACCATGCGCCGGGCATCTTTCAGGAACTTGTCCATCTCCGATGCGGTGTACCCTTCGGCCAGAATTGCCACATCAATTTTTTCATCGCTCTTTCCCGAAAAGTGAATTGTGTCGATTGGAAAAGCTGTTGGTGTTTCTTTCAGAATATGGAAATCAGAAACAGAAATGGTATCAGTATAAATCTCTTTCCAACCATTATACGAATTCCGAACATCGAAAGAGAAGCGGACATCGTTAACCGGCAATGGGAACAAAAAACTATAAGAAGAGGTTTTGGTTCTTAACTTAGCCTCAGCAGTAGTAAACCATTCGTAAAAAAGCGGACTTAACCCTTTCTTAAAGAACAATTCGCCACTTTTCAAATCGTTGACCCGATACCTGTAGTTTCCGAAATCGACATCATCAGCAACAACATTTTCACTCTTTTTCAACAGTTTAGTTTGATCATGAACAAGAAAAAAAGTGTCGGCAGAACCAACAAAAACAACATCGTAGCGAATGTTTCCCTTCGGAACACTTGATAGATTAATTTGTGAAAAACCAGATAAACAAGGCATTACAACAAAAAGCAGAATAAGAATTTGACGAGACATAAAGCGGTTTTTAAATCTGTTCTTGAATTTCAAAAATAAGTTCCAATTTTGTATAAAATAAGCAGAAAAGAAACAACAAAAAAACAAACATCGATGCAATTACTCAAAGATCTGATTTTCAACTGGCTTACTGCGTTTTCGAGCGACAATACATTTGCAAAATTGTTCACTACCTTAATTGTTGGTGCTGGCATTATCATACTAGCACTTATCCTTTTGTTCATATTCAGGAGAATATTAATAAGCATTATTCATCGGGTAGCCAAAAAAACAACTTCAGAATGGGACGATATTCTTGTTGAGTCGAAATTCTTTAATGGTGTAGCCCATTTACTTCCTGCATCGGTCTTCTATTTTTGGTCGGGTTATGCAAATGACTACTTTCCGCTGCTACAAGGCTATATAATGAAATTCAGCAATTTATATTTCCTTTTTGCGTTCATCCTAATTGTGAATTCATTATTGAAAACGCTGAATGAGATCTACAATATGAGTTTTTCACAGGCTAAAGAGAGGCCTATAACCGGTGTTCTTCAACTAGTTAAAATCATTATCTACTTTATCTGTTCGCTAGTCTTCATATCCATCATTTTTAATAAAAATATTGGAACACTATTTACCGGATTAGGTGCTGCCGCAGCCATTTTAATGTTGGTTTTTAAAGACTCGATTCTCGGTTTTGTTGCCAGTATACAAATTGGGATGAACAAACTGGTTAAAGTTGGCGATTACATAGAAATACCAGATAAAAAGCTCGACGGTACAGTTACCGAAATCAACCTTACTTGCGTAAAAATTCAGAATAGCGATAAAACAATCATAAGCCTTCCAACCTATTCACTTGTCTCAGAATCGTTTGTCAATTGGGATGGGATGGAAAAATCAGGAATGCGACGCATCAGGCGTTCAATAAAAATTGACATCAGCAGCGTTAAATTCATGAATCAGGAGATGATCGAAAAACTGAGCAACAACCTGCAAATCAAAAAATATATCAACATTGATAAATTTGAAAATGAGCATCCAACAAATCTTGGCATTTTCAGAACTTTCATTGAAAACTATTTAAATGAGTATCCAACTGTCGACCCCAGTGCCAATATTGTTGTACGTCACCTTCAACCAACTGAAACCGGAATTCCTATTGAAGTTACAGTTTACTCTATTGAACAACGATGGCCGGAATTTGAAAAAATACAGGCCGACATTTTCGACTACCTGCTTGCCATTGTTCCTGAATTTGAGCTAAGGGTTTTCCAAAATCCAACCGGATACGACTTAAAATCAAAAAATTGAATTGAATTTTAGGCTATAGAAAATACTGAGAAATGGCTTAAGAAGCATTCAAAATGATCAATTTAGCCAGGGAATTTTAGGGATTAGCCTTTGCCTGTTTTCAATTGGAGCGCCCTAATTATACTCGTTTCGTGCTTTTTACTATTTTTACAAACACAAAAAAGAAACAGATGCGAATAACTCTTCTATTTATTGTATTTATTGCTTGCTGTTCTACCTGTTTTGCAGGAAACACTGTGATTAAGGAGATTACAAGCAATGTAGTTACCATAACTCCGGGAAGAAAACAACTTCACACATTAGGTTGGCCAAACGATATCATTAACTCAATAGCTGTTCGGACTAGTCAGGGAATCATTCTTGTTGATACTCAGAATTCGCCTGCTAATG
>Ga0116170_10003688_pt1 | contig 14273 bp, 22 predicted proteins | sample AD_JPNHW1_MetaG_FD_89797 | JGI IMG/M metagenome (GOLD analysis project Ga0116170, IMG submission 89797) | Active sludge microbial communities of municipal wastewater-treating anaerobic digesters from Japan - AD_JPNHW1_MetaG | ecosystem: Engineered > Bioreactor > Anaerobic > Digestate | place...
TACATTTCATCCATCAAGGGAGCGCAGAAATCCGTAGGAACCCATGCGGCTGGTGTCCTCATTTCCTCCAACATACTTTCGGAGAACATCCCGCTTATTCGTTCAAAGAAAACAATTGTTACAGGATGGATTGACGGCGAGGATGGTCGTGAACTTTCTGGACTCAATTATGCAAAGATGGATGTGCTCGGACTCAAGAACCTTGAGGTCATTGACGATTGTGTCCGTTTGATCAAGACAAGGCATAATATCGACATTGATGTTGACAAGCTCAATCTCGATGATCCGAAGGTCTATAATAATGTCGTCAATGCTGGCGATACCTATGGTGTGTTTCAGTTTGAGTCCAGCCTTGCATCACAACTTATTGAGAAGATTCATCCAGACAAGTTTATGGAGCTTGCCGATATTTCTGCCCTCATGCGTCCGGGTCCATTGTCCATGGGCATTCCCGACATGTATGCGAACAGGAAGCATGGTTTGCCTGATGAAAAAGGACATGTCTGGACTCCTGAAGATATTCCCGCTTGCATCCGTGACATTCTCATTGATTCATACGGGCTCATCATCTATCAAGAGCACATAATGCAGATCGCCGAGCGAATTGGTGGGCATACGCGAGCGGAGACCAACAAGCTCCGCAAGCTCCTCATCAAGTATGGAAAGTTCTCAAAGACCAACCCGGAGTATGAAAAGAACATTGGTAAATACCATGATAAGTTCATCAAGCATGCTTCCGAGAAGCAGAATCTTGGATCGACAAAAGCGGCGGAAGAGCTTTGGGATTTGATGGCGGCATTCGCGGCTTACGGTTTCAATAAATCGCATTCGGTTTCCTATACGGTTGTGTCCATGCAGGAATACTGGCTCAAGACTTACTACCGTGCCGAGTTCAGCGTTGCCCTCATCAACAATACTGATGTCAAGAAGGAGAAACGCGGAGAATCGGTCATGGCACAGTATATTACTTCAATTTCCCGCAATGGAATGAAGATTATCAGACCGACAATAAATCTTTCGCAGAGGGATTTTTCTCTAACCACTGACAACCGCATCATGTGGGGTCTCGGTGCGATCAAGGGGGTTTCGGTTTCGACCATCGATAAAATCATCGAGGCAAGAAACAAGTTCCAGTGCGAGGACAAGACAATCAAGCCGAAATATTTTGAGACCATGGGGGAAGCACTCAACAGGATCGGCAAGAAGTATCTCAATAAAAGGGCGGCTGAATCGCTTATTTGGTCCGGTGCTTTTGATGATTTTGCGAATGATGAACTAAAGGATCGCTTTGATATTCACAAGTCATTCTTTGTCGATATCAGGCAGGACAAAAAATATGAAGCTCCGAATGATGACAAGTCTCAGGATTTCATCATCAAGAAGGAAAATGAGCTTTGCAAGTTTTCCCTGACTGAAATGAGACTGTTCAATAAATGTAGGAAGGGATACATAAACAAGACGGGCAACGATATTAGCTTCCTGTACGAGCTTGATGAAAAGGGAGAACACAAGGTCATTGCCCGTCTTGAAAAGGTCGAGCATCGAATCTCAAAGAAAAAGACCAAGTTCCTGTCATTCACATTGCGCGATGATACGGCAATCATGCGGGGAATATCATACTTCTATCCATGGAGAACCGATCCAGACGATGACGATTTTGTGGATAATGACAAAGTACATGATCTTGAGCCGGGAAAGATTTACCTTTTCATCATTGAGCATAATGACAAGGGGTTCAAAAATTTACGGAAATATTCGAACTTGTAAAAACTGGCTCCTTCGGGAGCCAGTTTCTATTTGGCTTTGAAATACAAAAGTGTTGATTTCCTATTGTAAAAAATGGATAAACTGGCAAAGACGGCTGTCGATTTCTGTAGTACGACGATCAGGGAGCAGTTAAGTCAAAGAGAAGCTGTGCCTGTATTAGTCGCATAAATTTATCTTATAAATACCATCATCACTATAGGAAAAAGAAAAATCATTATACATAAACCTGATTATTGTAGATCGTTCCCATTTATTGATTGGCTTAAACATATAGTGTCCCCATTGCCACCATACCATATCTCTATTATCGGAAGTGAATATCATTTCAATGGCATATTTCTGTGCATGTTTCTTGTCATATATTAGCTTTCTATACATATTGTTATCTTATTAGTATTTCAGTTTTATCGACACTTTCGCATGACAGAGCCTAATTTTATATCTTTTTCATGCTGGTGAATACCCAGACGATGGAATATTTCTGCATTTTCAACGCAAGCTCTTCCAGATATGTACTATTGATATTTACTATGTATTCAGATTTCGTGAGCCGTGATGTCCTCATTTCAAAGAACTTTCCACTACGAAAAGAGAAATAGAGAATTGTATAGAAATCCCTTATAGGTCTTATCGGAATGCAATAGCATACCCCAAGGTCGGGATGATCATAATAGATGACTTTTCCTATTTTGGATTCTTCCATGTATTTATCTTCTGAAAGAATGGATAAAAAAGCATATTTTATAAAAGGAGATACTATGGACAAGACAGTAATACGGCTACAAGCCGATTTTCCCGAACATTCTTTTGATGTCCAAAAGGGAATGTTCGGAAACCAACTCATAGTTGATGGTGTCATTGCGACAAGCACTTGGGACATGGGATCAGAGCTAATCAACAACAAGACATTTTCCGAAGAAGTAAAGGGCATGACCACAGATGACATGCTATACCATTTTCTGAAGTTGAAGGTTGAAGATTACCTCAAACAAAAAGGAGCATTGAATGGATGAGAAACTGGACAAGATCGCGGACATTGTAGCAAAACAACTTGAGTTCAAGAACGAGTTTACCACACGGTTTTTGAAAGAGGCAATTCTTGCAATCAAGAGGTTTGATGAAAAGCACACTGAAAAGGGATTCGGGAACTACAATGAGTTCGGTCCTCTCGGTGTCATTGTCAAGATGAGTGATCCATACAACGAACTCAAGAACGCATACATGAATCCTGCGGGCATGCTCCCGCTTGAAACGCTGGACAAGGACTGGACCGACATAGCTGTGTATGCACTTATCGGGAAGCTCATCAGCGATGGAAATTGGAAAGAATAAAACGAATTTGAGCCTTAAAAAAGCATACTTTATTGTGAAGCGAATGAACACATCAAGTGACATTCAAAACATTTTAGGAGGAACAAAACATGGCAGAGACATTGGCACGAAAGACAAACCTTGACAAGCTGAAGGAGGCGATGAGCAAGAAGAATTCCGGTGGCTTCAAGTATTGGAAGCCACAGGATAATGGCAAGTATCTTATTCGATTTCTTCCGAATCCCGATCCGAATGGCGTTTTCTTCAAGGGAGCGCTTCAGCACAAGATCGGAGAGAACTACTACTTCTGCCCTCGTACCGAGGGACAGCCTTGCCCGATTTGCGAGAAGTACAACAAGCTCTGGAAGGATACCAAGAATCCGACCGCCGCGCAGACCCTCGCTCGTTCGATCAAGCCGAAGGAGCAGTACCTCTACAACATCGTCGTCCGTCAGGAAGGCGAGAAGGTGAACGAGGAACCAGAGAAGGTATTCGTCTATATGGCAGGAAAGAAGCTCCACGGAGCCCTCATGAACTATTTCTGGGACGAGGAGTACGGTGATCTCACCGATTGCGATTCCGGTTACGATTTCATTCTCGTGAAGGAGGATGATCCGACTGGTTCTGGCTTCCCCTACTACCTCAACTCGAAGCCCCGCAAGAATCCCTCGAAGCTCTTCGAGAGCGATGCAACTATCGAGAAGGTTCTCCGCGACTACAAGAATCTCGACAAGGAAATTGAGATTCTTCCCTACAAGGAACTCAAGGAGACCCTTGTCCGATTCCTTTCCACGGAGTATGACGGTGGCAAGGCGTTCTTGGACCCCGCTGATGCCGAGGCCGCTGGTGTAGCTTCTGCCGCACCTTCCGCTCCTGCATCCGAGCCCAAGGCTCCCGCCAAGCCCGCCCCGACCGCTGAGGCAGATGATTTCGAGGCCAGCCTCATGGCTTCCCTCAATGACGATGACTGATCGGTCCTGAAAATCAAAAGCCAGCCGCAAGGCTGGCTTTTTTTATGAAGATACTGGCAATCCATAACTTTCTTGCCAATCATATTCAAACAATTGGCGTATGAATGAATGGACAAGCGGCTTGAATTCTTCAGGCATTTCATTTGATACGCATCCTAATTGGTTAAGCCAATAATCATAATTTTTATTTGGAGACGGATAAGTATGGGTTATTTGATGATGTGGAATGTTTATCCACCAATTTGAACCGTTTACATTTCGACAAATAAAAAATTGGTCGGATTCAATGCCTTCTTTAGTCTGTGTATATTCTGAAACGAGTGCGAATTCCGCAGATCGCATTACCCCTTCTTTACGATAAATCCACAGGGGAGTTCCAAGCGAAATAACTTTTTTATAGCGATTGATCATTTCATCAAGAAACTTCTGACCTTCTGATCTGGAATATGAAATATCTATTCTCATTGAATCACCTTGTATTTAATCCCAAGATCGTTGGCAATACCAGAAACCTCTCCGAAGTATTTTGGAGATACTGTATAGAGGTAATATGACGATCCCTCCTTGAAATAAAACGCGGTCATGCCTTTAATATTCTCTTCATTTTTATTTGCTTCATAGGTAGATAACAATTTTGCTACCGTGTCCCTATTATATTTTACTGACAGATCAGTATTCAGCCGCTTGTATATCCTGATGGGGTATCCGGCAATTTTCATCAATGAAAACACGGCAAGGGATTTTTGCTCCATGGATGCCCTGACTGCTATTCTCGCATCGCAGTTCAATCCATAATATTTTGTCTTTTTCATAAATGAATCAGTAGAATCTGGACAGCACATATATGAGATATCTATTTGATTTCCATTGGATTCTATAGCCTGATAGCAGTTTGAGGTATTTGGCTTTCCGAAATTCTTGCATATCCATTCAAGTGCGTCCCGTTTGCCAAGATGGTTGGTGTCTCCGTAGATATCGTATTCAAGTGAATTTCTCAGGATCGTCGAAATATAACCGCCCTGTTTTCGCCACTTCACTATGTCCGTATATAGGGTTTGTACCTAATACAAGAACGATTGCTTCTCTTTGTGCCTTTGATACCATGCGATTATCTTGTCGTGATTTAGCATAGTTTATTATGCAAAAGGAGTATTCTCATGGGATATGTTGGTGACAATTACAATCCGCTCATCTGGGAAGACCTCTCCATGGATGAGAAACACGCATACCATATTTATGAAGCATTTCAGCGGGAGTATGACAAAATGGTCCGTGATGGCAAGGCAAAGCCAATGAAGTGGCTTACAACCGCCGAGCGGAAGACCTGCCCGGATTATGACCGAGATGGAAAATATCCAGCCGACATTATCCGTGAACACAAAAACTGGCAGATATTTGTCGATGTATGGGAAAAGTACAAGAATCAGTCGTCATTCAATTACGATATTTTTGTCAGGGGAGCCTTTTACTATAGACCTGAGATAAAAAAAATATTCCCCCGAATGTTACTTTCCGTTGATTGCGAGCGATCATATCTGCAATATCTTGAAAAGTTAATAGTGGATGCAAGTGGTGGAAATGATGAAGATAAGATCATTGTAAGTCTGAAGGGAACGCGGAATACAATCTGCAAGATTCTTAGGCTTAATGTGAATACCATGCCAGACGCGGAACAACTTGAGAGTCTTTTTACCCGAGTTCCCAAAGGAATGGTGTTCCCTGAAGGCATCAGATATTGCATCCATGGAATGATGAGCCCGTATTATCTTGCCGTGTCAAAATCATTCAGGTCTGCATACGCAACACTTGACCCGGATGTGCGAGCAGAAATCGGATTTGAAAAAGAAGAAGATATGGATATCTATGTCGGAATCATACGGTCATTCAGCAAGGCATACCGCGCCGCAAAGGCACTGTTCGGGGAGGATATATTGTGATCAAAAAAAAGTTGTTTCCTTACATAATCATAATTCTACTCATGGTGATGTGTACTCTTGAGAATGCATTTGACACTTCAACTGCCTACAACATGAAAATGAGCGACATGCTTTTGACCAATATATTGGTATCTGTTTTGTTTGGTATAGCTCTTGATCTGGTGCTGTTCGGAGTATCGAAGATAAAGATCAGCGGATCGGAAGTAAAAGTGCTGTTTCAGATCATATCATATTTTTTGGTTTCAGTATGGTTCATTGTGTGGTCACTCCATATGAACATGAGTTTTATTGTTCAGGGAAATGTTGAGCCCACTTTGGATTTTGTAAAAGGATTCTATAAAAATGTTTTATTCTCACAGTTCTATGCCCTTATTGCCGTCGCATTCATGAAAAGCATATCAATACCAATTCACCTGAAAGATTTCAAATAAGGATTAAAAAATGAAGTTTGATAAATGTAAGGATTACTACAGGAACATTGATGAAGCCATAAAAGAAAGTCATTGGCATCAAGAGCTATATGAACGGAACAAGGATTTTCTTGAATCGTTTGAGACGACACTGTTTGATAAATACAATGTCGATAGCATTTATGTCGTAGATGATTTTTTTGACAAGTCCATTTTCTGCCCAACTCGCATTCCGCTTTACTGGAAGATGGGCAAAAAGCAATTCGAGGAATTTGTCGATTCCCGGCAAGCTGAATTGCTCGAAGAGCAGTTTGATATTTATGTTCAATCAAATAATGGCTTTTTCCATTTCAATAATGGCTTCTGGAAATCCGAAGACGACAAGATAATAAAGAAGGAAATATGGATATAAAAAATGGAACGAAAATATTCGATCTTGGCGGTAGACGATGACCAGCACATACTCGATGTTATATCCCATCTTCTGGACGAGGAAACAATACTTGTCCTTACAGCCAAATCCGTAGCTGAAGCACTGGATATTACTGAAAAAATCGATGTCAGCCTTCTAATTGTTGATTATTACCTTACAGACACATACGGCACAGAATTAATAAAAAAAGTCAGGATCAAGAAGCCGCATGTTCCTGTCATTATGATCAGCGCGGGTGAAGATACAAGACTACAATCTCTTGAAGTCGGTGCAAATGTATTCCTTCCAAAACCGTTTCATGGGAAAGAGTTGAAGATCATCATCCATAATCTTCTAAAACTCTTTGATGCGTATGAAAGACTCGAAAATGCATCGGACATGATTGAAGCTCTTTCCCGCGCCGTGGAAAAACGAGATACCTATACACAAGGTCACCATGCCCGTGTCGCTCAATATAGCCTCATGATTTATGACCGGGTATATGGCGATGAATATACCTTGGAGCGTGAAGCCCTTCGGGTCGGATGTCTGCTTCATGATATTGGCAAGATAGGAACTCCCGATTATATCCTCAAGTCAGAGGAAAAATTGACTGACGATGAAAGAGAGCAGATAAAAACGCATCCACTCCTTGGATATGATATTTGCAAAGACCTGAAAACGCTGAAAGATGCACTGCCAATTATTCGCTCGCATCATGAAAAACTTGATGGGTCTGGATATCCTGATGGACTTACCAAGGGGCAAATACCGGATATTGTTTCCATTGCCACGATTTCGGACATCTATGATGCTTTGACATCAGACAGATCATATCACAAGGGACGAACTCCTGAAGAAGCCTTCAAGATAATGGAAGAAGAGGACAACGGACAGACGGAAACGCTCAATTCCTACTTTTTGTCGGTATTCAAGGACATCATATTAAACGGTGAAACATGAATGTAAATGACATAAAATACAAACCATTGCTCCATATCATTCTTTATACGATATTTGATGAAAAATTCGTAAATCTCAGGCATTCTCTTGAACACCCAAGCGTTGACAGGGAAGCATATAGACCCATCTGGTCGATAACAAATCCAAAAGCTGAACCAGATAGATTTTATACTTCATTTGCTATAGATGATAGAGCAGTTTTTTTGAGTTTTTCAGAAGGCAGGAATGGAGACCCTACTGATGTAAAAATTGATTTAATAAACGGTGAGTTGGAGAATTACCAATGAGAATAAAATTGGCTCAATATAAATTTCTCAATGATTTTTTGCATGATTGGATCGAAGTCAATGAAGTTAATATCTGGAACCTCAATTTCTTTGTCTTCAAAAAATCAAAAACAAAAGAACAAATCCAATCCATAGAATGGATGGAATACGGCGTCGGTTTTCGCAGAAAACCCGTCAATTCGCGGAAATACGGACCTGATCAGCAGTCAATCTATTCACCATTTGCAGAAATCTATGATGTCGAAATGGAAGATAAAGAAGTCGTGAGGTTTATTTTTTCAGTTCCAAGGAAATAGAATGGTGCGTCCAATCGGGGTCATATTCGACCTCTACTCTGGTGAATACAAGCCAGTGCTTCTTAAATCTCAAGTAATAAAATCCCTTATAGAAATAGACAACTACAGCTATGAAAGAGCCAATGACTTTTGGAACAGGTGTATGATGATGAATTCTGAAATAACCGCTGTAGATGACATGCTGTCGCAAGAAGAAATACATAACCTTATTTTCTAAATATATACAAGGAGGAAATATGTTTGAAAAAATGAAGAATTGGCTTGCCTCAAGAAGCCAGATGCTCCGTACTATCGCTGATCTGAAAAAAGAACTTCAGAAAGCAAAAGAATCAAAGGTAACGGTCATCAACAAGGCACCAGTACAAAAAGAAGACCCATGGCATCTTATTCTGTCTGAAGACAACGAATATTGGATACGGCCCAAAAGAGTATCCTATGTATCTCCCGTGAGCTATTGTAGTTTTTTGACCATTATCGAAGGAGTCGAAACCTCCTTCAGCTTCAAGAGTCATGATGAAGCAATGCGAGTCAGAAATATCCTGCTAAACATCAACAGCATTCCAACCTCAAATACATACGAGCGTAAAAAGGAACCATCCGAGATTCTTAGTTCTATTGAGCGAAAGATACCCATGAGACAACGGATCACGCAGGAAGACATTGACAACATGGAATTGAGAAATGCGAAAAAATAAAATTGCTTTGAAAAAAGCATAAGCTCTAATGAGCTTGCAAAAAAAAGCATACTTTATGATGTGGAGGATATATGAGAGGAAAAACGGCGAAGAGGTTGCGGAAGATTGTACGAGACAAATACCCGAAACTTGAAGAAGCTGACAAGAACCAGTTCAAGAATTACTTCAAGCGGGTAAAGAGACTTTACAAGAGCATGCCGCGAACAGAACGAGCCAAGATGATGGCCGTGTAATCAAAAGGAGAAGCAAATGGAAAAGGAAGAGCTTAGTGTTGCGAAGTTGAATGCAATGGCGAATGTACTTTCCTCGATGAAGGACACTTTTTTCCCAGATCGAAGCGAAAAGGACGAGATCGTTAAGATGGCTTCAAAAATCATCTCTGACGAGCTAAAAAAGTTGAGCGGGAATTGAACTATTCCTGAAAATAGAGTAAGATAGATTTATAGGAGATTTTAGTATCATGACCAGAGCGCGTTATTGCTATAAAATTATCGCCGCATACAAAGCCATCAAGGGGTGGTATAGCAATCGTTAGGGTCAGCAGACTGTGTGAACAACAGCCCTCCCTAACCGGAGGGCTTTTTATTTATCTGGGGAGTGTTCCGCACGGGAGTCTGTAAAACTCTTGGCTTTGTTATGTGCGGTGGTTGCCGGTTGGGTTCAATTCCCTCACTCCTCATAATCATTATTCGAACTTTCTGTGCAAGATAACCACAGAGGTTCAAATATGATTTGTGAAAATTGTGGTAAGGATCATGATGGATTATACGGTTCAGGTAGATTTTGTTCATCGAAATGTGCTCGTGGATTTTCTACGAAAGCGAACAGGGAGGAAATAAACAGAAAGGTATCAATCAAGTTAGGAGGAGATGGCAAAATAACGCAAGCGGAACGACAAGAAAAGCAACAACTTGCAAGCCACGCTTCCTATATCAGAAAAGTAGAAGCCAGTTCTATTCTTGACTTGAGCAAACGAACAGCAGAAAAAATTTTTCGAAGGATGGGATTAGGATGTTCAAGATGCGGTTGGAATGAAGATGTTTGTGATCTTCATCATATTATACCTAAAAAAGAAGGCGGGTCAGATGATCATATCAATCTTTCTTATCTTTGCCCAAACTGTCATCGACTGGCTGGAAATCATAAAATCGATCCTAAAGAACTTATCAGCTATTGGGATTATGTTGGAGATGAATGGAAGAAGTATTATTTTACTAAATCAAGTGTGATGGAGCCTGTGGGCCAAGGAGGGGTGCGCACCAATGTGCCTTGGTCGTCGTAAAATAACTCAGGCGGGCAGACGAGGTTCGAGTCCTGCATCACACATCAAGGAGTGTTTATGTGGAAACAAGGTGATTTAGTCAAGCCAAATCCACAGCACACACGAGTTGTAAATAAGGAAATGCAGGAGTGGCTTGAGAATAATAAAGATCGTATCTACAAGGTGGAGCGTATATACGAAGAATCAGTAAAGCTCTACAAAATAGATTTCTGGATTTCTGCTGATTTATTGGTTGAATAAATAGAAGTTCCTGATATACTCCTGCCAAGAGTTGGAAATGCTCTTGTCGAGAGTCCGAAGGATCGGGACAAGGATTCTTTGACAGAATTAGGGAAGGAAAGTTAGAAATAGTGTTCATGTTTCTAATCCTCAAGATAAGATAATTTGAGAGGATAAAACATGAACACTAAAATTTGCACTAAATGCAAAATAGAAAAACCATTGGAAGAATTTGCAAAAAGAGGAGATAAATTACAATCCATTTGTAAATCTTGTCACAATTTTTATTCACATAATCACTATTTGAATAATAAACAAAAGTATTTAGATAAAGCAAAAAGGAGTGATAAAAAAAGAAAAGAATGGTTTGAAGAATACAAACAATCTCTTAAATGTGAAAAGTGCGGTGACAACAGATGGTATGTTCTTGAATTTCATCATCTTGATCCTACAGAAAAAGACTTTAATGTTTCTAATGCGATTACCAGCTATGGAAGAGAAAAGTTACTTTCAGAAGTAAAAAAGTGCATGGTTCTTTGTGCAAACTGCCATAGAGAAGTACATTACCAAGAAAGAAAAGATTTATCTTGAAAAATGAAGGATATCTGATATACTCTCACTGCCTTCGGGATTGTAATTCAATTGGATAGAATGCGAGCCTTCGAAGCTCGAAGTTGCAGGTTCGAGACCTGTCAATCCCATAGGTCGTATGATGGAAATACGACTGAGCCTGTCGGCGAGCATCACCGATGCGCGGGCTTTACAGTTAGCGTACTGCCTTTAATGCGGACGCGCTGGCATGGTCCATCCGAAGCGATAGAGAGGGTAGTTTTCCGCCGTTTTTGCGGGTTAGAAAGCGGCGCGGTGAATGGGCGGTAGGTTCCGCTTGTGTTGCACCGTAAGGCTGGCTGTAGCCATCTATAGTCCAGCCACTCATGAGCCGTTAGCTCAGTTGGTAGAGCAACGCCCTTTTAAGGCGTGGGTCGCCGGTTCGAGACCGGCACGGCTCATATCCCCTTTGTCCTAAGCACTGGGGATATGGAAGTGGGAGCGGCGTATCAGGTAGTCCACCCGAATCGGCTACTGGGATACTGAAAGGCGTTAAACCCGCCAGCCGCCCCTTCCTTTTATTGGGGGCAATATGCGAATGGAGAACTGGGCAGTCGTCGAAGACTATGATCCATATATGGCTCCTGAATGTCGTAAATCCCGGCTTCAGGGAACGGTCTATGGACATCCGAAGCATGAAGATGGTAAAGTGCTTGTAACTTCTTCCATCAAAAAAATTGATCCTGTCAATAAAACGGTGACTACCAGTTCCGGTTCCGTTTATGAGCTTGGGGCGGTTGATCCTGAATGGGAAAAGCAGTTCCCTGATGCGGCAAATAGGTTCTGGAACAATAATCCTCAGCTTGTGGGAGACTGAAATGAGCGAGAAAGAATGGTTTGAGCAGAATCCGCCTCCTTTGCATATTAGGATCATTCCTCTGCCACAGGAAAACGAAAAAAAGTAATCTATGCGAGATTAAATCAAATCGCACACGCGATTATTAACAAATCGCACACGCGATTAGCTCATTTGGATAGAGCGTGACCCTGCGGAGGTCAAGGCGGCCCGTTCGAATCGGGCATCGCGTATACATGGGGAATTAGCTCAGTTGGTCAGAGCGGGTGCTTTGCAAGCATCAGGTCGTCGGTTCGACTCCGATATTCTCCACTTGGGATTTAGCTCAGTTTTTCGCGCCCAGTACCGTTGGCGGGATGCATACCAAGAACGGGAAAACGCGGATAGGTAGAGCGACGGCAAGGTCGTAGGTCGGGGGTTCAAATCCCTCAGTCCCAAATCATGCGGGGTTAGCTCAGTTGGTTAGAGCGACTGTCTGATAAGCAGTAGGTCCGTGGTTCAATTCCACGATCCCGCAAAGGAAACAAGATGGACAAGAGTTGGCTGAAAAAACAAGTCACTGCCGAAGAAATCATCAAAACAATCGAAACTGAGTTTAACAAATATGAACTTGATCCGCAGATACTTGTGCGATACAGGAAGAAAGATATCGACCCATTTCTCAATAAAATAAAAAGTGGAGATGAAGTTTGGTTTTTTAGCTCACCGGACGATACATGGATGAGTTGTTGCGGAAGAGAAGGATATGTCATTTATCGAAACGGAAAGGAAAAAGAAACGCTCATCACAAGACTAAATTAAGGACCATATATGGAATACGAAATTTTGGTGACAGAGAATCATTCCTACAATCCCGAGCGGTTCAGCCATAATGTTGTCCGTGTCTTCGTTGATCACGATTTCGATTACGGTTACTGGGTTCCCGAGGACAAACTCTACGAGTGCTTCAACGACGAGCAAAAGAAACAGTATCTCGCGGATCAGAGCTATACAGGCGGCAGATTCAAGGTAAGCAAGGAAATCGCGCAACACATCATCGACATTGGACATACGCCTTTCAACAAGATCAAACTGCAATAAGGGGCATTAGCTCAGGCTGGTAGAGCATCGCGTCCGCAACGCGAGGGCCGGGGGTTCAAATCCCCCATGTTCCAAAAATAGCTTTTACAAGATTATGTTTCTGCTCAGGCTTTAGGATCGACGGATCAACCTCATAAGAATACTCCATGTTTTTGCCTGAAGTACCAAATTTCCATATTTTATTTTTTACTCCACACCACAAGTATCCTGTAGCATAAAATTCAATCGGAAGATTATGAGTTACGATAAACCGATATGTTTGAACAAATTCGCTTACGGGGCGAGGCCCGTTTCGATAAAGGTGTCCTACTTCTACTTCCATATCATTATCTTGTTGAATACTCGGAAAATCTTGATATACTCACTGCAACGGATTAGCTCACCGGAGAGAGCGAAGGTTTGGTAAGCCTTTGGATGGGTTCGGCTCCCATATCCGTTATTGCTGGCCCTTCTCTAGTGCTCCTGAAATCCAAAGTGACGGTTGGAAATCAGGGCCACGCCCCGGACCAGTTCACCAACTATGAACTACTACTACTATTTTTGGCCTATGAACCGTCACCGAATGTGGGAAGGTCAATTGAAAAGCCCGCTGACCGCGTTAAGGGATCACGACAGCCGAGAGGGGCGAACCTCTCCACTCGTTTCCGTGGTTGCGTCGGAAGCTCAGGCAGTTTACGGTGGGACATCTACAAACCGTCCTTGGGATGACCGTCCAAGTTGAGATGTAGCCCGAGCGCAACGGCGGTGAAAATCCGCACGGCTGTCTTTATTTTTCATGGGAGGCGGGAAATGAAGGTGTGGTTCAAGAACTATGGGCATTTGGTTGCTCTCGGTGCATCGTTCCTGTTTCTGGTCTGGACGGTGGTGGTGAAATGAACAACATCATAGACTGGATCAAGGAAAACAAGGGACTTGCAATAGGCATTGCCCTTGGCGTGTTGGGCGTCATTGCCATCATCGTGCTGATTGTTCTGCTCTACGAGCCTCCGCTCAAACAGGGAAAGATTGTAGACATACAGGCAACCGCTGATAGTGTCATGTATGATCAGCATCAGGATGATCACTACCGCAATATTACCAAATATAGAACGGTTACCAAATATCATACTGATGGAAATGGAAATCGCACACCCTATACTGATCGTGAATCCTATACTGACCGTGTGTTCGATCATACCGAATACTATATTGAGCGGCACTTCAATGGTGCGGATTTCATTATCACCATTGAGGCAGAA
>Ga0116170_10003689_pt1 | contig 14269 bp, 14 predicted proteins | sample AD_JPNHW1_MetaG_FD_89797 | JGI IMG/M metagenome (GOLD analysis project Ga0116170, IMG submission 89797) | Active sludge microbial communities of municipal wastewater-treating anaerobic digesters from Japan - AD_JPNHW1_MetaG | ecosystem: Engineered > Bioreactor > Anaerobic > Digestate | place...
CACATTTAAGTATCAATGAGTTAAAAACGTTTATTCAAAATCACTTTGAAGGCAACCAAAAAAATTATCACATTTATAACTTAACTTTGACAGACATCGAAAAAGTAAACAAACTTGTTAAACAAAAGTATGCTACCGATAAATGGATTTTCAAAGACTCTTTAATTGAGTTATATTCTTGAAATAAAAAAGTATAATTCTGCCTTTTGAGGATTTTAGTGGGATGAGAAACCATACAAGCACTTAGGAGTTACTTACTTGTTAATATCTCAAGTGCCTTTTTTACAATTTTGTGTACTTTTTTTTGTATTTAAATTCTTTTTTCCATAGGCTTATTATGTATCAAATACTAAACCTTTGGGCGATTAAATTATTACAGATATAATCTAAAATAATCTTGCCCGGAGGATCTCAGGATTATAAGACCCGCCGGGCTCTTTGTTTAAAGTTAAAGCTAAGCAGTTCTTAGGCAAGAGCATAACCAGTTTGTACATGTTTTTATAAATTTTTCTTTTTGCTGATAAATTAAATCTTCGGCATGGTTACAGCCTTCAAAAAGTTCAAATTCTTTTTTGCATTTTGCTTTTTCAAACAAACTTTTTGTATCGTCGGGAAGTATTATTGTGTCGTTATCTCCGGCTATAAAAAGTGTTGGGCAGTTTATTTTATCCACAACATCAATTGGTTTGACCATTTTTTGTATAATCGGACTTACCCTCACTCTAATCCATTTTTTAAATTCATATTTTTTAAAAGGGTTTGTCAAAAAATCTTTTATCCACTTAACGTTTTTGATTTTTTCAAAGCTGTGCGGAGCAGAAACGATTATAAGACAATCAGCGTTTGATTGTGCGGCACTTTGAATAATTGATATCGCCCCTCCCATGGAAAAACCTATCACATAAACTTTTTTGTAAATACCTTTTGCATAATCGACAACAGCATTTAAGTCATCAGGTTCTTTTTTGCTGAAAGTATAGAATCCCGAACTTCTGCCATGCCCTCTGAAATCAAAAGAAATTACGTCAAAAGTCTTTGCAAATTCAATGGCGGCTTGCTTAATGAATTTGCTATCTTTGCTCATTGTCCAGCCCGGTGCAATGAGCAAAACCTGTTCTTTATTTCTTTTGTAATGGTTGAGTGCAAGTTTAACTTTAGCTTTTAAATAAATTTCTGAATATTGTTTCATAAATAAATTCTCAACAATATTATTGTTTATTTTTTAATTTTTTCAATTTGATTAATCATTTTTGAAATTTGTGCGGCTTCTCATTTTGTCAACTTAAATCTTCAGAAGTTCCTTCACGTCTTTTCTTTTAACTTTTCTTGTTGTAGTTTTTGGCAAAGGTTCGTTGTGAACTATTATATTTATAGGCCTTTTGTAAGAAGCAAGCTGGTTTGAAAGGTATTTGACTTCTTCTCTTACTATTCTGTTGATTTCTTTTTCGTCTTTGACTTTATTAATCAAGTCTTCTTTTGGCACAACAACGGCTACAATATCTTCTGTTCCGTCTTTTGACCCGCCGGATCTTGCGGAGCCGAGAACGCAAACTTCTGCAAAATATTGGCTTTTTTCCAAAACCGATTCCACTTCTTCGGGGAATACTTTTTTGCCGCCGGATAAAACAATCATATTCTTAAGTCTTCCTGTTATAAAAATGTGACTATCCTCATCTATTCTTCCTATATCTCCGGTATGAAGCCACCCGTCGGCATCAATTACTTCGGCGGTTAATTCCGGTTGATTATGATACCCTTTCATGACTGAAGGTCCTCTTAAAAGGATTTCGCCTGTTTTAGGGTCAATTTTTGCTTCAAAACTTTCCAAAGGTCTGCCTACAGAAGCTAACATCCAGCGTTTGTCATAGTTTACAGAGACAACGGGGCTGGTTTCTGAAAGCCCGTAACCTTGATAAACTTTTATTCCTATTGTTTCAAAAAATTCGGCAACGGCTAAATCAAGTGGGGCACCTCCTGCGATACATCCGTTAAAATTACCGCCGAATTTGTCGTGAATTTTTTTGAACATCATTTTTCTCACTGCATAAGAAGGAATCCTTTTTGCAATGTTATACATTACTTTAAAACCTACTTGGACAGATTTGGGCGAGTTTGCAATCTCTGTTTCAATTCCTGCTTTAAGTAATTTCAAGAACGCAGGGACAACTATCATAAAGTTAATCCCCTTTTCTCTCATTATGCTTAAAATATCTTTCGGCTTAAGGCTTTGGGTGTAATAAACCGACAACCCCCAGTAAAGGAATGTAGAAAATCCCACCGTAAGTTCAAATAAATGATTCATAGGCAAAATTGAAAGTACGGAAATGCCCTCGTTTTTATCAAAAAAGTGATAATAAACTTTGCTCATGTCGTTTAATTGAGCAAGCATGTTTCTGAAAGTTATTTCAACGCCCTTTGGAGCACCTGTTGTTCCTGAAGTATAAATTATAAAAGCTGTTGATTTTGAGCTTCTGTGCCGCCACTTGCAGTCATAATTGTTTGGCAACGTGTAAAGACAAGGCATTTGAAGGTTATAAGACGGTTCATCAATTAAAATTACATGCTTAATTGATTTAATTTCTTTTTGAAGGTCAAGTGCTTTATCTATATTTTCTTGTGAAGTCAATAAAATAGTGGGCTGACAATCTAAAAGGATAGATTTTAATTCATATTTGGTAAGTTTTACATCTAAAGGAACGGTTACCATACCGGACATTACAGAGGCAAAAACGCAGGCTCCGTATTCGGGTTTTGATTCGGATAAAATAGCCAGTTTCTCGCCTTTTTTAACTTGAATGTCGTTTATAAGATAAGAGGCAAGTTTTCTTGATAAAAGTCCTATCCCTTTAAAGGTAAATTCCTTCCATCCTAAAGCGGTTTTAATCCCTAAGGCAACCCTGTCATTATAAACATCGGTTTTTTCTTCCAATAAAAGAAGAATATTACTCTTTTTATACTTCATCAAATCCTCCAACAGCCCCCATTCCAACACTAAAAGACCATCTATTATTTAATCCTATAAATAAAGTTCTATGATGTCAAGTAATTTGTAATTTTTGTTTAGTTGAAGTTTTCTACGCCAAATGCATGATTTTTAACTAAATTAAGGACTTTTTCGGACAAAAATGTCGTAATATTAATTATAAAATTGTGCAAAATTGACTTTTGCACAAAAGTTATTAAATAAAAAAACGTAAAAACAAAGGAGAATGACACTATGGGTATGGCAGCATCACAGGCAAGGTACTTAGGCTTAACCGCCAGAAAAACCAATACGGAATACGAAGGTCAACAGATAAACCAGCAGCGTACAGCTCTTGCAAATCAGAGTGCGGGTTTGTTTAACAGAATGTTGTCCCTGGAAGTTCCGACACCTCCAAGCACTCAAGATTATACAAAAGTAAGCTATACTTATAGCGATGGCGTGAATAAAGAAACCATAAGCAGCTTTACACCGCTTGCAGGGGACCCTGATTACAATTATACCGTGACCCATTTCCATAATTCTCAAGTTTATACAGGTATAGAGACAAAACAGGTTAATCCGCAGGTTAGAAAAAGCGGTTCAACTTATACTTATATCGGAAATTCACCTTTAACTTTGGTCAGCGTGGCAAAACAACAAGCAGGTGTAACAGAACCTCAAATAATATATAGTGGTGATGGAGCTACAAGAACTTATACATCACTTACAGAGGGTGGCTCTTCCAGGTCGTTAAGTGCATACACGACTGCAGATAGAGCAGCCTTAGAGCAATTAGCGGCACTTCATCCTACGTCAAATCTCGGACAGACATTTTTAGACGGTGATACTAGCGAAATATACAGGTACACCGGCTCTGACGGCGAAGTGCATTATGTCTGCAAAGATGACTTGGATGCATCAATAGGTTCAACAGCATCAGGAGGTGCCGGAATGGCTGCTCTTGATAATTACACCGGTGGTGATACTACGAGTTGGGCAGCTGTAAACCAAATTGTTACAGACAACGCTTCTTCGCAATTTGCAGAAGATGCAATTGCAGGTGATGATATTTATTCTTATCAGCTGGGCGGAGTAACTTATTATGTTTGCGAATCTGATTTAGACGCAAGCTATAACAGTATAATTCCAAACGGTGCATTTGAAGGTCAAAGTGCTTTGAATCGTTATAATTCGGCATATCTTGACACAAGAGTGGAAACAACGGAAAAAGCATTTTTGCAGCAGGATCAATCAGGCAGATTTATATCTGCTAAGCTTGAAAACTCATCTCCGACCTTTACTCTCGGTTCAAGTACCGTAACCGACGATAACGCTTACAATGACGCAATGAATCAGTATAATTACAATACTTTTAAATATCAAAAAGAAATTGAAGATATAAACGCTAAAACAAAAATTATACAAGAAGAGGACAGAACCCTTGAACTGCGATTGAAACAGCTTGACACTGAGCAAAAAGCACTTCAAACCGAAATGGAAGCGGTCAAAAAAGTTATCGACAAAAACGTTGAAATGACCTTTAAAACATTTTCTTCTTAAAAAATTTAATTTTTTGCTTAAATTTTTTGCTCAAAAACTCCTTCAAACGGATGATTTTTACTCCGAAGAAGGAATTTTCGGGTTTAAAATGTCGTATAATTATTAGTAGTTAAATAAAGGCTTTTAGGAGATTCTTGACTTTTTGAAAAGAATCATTAATAAGGTTATATACAAATTAATTAGATAGGAGAATAAAACTATGGGTATGGCAGCATCACAGGCAAGGTACTTAGGCTTAACCGCCAGAAAAACCAATACGGAATACGAAGGTCAACAGATAAACCAACAGCGTACAGCTCTTGCAAACCAGAGTGCGGGGCTTTTTAACCAAATGTTATCCCTGCAGGTTCCGACACCTCCGAGCACTCAGGATTATACTACAGTAAGCTACACTTATAGCGATGGCGTTAACAATCAAACCATAAGCAATTTTTCACCGCTTGCAGGGGATCCTGACTACAATTACACCGTAACCCATTTTTACAACTCAAATATTTATACAGGCATAGAAACAAAACAGGTTAATCCGCAGGTTAGAAAAAGCGGTTCGACTTATACTTATGTCGGAAATTCACCTTTAACTTTGGTCAGCGTGGCAAAACAACAAGCAGATGTAACAGATCCTAAAATAGTATATAGTGGTTTAGTAGGCGTAAGAACATACACATCACTTACTGACGGTACAACTTCTTGTACTTTAAGTGCATACAGTTCGACTGCAGATAGAGCAGCCTTAGAGCAATTAGCTGCACTTCATCCTACGTCAAATCTTGCCACAGCATTTTTAAGCGGCGATACTGACGAGATATACAGTTACACAGGTGAAGACGGCAAAGTGCATTACGTATGCAAAACCGATTTAGATACATCAATAGGCGGAATATCATCAGGAGGTGCCGGAATGGCTGATCTTGATAATTACACCGGCGGCGATGCTACAAACTGGGCAGCAATAAACCAAGTTATTACAGACAACGCTTCTTCGCAATTCAAAACGGATGCAGTCGCAGGTGATGATATTTATTCTTATCAGCTTGGCGGAGTAACTTATTATGTTTGCGAATCTGATTTAGATGCAAGCTATAACAGCAGCGGCGGAGCGATAGAAGGGCAAATAGCACTTAACAGATACAATTCGGCATATCTTGACACAAAAGTGGAAACAACCGAAAGAGCGTTTCTTCAACAGGATCAATCGGGCAGATTTATTTCCGCAAAACTTGAAAACTCATCTCCGACATTTTCTCTGAATTCAGCTACCATAACTGATGAAAATGCTTACAATGATGCGATGAATCAGTATAATTACGATACAATGAAATATCAGCAGCAAGTGCAGGATATAAACGCAAAAACACAGATTATTCAAGAGCAGGACAGAACCCTTGAACTGCGTTTAAAACAGCTTGATACAGAACAACAAGCACTTCAAACCGAAATGGAAGCAGTTAAAAAAGTTATCGACAAAAACGTCGAAACAACATTCAAAACATTCGGCGGGTAAGTAATTAAATAAAATCTTTTTACTACTCAATTATCAAAAAACATCTCTAAAATACCCCACAAAGGAAAAACAAAATGTCTTACAGATACGATAGTTACCTTGTAATAGCAAACAAATTCAGCTCGGCAGGTTCCGATGCCAAAGCGCAGCTTTTTGAAACTTACGACAGGTTGCGTGATTTGACTGTTTCGGGTTCGGCTGCAACGGGCACAGGATTTGAACAAGCGGGCGGATTTTTATATCAGGTTGCCAGTTTATTTTCGCCTTCATCATTTATGACAACAATGGGCGGAACTTCTGCAATGAATATTCCTGGGACTTCTTACTGGTCACCTGTAAGCGGCGGAAACGCTGTCGTTAACGGTGGTTATTCTGCCTTTGGGATAGGCGGATTGGGTAATTATTCAGGATTTCCCGGAGGTGCTGCAAACATAAATTTGGGGCTCGGTGATTATACCGGCGGGGCATCTTCAATTTTGTCGGGATTTGGTTCAATGCAAGGTTCTGCAACAGGATTTGCTTCGAGCATAGGCGGAATAGCCGATGTGGCAAGTGCAGCAGCTTACGGCGCAGGTATGGGAAGCGGTTACGGATTTGGGACAAACGTTGTTCTTCCTATTGCAGGTGTTATCTCGGGTTGGGGCGGCATTATGCAGGCAGCGGCACCTTATCTTGGAGAATACGGACTTCCGGCAATTGTTATGGGTAATTTGATGCAGGGAACAACTTCTGCGGCACTTTCTGCTTATCAGAACGTTTCCGGCAGGATTCTTTCCAATGCGGATTCTATTTTGACAAATAAAGTAAGAAATATTGAAACAGTTTGTAAAATGCTTGATACTCAAGGCGATGTCGTTAGAAAAATGCTCAAAGAAAGCATTGACTCTGACAGCAAAGCTATTCAAAATTTATAGAAAATTTAGGTTTTTAAATGTTGATTCGAACATATATACGCACACTCTTCAATAAAATTTTTACCCAAAACTTTATTGTTAAATTTTTGGGTAAAATTGTAAACTTTTATTGCGAAGTTTGGTTTAAAACGTCAAAAAACATAAAGTCTGAACAAAATTTGCCGATTAACATGACAAAGGAACAAATGTTGTTCTTTCAAAGTGTTACAGGCGACAAGGTGGACTGTAAATAGTTAAGACATGTTAAGTGTGTTGTTTACATGAGGCAATAATTCAATCTTAAATGTTTTTATTATTATGAAGGTCCGGTAAAGGGTATCAAAGTGTATCAAGAAACTTTACAGACAAACTTCAAAAGATTTATGAATTTTTTAGGATTCGCAAGGTCATTTTTTCTCAGAAGAAATCCTATAAAGACTTTCATAAATGGTTTAGCAGAAGCCTTAAAAGACTTTTTGACAATGAACAAAAAACTTAAATTGGCTCGATATAGGCTAAGTTATCACAGACATCAGCTAAACAAAATGGAATCTCTCATAGCAGAAAATAATCAACATACTTTCCTTAGAGGAAATAAAATTAACGAAGTCAGATAAAGGTAGAAAAAAATGGGTTTATTAATAGCAACATTAAGAAAAACGTATTTAATAGCTTATAAAAATGAGTTAGAATATAAGATTCAGCTTATAACCCAAGCTAAAATCGCATTGACTCAGTCAACTAACGATTTGTTGAATGTCGGTACAGACATGGATCCTGACAATCCGGTCGTAAAACAATTGGAGCAGCGCAAAGAAAGACTTAATCTGCTTGAGAAAAAACTTGATATGCAAATGGATGAATATAAAACAAAACTTGATATGGTTGAAAAAGAAATACAAAGTTGTGACGGAATGTTTAAAAGCAACCTTGAATCGTCCTTCTCTTATGGCGGCGGACGTTAACAGATAAAAATTGAAACAAAGCGGCGGGTTTGAAAAAACCCGCCGCTTTGTTTTTCAGCCTTTTAATTATTAAGTTGTTTTTGTTTGCAATTATAATTTTTTTTGGTGTATAATTGAATGATATAAGAGGATGCGGGAAAATTCGAAAAATGACAATTTTTCGCAATTTTTCAAATCCGACCTTAGAAGTGCTAAATCCTTGCCGGCTGCGGGATAGCCGGCGGCAAGGATGAAAGCCGGACAAGAGAAAAGGGCGTGAAAATGAAAGTTGATTTAAAAAAAGAAAAAGACAATGTTGTGACATTAGACATTCAGGTTCCTGCAAAAGATGCGGAAAATGAATACAATAAAGCAGTCAGAAAAGTTTCTGAGTATGTAAACATTCCCGGTTTCAGAAAAGGCAAGGCTCCTAGAAACATTGTTGAAAAGCATGTCGGAATAGAAAGAATTCAGCAGGAAGCGTTGGAGCGTATGTTGCCGGCTATTTTCAAAGATGCAATAACAAAAAACGATTTAGACATTGTATCTCAACCTTATGTTGAATCTTATGATTTTAATTTGGGAGAGGATTTAAAAATAGTTGCAAAAGTTGAGCTTCGTCCGGAGATAAAACTTGGTGAATATAAGGGGTTAAAGCTTGAGGCACAGGGTTATACAATTCCTGAAGACGCTTTTGACAAAGCATTAGAAGGGCTTTTGCAGCAGCATGTTAAGTATGAATTGGTTGTAGGCAGACCTGCTCAAAAAACAGATATTGTGGTAATTGATTTTGACGGTTCGGTGAATGGAGAAAAAATAAAAGGCGGAGCGGCGGAAAATTATCCTCTTGATTTGGCAAACTCTAATTTCATACCCGGCTTTGCAGAGCAACTTATAGGTAAAAATTTGGGTGAAGAATTTGATATTGAAGTAAAATTTCCCGAAGAATATCACGAAGCAAAACTCGCAGGACAGCCTGCAATTTTTAAGATAAAAATTAAAGAAATAAAAGAAAAAGTTTTACCTGAATTGACAGATGAATTTGCGCAAAAACTGGGAACTTTTAAGACCGTTGAAGATTTAAAGGCAGATATTCAAAAATATCTTGAAGCAACAAAAAACAATGAAGATGCAAAAATCATAAGCAACACTATTTTTGAAAAAGTGTTGTCAGGTGTTAAAATTGATATTCAAAATTCAATGGTGGAAAGAGAAACTCAATCTTTGCTTGAAGAATACAAACAAAGGCTTATGATGCAGGGAATCGAATGGCAAAAAGCAGTTGAATCTCAAGGTGAAGAAAATATCTTAAAAGGCTTAAAAGAAGAAGCTTTGCTTAGGATTAAAAATTCACTGGTAATAGATGAAATTGCAAAGATTGAAAATATAAAAATAGGTCCTGAAGAATTGGACAAAAAATTAAAAGAAATTGAAGATGCCTACAAAATGCCAAGGGCGGAGCTTATGAAGCAATTAAGCCAAAATCCGCAGGTATTCAGTTCTTTGTCTCAGCAGGCTCTAAACGAAAAAGTCGCAAAGTTTTTGAACGAAAACAATACGGTTGAATTGGCTGCTGATAAAGAGAAAAAGGCCAAATCTGCGAAGAAAAATGACTAAAAAGCGTAGATTTATTGTGAAAATATGTTATAATATATTTGGATAAGGAAAGGAAAAGAAGATGAGTTTTGTACCTGTAGTAATAGAGCAGTCAAGCAGAGGTGAGCGTTCTTTTGACATTTTTTCAAGGTTGCTCAGAGAAAGAATTATATTTTTGGGAACTCCGGTTGATGATATGGTGGCAAATTTAATTGTTGCCCAAATGCTTCTTTTAGACAGTGAAAATCCGGAAAAAGATATTATGCTCTACATAAACAGCCCCGGCGGAAGCGTTACTGCAGGATTTGCGATATACGATACTATGCAGCACATAAGAGCCGATGTAAGCACAATTTGCTTAGGTCAGGCGGCAAGTATGGGAGCATTCCTTTTGGCGGCAGGCACAAAAGGTAAAAGGATGGCACTTCCTCATTCGCGCGTACTTATCCACCAACCTTTGGGCGGAGCCCAAGGTCAGGCTACTGATATTGAAATTCAGGCGGCAGAAATCGTAAGAATTAAAAAATCGTTGAATGAAATTCTTGCTGCAAACACAGGACAATCAATTAAAAAGATAGAAAAAGATACAGACAGAGATTATATTATGACCCCCGAAGAAGCTTTAGAATACGGAATGATTGACAAAATTGTCTCAAAAGAAATTCTAAAGGAGTCCAAATAGGAGAAAACCTATGTCGAAACATGACGATAGCAGATTAAAATGTTCGTTTTGCGGAAAAACACAGGATCAGGTAAAAAAATTAATAGCAGGTCCTGAAGTTTATATATGTGATGAATGTGTTGAACTTTGCAACGAAATTCTTGATGAGGAATTTTTTGAAGGCAAAGATAAAGATGCTGCAGGCGAAAAAGGAAAAGAGGCAGAAGAAAAAACTATTCCAAAACCTGCGGAGATAAAATCTTACCTTGATGAGCATATTGTAGGTCAAGAAGATGCGAAAAAAGTTTTGTCTGTTGCGGTTTACAATCACTATAAAAGATTAAGGCACAACAAATCAAAAGATAAAGAAGGCGGAGTTGAAATCCAAAAATCAAATATCCTACTTGTCGGTCCTACAGGAAGCGGAAAAACTCTTCTTGCACAAACACTTGCAAAAATGCTTGATGTTCCTTTTGCGGTTGCCGATGCCACAACTTTAACCGAAGCCGGCTATGTGGGCGATGATGTTGAAAACATTTTGCTCAGACTGCTTCAAAATGCCGAATATGATGCGGCAAAAGCAGAGCGGGGCATAATTTATATCGACGAAATAGATAAAATCGCCAGAAAATCCGAAAATACTTCAATTACAAGAGATGTTTCAGGTGAAGGGGTTCAGCAGGCGTTATTGAAAATGATTGAAGGTACTGTTGCAAATGTTCCTCCTCAAGGCGGAAGAAAACACCCTCATCAGGAATTTATCCAGATTGATACAAGCAACATTTTGTTTATTGTGGGCGGTGCTTTTGTAGGATTGGAAAAAATCGTTGAAAGACGTGCAGACGATGGAAGTTCAATAGGCTTTGGCGCAAAAACAGCTTCCTCTAAAGCAGAAAAAGAGGCGCAGGCTGCAAAAATGCTCAAAAAACTTCAGCCCGAAGACTTGCTTAAATTCGGATTAATCCCTGAGTTTATCGGCAGAGTTCCTGTTTATGCGGTTTTAGATGCTTTGGATGAAAAAACTTTGAAAATGATTTTAACAGAGCCTAAAAATGCTATTTTGAAACAGTACAAATGTCTTTTAGGTATGGACGGCGTTGAACTTGAATTTGAGCCTGAAGCTATTGATTTAATAGCAGCTGACGCAATAAAAAGAAAAACAGGCGCAAGGGCACTTCGTTCTATAGTTGAAGAAATTATGCTTGATATTATGTATGATATTCCTTCCAAAGAGCACATGGACAAATTTGTTATAACAGCAGATATGGTTAAAAACAGGAATAAAGCTGAATTAATCAAGCTTCCTACAAAGAAAAAACTTGAACAAGAAGAAGAAATAGCTTAGTTTTTGTTTATTTAAGTATTAATTTTGGACTTTGCTAAAGTCCTTCGCGTCATTCTGAGGGCGGAGCCCGAAGAATCTCTTATCACGTCGTTGCGAGGGGGAACAATATATTTACCCCCGAAGCAATCTAAAATGTTATAATTTTTTGAATATTTTTTGGGACCTTTTGGTGGCAAAAGGTCCCGCCAAAAGCCACCCCCTGCTCGTCGCTTTTTGCCAAAGTACGGCTCATTCCATTGAAAATTTCAAACTCGCTTTGCTCAAACAGTGAAATTTTCGGGCATTACATTTCACCTACTCTGGCATAAAAGCTCCTCAAAGGGGGATTTTTATCTATGCTTGCTCCGATATGGTCGGAAAAGAGTCCGTACAGGGTTTCAGAGTGAAGCACTGACGCTTTGACAAAGCGAACAGGCGAAGAATGAGCCTTGTGAGCCTGTCTCTGTAAGTGAGCATTTCGTTCGCGTGTTTTCCCCTTTTCTTGCCTTCTTTTGCCTGAAACTTGTTTCAGTGCAAAATGGCGTCACGAAGAGTGACTACTGCCTGGTTTCTTTTCTTTTTTTCAATCGCAAGAAAAAAAGAAAAGAAATGAGGCATCAAAAATTGGAGGGGATATTTTTCTAATTTAAAAAATTTTAGATTGCAAAAACTCAATTTCTATTACATGACTAGCAATTTTTTGTAACATATGTTATAATTATAATAACAAGAGGATAGAAAAATGATTTCTTCCAAGGTAAAAGTTCTTGTTATTATTTCCGCATTATTATTATCCGTAGGTCTTATGTCTGTTGGCTGCAAATCGGCAGCTCAAAAGGGTTGGGTAAATACTGATTCTATGCCCGGACACACTTTCAGCAAGCACAAAAACAAGAACAATCAAAACACTCAAATTGTTTATTTAGGGGCTTCCGAAAAAGATTCTTCTACGGCAGTTGATTTTGGCCCCCAAGATGTCAGTTTTGAGTTTTCAAATTTGAAGTAATTTTTAGTTGAACAGTCGAATAGTTTATGAGCTTGTAAATTCTTCTTACTATTTACTATTTACGTATTACCCCTTGAAAAATGTTTTTTTTGTATTACTATACTGTTAGTAGTGGTCAAAAAATAAGGGGTTATTATGATAGGCGGAATTTTAGAAATTGAGATTATGAACTGCATTTGGTCGTTGCAAAAACAGGATGAAGATGCCAATATTTCTGTTGCGGATGTCGTAGCTTTTTTAAGCAGAAATAAGGTGAAAAGAGCTTACACTACGATTAAAACCGTTATGGACAGATTAAGTGCCAAAGGCTTGCTTGCCAGATATAAAAGCGGCAAAAAATTCTTTTACAGAAGCACATTAGATAGAGAAGAAGCGGCAAAAGATGCACTAAAAGAAGTTTCAACACAATTTTTTGGCGGAAATTATGTTGAAATGATTAAATTTATAGAGAAGGAATGTTCGGCCGTTTTGGTTTAAGGGAGAATTTGTGAATATTCAAGATGACAGGAAATCGGTTTCAAGGCTTATTTATAAAGTTTTGACAGAGTCATTGACTGTTCGTGAAGCGATTTTGAATTTCCCCAAAGATGTTAATGATGCTTCATTAAAAACAGCCTATCATGCGCTGGTTCATCTTGAGGCGGATGAAGATTTGAGAAGAAGGGATTTGCTTTACAGGCAAGAACAGGATGATTATTTGGAGTTTATAGCCCAAACCCTTCAAAAAGGAGAAGTTTTACCTTATAATATTATTAAAGAGTATGAAAAGTATTATGAAGGAATTTCTACCCCTCATTCAAGAAGTATGAAAGGTATATTAAAGAGTTTATGCAAATTTTTAAACGTTTAGCATTTAAAAAACCCGCGCAGAACATTGTTGAATTTATTTTTATAATGCCTGTTTTAGTTATTTTTACGCTTGCTATATTTGAACTTGCACTATATTGGCAGGATGTGAACGCGGTTTATTCTCTTAATAATGAAATAAATGCAAATGTTGCACTTGTTGATTTAAAAGATTTTAATATGGGTGATGTTTGCCCTGCAGTAAGCGTTGCGCAGAGTATATTGGAACAAAAGGATTCGTCGATTACTTTAAATAATCCTGTTTATAATGTTTTACCTTCGCAGTCAGGGATTTTTCCCGATGCGGAACCTTTTGCGCTTTATAAAATAGAATCAAATACACAGGTAAACGGTAATCCGCAAGTCAGTGTTTGGGTTGATTGCAGAAGACCTTTTGAAAACGGTATAGTTACTCAGGTCGAATTTTATCACAAGACGGTTGTTATGAAAGCTTCTATCCCAAGATTTGATAAGCCTGAGCCTATAGTTATAATCCCCGATAATATTTTTATTTCAAGTCCTAAGCTTATAACCTCAAGACACTACTAAAATTTTATTGTATAATCATTGCATGGCTAAAGTTAAAACAAAGTGGATATGTCAGGAATGCGGGTATGAAAGTGCGGGGTATTTGGGAAAATGTCCGGAGTGCTCTGCCTGGGGAAGTTTGGCTGAAGAGATTCAGCAGAGTTTTTCTCCAGTGGTTTTAAATTCGGAATTTTTCGGCAGCAAACCTTCTTTAATTAACGAAATAGAAATCAACGATGAAATAAGAACTCAAAGTAATATAAAAGAGTTTGACAGAGTTTTAGGCGGAGGGTTTGTTACAGGTTCCGTGGCACTTCTTGCGGGAGATCCCGGGATAGGAAAATCTACCTTGGTGCTTCAAGCCTGTGGTTTACTTTGTAATCAAGGCAAAAAGGTTTTATATGTTTCTGCCGAAGAATCTGCAAATCAGATAAAATTAAGG
>Ga0116170_10003691_pt1 | contig 14262 bp, 12 predicted proteins | sample AD_JPNHW1_MetaG_FD_89797 | JGI IMG/M metagenome (GOLD analysis project Ga0116170, IMG submission 89797) | Active sludge microbial communities of municipal wastewater-treating anaerobic digesters from Japan - AD_JPNHW1_MetaG | ecosystem: Engineered > Bioreactor > Anaerobic > Digestate | place...
AACGCAATGGGCAGAAGCAGCAGAGGTTCGTATTTCTTCACAATTGCCAGATACATCAACAGGCAGGCTACCGCGATCATAATCAGGTTTTGCGGTGAGTTGAACAACGCTGAAAAACCGGATGACTGCGCCAGCTTAACCAGACTTTCACCAATATGGATGCTTTGCATGGTCGTCCATTCACTCCTTTTCTATCTTGTTGCAGAGCATAACGGACTTAGCCGATCACAACCATCAAATCGCCGCTGCTGACAGACGCACCTTTGTTAACGGAAATCTGCTTCACAGTGCCGTCAACGGGAGACATAATTTCGTTCTCCATCTTCATAGCTTCCAGAATCAGCAGAATGGTGCCCTTCTTTACAGAGTCGCCAACCTTGCACTTGATATCCAGAATCGTGCCGGGCATCGGAGAACTGATTTTGGTGCCACCGGCAACAGGCGCGGCGGCAGGTTTGGCAACCGGCGCGGGTGCCGCAACAGGCGCAGCCACAGGGGCCGCAAAAACGGGGGCAGGCGCTGCGACGGGGGCGGCGGCGCCGGCAGCCACTTCATCAACAGAAACCTGATACGCAATGCCATTGACAGTAATGTTAAACTGACGCATAAAGGGGAATCCTCCTTGTGAAAATAGTAAATTTTCGTAGTTCGGCAACCTTTACATACGGCTGTAGACCTGATCCTCACGACCAGCGAGATTCCACGCGGCCGCGTTGTGTACCCGGCGAACCCGGCGAACAACAAATCCGGTATCGCCCTGCCAGATCGCCGCGATGGCGGCGGTGATGGCCGCGACTGTTTCCGGCGTAATCCCCGGCTCAACATCTTCAGCGGGATATACTTCAAGTTCCTGTTCCGCAATGTCTTCCGCTTGTTCAGGGGCTTTTTTCGATTTCTTTCCGTCTGAGATGAGGGAGAGCAGTTTGATAAAGCCGATCAGCAGAGTTAAACCTGCAAACACGACCACAAGACCTATGGCTGTAACGGAAAGGCCAAATACCAATGAGTTCATCGCTTATCTTCCTTTCGCGCTTTACAGGGGCATGTTGCCGTGTTTCTTGGCCGGGTTGCTGTCGCGTTTGCTGAACAGCATTTCCAGCGCGGCGGCCAGCAGCTTGCGCGTCTGGGCGGGATCGATCACGTCGTCCACCAGGCCCGCTTCGGCAGCCTTCAGCGCGCCGGCAACTTCCTCAACATATTTCGCGGCGTATTTCGCGCGCGCTTCGTCGGGCGTGCCCTTGTCGGCCTTCACTTCGTCGCCGTACAGCACCGCCACGGCGGCTTCCGGCGTTAGGGCGCTGATGATCGCGCCGGGCCAGGCATAGGTAACGTCCGCGTTCGCCTTGCCGCCCATGGCTACATAAGCCTGGCCGACAGCGCTGCCGGTGACCACGCACAGCTTGGGTACGGTCGCGGTCGCGTAGGCGTACAGCAGCTGGCTCTGCGCGTTCATCAGCCAGCTCTGGTTGTCCAGCTTGTCGATCTTCACCCCGCTGGTGTTGAGCATGCTCACCACGGGCAGGTTGAAGCAATCCATAAAGTGCACGAAACGCGCGGCTTTCTGCAGCGCACCGGCGGTCAGATAGCCCGCTTCGGTGGCGACAACGCCTACGGAGTGGCCCGCGATGCGGCCCATGGCCGTGTGCACGCCGGTTTCGTAAGCGGCTTTCAGTTCCAGCATCGTGCCGGCGTCAAACAGGTCCGCAAGCACCGCGGACGCCTTGTCGGCCTCCACAGCGGAAAGAATACGGTTCATGTCGTCGCCGTCTACCAGTTCGGCGTCTTCCGCATTGCAGCCGGGCAGCAACGAAAGGGTTTTCACCGCCAACTCCAGTGCTTCGGCTTCGTCCGCGGCCACCAGCGAGCATCCGCCCTGCTTGGCCATCATCTCCGCGCCGCCCAGTGCGTCGATCTTCACGTCCACACCGTTCATCGCCGCCAGCACCTGCGGGCCGAACACCATCATGGAAGAAACTTTCTTCGCCATGATGCTCACATCCGCCAGCTGGGCGATCAGCGCCGCGCCGCCGATGCAGGGACCGAGCACGACCGCGACCATCGGGCATACGCCGCTCAGGCGGGCCATGTTGCGGTAAATTTCCGCATAGGCGTTCATCGCTTCCGCGCCCTCATCCACGCGCACACCGGCGCTGTCGCAAAGGGCCAGCACGGGCGCGCCGGTTTTAAGGGCAAGGTCCAGCGTTTTGTTAATCTTTTGCGCCTGAAGTTTCCCCATTGCGCCGCCGTGTACCGTGAAATCCTGGGCGAACAGGTAAACCGGGCGATTCTGGATCGTTGCGTATCCGGTCACGACGCCTGCCGCTCCCCCGTTTTCACTGACGAGCGCATACGTCTCCACGAAACTGCCGTTATCCACGAGCTTCTCGATACGCTCGCGCGCGGTCAGCTTGCCTGCGTCACGCTGCGCCTTGATGCGTTTCTCATCACCCGTGTTCAGGGCGTCGCGAAGCGCCTGCACCTTGGTTAGGTCTTGAGAGTTCTGCATTTCCGTTCTCCTTCCGTCGGGTCAATCTGCCGTATTTTGGGATGTGTTGAAAAAGCTCAATTCTTTCCCGTTTCTATCTCTTCTGCATATACCTCCTCTTTTCCTGCCTGTGTGTTAGAATTTTGACAATTTTCTTCGTACTTTCCCTGTACTTCGCAACAGCAGTAAAAGGCGCGAAGCTAAAGCCCCGCGCCTTTGCGATGCCTGCCCACACGGCCGTCCGGGCGATCCCCGCCGCCGTGTTTTCAGTCGATTTCGTAGGTAGTATAAGGCCGGTCGTAAACATATCCCAGCTTTTCCGCCAGCGCGACCGATTCACGGTTGGCCGCGTCCCAGCTGGGGTACAGGCCACGTTTAAAACAGCGCAGCATCAGCGCCGCGCCGCAGGCCGTCGCCAGCCCGCGCCTGCGCCAGTCCTTTCGGGTATCAATCTCGATTTCGATGCCGCCACGAAAAACCACGTAGGAGGAGGCGCCGGCCACCGGCTCATCCCCGTACAACGCCAGCACACCCAGACCGCGCGCCCGATAATCCGCCTCATCCCGGAACTGGCTCACGAAATCCCGCGACCATTCCTCCGCCCGTACTTTATGGTACAACTCCCCTTCCAGCGGAGTCAGCCGAACCCCCGACGGTAGCGTTTCGGTAAAACGGCGCAGGGTTTCCCGGTCAAAATGATCCATATCTTTTCGGATGGCGTGACGTTCCACCTTACGGGCTTTCTCACCCCATACGCGTTCAATCACCGGGCGCCATTCGGCTTCCCGAGACGACAGCAGGATCATCCGCCCTTGCAGCGACGGCGGCCGATAACCCGCCAGCGCTTCCGCCTCGGGGCATCCTGCGTCGCCAGCCAGAAAGGCAATATCCCCGTTCACAACCAACGCCGCCGTATGCGCGGGGTTAGCATATGCTTCTCCCATGCAGCCGTCCAGTGTGGAGCGCGCCAGGTTTTCCGGCCAACCCTCAAACAGCGGCGCGATCAGGCTCATGTCTGAAACACGGTACAGCGATTCCATCAGCCGTTCCAGCCTGCCAGTTCTTCCTGAATATAAGGAAGGGCCAGCAGCTTTTCCGTCATCTCATCCACGGTCAGCAATTGGGTGTTGCTGCTGTTAAACTCCGTCAGGATATTGCGGTCGCGGTCGCCCTGCACCATGTATTTATCGTAGTTCAGGTCGCGCGCGTCGGCGGGCACGCGGTAAAAATCGCCCATATCCACGGCGTGCATGCATTCCTCGTTGGTCAGCAGCGTCTCATACATTTTCTCCCCGTGCCGCATGCCAATGCGCTGGTCGGGCAGATCGGAATGGAAAATCCGCTTAACCGCCTGCGCCAGCACCCCGATCGTGCAGGCCGGGGATTTTTTAACCAGAATATCGCCGGTATGCGCATGTTCAAACGCATACAGCACCAGTTCCACCGCCTCGTCCAGGCTCATCATGAAGCGCGTCATTTCCGGTTCGGTCACGGTGATTGGCCGACCTGCTTTGATCTGCTCGATAAACAGCGGGATCACCGACCCGCGGGAACACATCACGTTGCCGTAGCGCGTGCCGCAGATCAGCGTTTTTTCCGGTGAAACAGTGCGTGATTTTGCCACAAACACCTTTTCCATCATCGCTTTGGAAGTGCCCATCGCGTTGATGGGATAGGCCGCCTTGTCGGTTGAAAGGCAGATCACCTTGCGCACGCCGGCCTCGATGCAGGCGGAGAGCACGTTTTCCGTACCCAGCACGTTGGTTTTTACCGCCTCCAGCGGGAAAAACTCGCAGGAAGGCACCTGTTTCAGCGCGGCGGCGTGAAACAGGTAATCCACCCCGTACAGCGCTGCCGTAACGGAATCGCGGTCGCGCACGTCGCCGATGTAATACTTGATTTTATCGTTCTGGTAGCGATGGCGCATGTCGTCCTGTTTTTTTTCATCGCGGCTGAAAATGCGTATTTCCCGGATCGGCGTATCCAGAAAACGTTTCAGCACCGCCTCGCCAAACGAGCCGGTGCCGCCGGTAATCATCAGCGTTTTGCCTTCAAACACGTCACGCGTCCTCCTCGTTGCCTTTAAATACACACCCGGTCAGGCGGTGAAGCACTTCGCGGTATGCGTCCTCCACGTCGCCCATATCGTGGCGGAATCGGTCGATATCCAGCGGTTCATGGGTACTCGCGTCCCAAAACCGGCAGGTGTCCGGCGAAATCTCGTCGGAAAGAAGCACTTTGCCGTGGAAACGGCCAAACTCCAGCTTAAAATCAATCAGCTCGATGTTGATCTCCCGGAGCACCTCGGTCAGGATTTCGTTCACGCGCAGGGCGATACGTTCCATATCGCGGATTTCCTCCGCTGTGGCCAGCCCCATCGCGGTAATGTGCGTCAGGTTGACAAGCGGATCATCCAGATCCGTATCCTTCAGGCAATACTCAATCACCGTATTCTTGAGATGCGTCCCCTCGGGATATCCCGTACGGCGGGCAAGGCTTCCGGCCACAATGTTGCGCACCTTCACCACAACGGGGATGATCTCCACGCGCTTCACCAGCGAGCTCCGGTCGTCAATCCGGCGGATAAAGTGGTTGGGTACTCCTTCTCTGGCCAGCAGGGTAAAAAGATACTCGCTGATTCGATTGTTAATCTCGCCCTTACCGATGATACGGCCCCTTTTCAGGCCATGAAAGGCAATCGCTTCATCCTTATAGTACACAACGGCCTCGTCCGGATTCTCCGTCGCATAAACCCGCTTGCCCTTGCCTTCGGTTATCGTATCGCCGATCCTCGTCATGCTCATCCTCCCGCAAGCCCGGCCCGGCGCCGGGAACCCGCACGTTTAAACTTTTTGTATTGTAGCACGAACGCCCCACTGCCGCAAGCAGACGGCGCGCTGGGCGCCGCTCCGTTGGGAATGTACGAAACGACCCGCGCGGTGATCAATACCGCACGGGTCGTTGATTGCTGTTTTAAACTTATTCCTGCTCGTCCGCCTGAGCTTCTTCTTCCATCTGTTTGCCGACAGCTTCCACATCTACCGCTACGGCTTCCGCGCCGTCGTCGGTTTTTTCGGTTTCCGCCGCGTCCTTGCGCTCGGCTTCCAGCACAGCGCGGATGCTCAGGCTGATCCGCTTGGCTTCGGGATCGACGCCGAGCACCTTTACGCGGACTTCGTCGCCCACGTTCACAGCGTCTTCCACCTTATTGATACGGGTCAGCGCGCACTGGCTGATATGCACCAGTCCGTCGATCCCCGGCTCCAGCTCCACAAAGGCGCCGAAGGTGGTGATACGTACTACTTTGCCGGTTACGACCGCGCCTTCGGGATACTTTTCGGGCGCAAGATCCCACGGCTTGGGCTGCAACTGTTTCAGGCCCAGCTGAATGCGCTCGCGCTCCGAGTCCAGACTCAGGATTTTAACTTCTACTTCCTGATCAGGATGAACGATCTCCGAAGGATGCTTTACATGCGCCCAGCTCAGATCGGTCACATGGATCAGGCCGTCTACGCCGCCCAAATCCACGAACGCGCCGAAATCGGTCAGACGACGCACAATACCCTTCACTACATCGCCCTCGTGCAGGTTCGCCCACACTTCCGTCTTGCGGGCGGTGGACTCTTCCTTGATTACGGCCTTGCGGCTGGCGACGATGCGGCGTTTCTGCTCATCCAGTTCGATAATTTTCAGCTTCATGGTCTGGCCGACGAAATCGCCGATCTTTTCCACATAGCGGTTGGAGAGCTGCGACGCAGGCACGAACGCGCGAATGCCGTCCACGTTGCAAATCAGGCCGCCCTTGACGACCTCCTTGCCGACGCCCTCGACGAATTCGCCCTTTTCGTACTTATCGACAAGCACTGCGAAAGCCTTGCGGGTGAGGATGTTGCGCTGAGACAGCAGCACGTTGCCCTCGCCGTCGTTGACTTTGACGACTTCCACTTCAATTTCGTCGCCCAGCTTCACATCCTGTGTCACCAGGTCTTCGCGTTTAATCAAGCCGTCGGACTTGAAGCCGATGTTGACGCAAACCTCGTCGTCCGTGATTTGAACGACCGTTCCGGTAACCGACTGTCCGGGCCTGATCTTGACCAGAGTGGCTTCCACGTCAGCCATAAAGCTGCTCTTGTCTGCCTCCTCGCGGGAAACCTTCTGATCCATCTGTTCCTTGTCCGTCATGCGTGTGACAACCTCCTTAAGTGACCAATCCGGCGTACTCGCACCGGCTGTGATCCCAATTGATTCCGAATGAATATCCGCGAAGCCCGGCGGAATATCCGCCGCGCGCTCCACCCAAAGCGTGCGTTTGCAGATTCGGCTGCAGGTTTCGAAGAGCTTACGCGTATTCGCGCTGTCGCGCCCTCCCACCACCAGCATCGCGTCTACCCGCGCGGCCAGCTCCCTGGCGTCGTTCTGTCGCTGCACCGTCGCCGTGCAGATCGTGTTTTCCGCTGTAAGGTTCTTCACCTTGCGCCGGAGAATTGGCAGGATATTCTCCCATTCCTCCTGCGGAAAAGTTGTCTGCGCCACCGCGAGCGCCTCGTCCAGTTCCGGCAGTTTCTCCGCCCCCGCCGCATCCTGTACGGTGTATACCATACCGCCGCACCAGCCTACCGTGCCCACCACCTCGGGGTGGTCGCCGCGTCCCAGCAAAATGACCGGCTTCCCGGTGCTGCTGTACCCGGCTACGATGTCGTGCAGGCGTTTTACGAAGGGACAGGTCAGGTCGACCGCCCGGATTCCACGTTCCTCAAGTTCACGGTACACCGCCGGCGCTACGCCGTGGCTGCGGATGATCGCGCTGCGTCCCGATGCCTGTTCGGGGGTATCCACCGCGCGCACGCCTGCCGCCTCCAGTTTGCGAAGCACTTCCGGGTTATGCACCAGCGGCCCGATGGTAACGATGTTTTTTTCCATGTCGGCAGCCTTCATCGCTTCCACCACCGCGCGGCGGACCCCCATGCAGAAACCTGCGTGCTCCGCAATGAATACCGGCATTACGAACCTCCAGAAGCAGAATCAAGGATGTTATTCGCCGCAACTTACGCGATTCCTGCTTTTCCTTCGCATCGGAAAAGCAAAAAACAGGATTATTTTCGAATCGCTTTCACGCCGCAGCCATATTGCTGCGCCATTTTGCGGTACAAAGCGGTGATTTTTTGCAGCACCTCGTCGCAGGTTTCGCGGTTGACGCCTTTCGCGGCGATGTCCCGGACCGTAAACGGTTCGCCGTAATAGCAGTCCACGCGGTGAAACAACCGGGGTTTGGCGGTCACATAGGCTGGCAGGATCGTCGCGTTGCCAAGCAGCGCGATCATCCCCACGCCGCTTTCCAATTCCTCCATCACGGTTGTCTTGTATCGCGTGCCCTCAGGGAAGATGCCCAGCACATGCCCCTCCTTCAGGGTTTTAAGGCATGTGCGCACCGCGCCCATATCCATGTTGTGGCGATCCACCGGGATCATCAGCAGGTTTTTATGGATCGCGCGCATCAATGGGTTGCGAATCAGTTCCTTTTTACCCAGATAGCGGATCTGGTAACGGTTACACTTCCAACCGATCAGGAACGGGTCCAGCATGTGCAGGTGATTGCCGATCAGCAGATAGGGCGCGTTCAGTTCCGTGTTTTCCAGCCCGTGATACCGTACCGGCAGGAACAGACGGAACACAATCGCGGAAAACCACATGGCCAACCGGTAAAAAAAGGTGAAGCGTTCCCGCGGCTTCCGCTCGCCCTGCTCCCGCTGCGAAAGTCTGCGGTATAAAAGCCCCAGTACCGCTTCCTCCGCCTGGGTCTGGGTCATGGCGCTGGTATCCAGCGTAACCGCGTCCGCCGCGGGCGTTAACGGGTCTACGGCGCGGGTAGTATCCTGCCTGTCGCGAACGATCACGTCGTTCAGCACATCATCATACACAGCGGGCTGGCCTTTGGCGTTCAGCTCGTCGCAGCGGCGGCGGGCACGTACTTCCGGCGAGGCGGTTAAAAACACCTTCAGCGTCGCATCCGGCAGCACGCGCGTGCCGATGTCCCGCCCATCCAGAATCATGGAATGAACGCTTGCAATCTTCTGCTGCATCGCAACCATCAGGCGGCGCACTTCGGCGTGCGTGCCACAATCCGACGCGGCCATGCTGATCTCCGGTGTGCGAATCCGGTCCGTTACATCCACGCCGTTTACCAGCGTATGCTGGCGACCGTTTTCAAACCGCACATCCATCCGGATACGCGTCGCAAGCTCCGCCATCTGCTCCGGATCGCGAGGGTCCAGCTGCTCCTGAAGCGCCTGATAGCCGAAAGCGCGGTACATCGCGCCCGTGTCCAGATGGGGCACGCCCAGCTGGGCGGCCAGATGATCCGCCACCGTGCTTTTCCCAGCGCCTCCCGGGCCATCGATCGCAATGGTGAAATGTTTCAAAACGATTCATCCTTTACAGTCAGAATGCTGTCCGTCGGATTCGTGAAACGTTCGGCGGGCCTAAATCGCTCGATGCCCAAGACCGACGCAGATTTCGTCCAGATGGCCCAGGCCGATTCCGAAAAACACGGCGACGGCCACATGGTCGTGATAGCGCGCGATCCCGATCTTACCGCCCACGCTCATCCCCAGCGCCTTCGGGGTAATCTGGTTAAGCGCTTCGCGGGCTGCCCCGGCCACCCCGCCCTCTTCCAGGTGGCTTTCGCCGATCAGCCCTTCCCGGCGGGAAGCGACTACCGCACGTTCCACAATCTTCATAATCGAAGGCACAAATTCGCCTCCGAAATCGGCGGCGGCGGTTGCGATATCCTCCAGCGCCAGCGTTTTCTTGATTAGCAGTTCTTCCTCGCGGGAACGCGACATGCTCATTTCGATGGCGGCGCGCGCCACGTCTCGGCTGCCAAGGTTCAACGGTTTATCCATCCCTGTCCGCCTCCCTGCGCCGACGTTTCCGTCGGCTCCTGCGTAAGGCGCGCCGGTCCGCCGAAAAAACGCCCCGACACGTTACGCCCCGACCTGTATCCAGTATAACACGCTTTTTTCGGCAGGCAATGGGGTATACGCTGCGATTGAGCAGAAAAAAGCCCTTCCGATAATTGAACCGGAAGAGCTATTGAGCTCCCAAAGTGCCGCTGCACCTGGCTTTTTCACCCGCTATGTTTAGCAGGTTGGGGCCCTGCCGCCTGTTTTAGCCTTCCCCTGGCGTCTTTCGACGGGGGCATGGCAGCCGCAGACGGACTCAGGCTCCATTGAAGAAGTGTGGGTAAAAACAAGATGCTGGCGCACACTTCAGGAAGACCTCTGCCCATATTATAGGGCTGTCCTAACCGATTGTCAAGCGAAGCGGCGGGCGGGTTTCAGCGGTTTGCGTACATCTTTTGGTAGTAGTCCCGATACTCCCCCGCCAGAATATCCGCAAGCCATTTCCGGTGTTCGGTGTACCAGTGCACCGTGCGGCGGATGCCGTCGTCAAACTTCGTCTGTGGCAGCCACCCCAGTTCCCGGTGGATTTTGGCCGGGTCAATTGCGTAGCGGCGGTCATGGCCGGGGCGGTCGGTCACGAAGGTAATCAGGCTTTCGGGCTTGCCCAGTTCCCGCAGGATCGTTTTCACCACGTCGAGGTTGGCGCGTTCGTTATGGCCGCCCACGTTATAAATTTCGCCCTCGCGGCCTTTGCGCATCACCAGATCGATCGCGGCGCAGTGATCCTCCACATACAGCCAGTCGCGCACGTTTTCACCCTTGCCGTAGACCGGCAGGCTCTGGTTGTCCAGCGCCCGGCTGACCATCAGCGGGATCAGCTTTTCTGGGAACTGGTAAGGGCCGTAGTTATTGCTGCACCGGGTGACGCTGACCGGCAGTTTAAACGTGCGCGCATATGCCAGCACCAGCAGATCGGCGCTCGCTTTGCTGGCGCTGTAGGGCGACGAGGTATGCAGCGGCGTTTCCTCGGTGAAAAACAAATCGGGGCGATCCAGCGGCAGGTCCCCGTACACCTCGTCGGTGCCCACCTGATGGAAGCGCCCCACACCGTAACGGCGGCAGGCGTCCATCAGTGCCTGCGTGCCCATGATGTTGGTGCGCAGAAACACTTCCGGGTCCTCTACCGAACGGTCCACATGCGTTTCCGCCGCAAAGTTCACCACGATATCCGGCTTTTCCGTCTCAAATAGCGCGTTCACACAGGCGCGGTCGGCAATGTCCCCACGCACGAAGGTGAAGTTGGGCGCTTTCAGCGCGCCCTCCAGCGAGGCCAGGTTGCCCGCGTAGGTCAGCGCGTCCAGGCAGACCAGCTGGTCTTCCGGGTGCTGTTTCAGTTCATACTCGCAGAAATTGGCGCCGATAAAGCCGGCGCCTCCCGTGATCAGGATCTTCATTCGTTCTATACCTCCGCCGTTCAGTCGTTCTCGTCCGTGCGGTCGTACTGGATTCGCCCTTCCGCCACGCGTTTCAGGTGCTCCCCATAGGGAGATTTGCCGTAGCGCTCGGCGGCGGCCAGCAGCATTGGCCGGTCAATCCAGCCCTTGTTATAAGCGATCTCTTCCAGCGCCGCAATCTTGATGCTCTGCCGTTTTTCCACAATCTGTACAAAGCTGGTCGCTTCGGCCAGGCTGTCCATGGTGCCGGTATCCAGCCAGGCAAAGCCCCGGCCCATCACTTTAGCCACCAGCGACCCGTCTTTCAGGTACAGGTCGTTCAGGCTGGTAATCTCCAGCTCGCCGCGCGCGCTGGGCCGAACCTGCTTTGCCAGTTCGCACACCCGCCGATCGTAAAAATACAGGCCGGTGATACAGTAGTTGCTTTTCGGGTTTTGCGGCTTCTCCTCAACGGACAGCACACGCCCCCGATCGTCAAACTCCACGATGCCAAAGCGCTGCGGGTCGTTCACAAAATAGCCGAAAATAGTCGCCTTGCCGTGTTCGGCGTTGTCCACCGCTTCGCACAGCATACGCGAAAAGCCGTTGCCGTAGAAAATATTGTCGCCCAGCACCATCGCGCAGGCTTCACCGCCGATAAAGGATTCCCCGATCAGAAAGGCCTGCGCCAACCCGTCCGGCGACGGTTGCACGGCGTAGGAAAGGGATATGCCAAACTGCTTTCCGTCCCCCAGCAGGTCACGGAAGCGCGGGGTGTCCGTCGGCGTGGAGATAATCAGGATATCACGGATACCTGCCAGCATCAGCGTGGACAGAGGATAATAAATCATGGGTTTGTCGTACACCGGCAACAGCTGCTTGCTGGTCACAAGCGTAAGGGGATACAGCCGGGTGCCCGCGCCGCCTGCCAGAATAATGCCTTTCACGCTAAACGCCTCCCTCAAACCCTGCCTTTTGGGGATTACGCCGGATGGCGCATCCGTCTGTGGCAGTCCGCCTGAACAGCGGGAATAGATCGGTCCTCCGGGTTCTGTCGCGTGCATTATACAGGATTTCCGGCCGTTCCGCAACTCGAAGCCACCGGCAGCGGCACCCTTGTAAGGCGCGCAGGTTCTATGGTATAATAAAATTTAACTATGGGCAGAAGCCCGTCGCCCGTGGCGGACATCCGGGCGAATAAGACTGAGGGGGCACCAGACGCGCATGGACGGCAACGCAAACCGAGGGAACGCGCGGCCGCGGTATTTTCACCGGGAGCTGACCTGGCTGCGTTTTAACCAGCGCGTACAGGCCGAGGCGGATCACCCGGAGAATCCGCTGCTGGAACGCGCGAAATTCCTGGCCATCGTTACCTCCAACCTGGACGAGTTTATGCAGGTGCGTTATCACCGCCTGCTGGAAAACGCAATCTCACCCGCGGCAGGCCAGCGCCAGCCCTGCGGGCTGAGCCACGCTGAAATCCTGCGACAGGTGAACCGGGCCATTCTGCGTCAGCAAAACCAGCAATACCTGCTTTACGAGGGGATACACAGCGAGTTGCACCATCTGGGTATCCAGTTCTATCCCACTTTTGCGCCGAACGAGGCCATGGCGGCTCGTATCAAACAGATATTTCTGCGGGAACTGGTGAACCGCCTCAGGCCCGTGCCGTGGGGGGAAGAAATCGCCCCCGTTTCTCAAAAAAAACTTCATCTGTTCATCCGCCTGCAGCCCCGGGACGGGCGGGAGGCGCGTTTTGCGACCCTCTCGCTCCCGAGTTCGCCTCGCCTGTATCTTCTGCCTTCGGACGACGGAATTGTTCGTCTGATCCGTCAGGAAGAAATCGTGAAACTGTTTCTGCCCTCCCTATTTCCCGAAGATCGGGTAGAGGAAGCCTCCGTATTCCGGATTTTGCGGAATCAGGATTTCCCGCTGGACGATCGCGGCGACGTAGCGACAGAGGTGCGGGACATGCTGATGAAACGTCGTACCGGCGATGTGATGCGCCTGGAGGCGGAAGAGCGTATGAGCGCAGGCCTGCTCGAGATGCTGACGGAACGCTTCCGTCTGTCTCCGGAATGCCGCTACCGCGTTACCGGGCCGCTGGACCTGAATAAGCTGATGATGAACCTGTATAATCTGCTGGACCGGCCAGATCTGAAATATCACCGCGCCGATCCGCTGGCCATATCTCCATTGTGCGGAAAAGATATTTTTGCGCAAATTGAAGAAAAAGACTGGCTTTTATACCATCCGTACCACAGCTTCGAACCGGTGGTGAACCTGCTGAATCAGGCTGCGGAAGACCCGGATGTATGCAGCGTAAAAACAACGCTTTACCGTGTGGGCAGCAACAGTCCCGTGGTGCGGGCTCTGCAGCGCGCCGCCGAGAACGGCAAGCAGGTGACAGTACTTTTTGAGGCGCGCGCCCGTTTTGACGAGGAAAATAATCTGGCTCAGGGTGACCGCCTGCGCCGCGCGGGCTGCCACGTTCTTTTCGGACTGCCGCGTTATAAAACGCACAGCAAAACCGTGCTGGTCTGCCGGATGGTGAACGGGCACATGAAGCGTTACCTGCACCTGGGTACCGGCAACTACCACGATGGCACCGCGAAGCTTTATACTGACTTTGGGTTGCTGACGGCTGACCCGCAATTGGGCGAAGACGCGGCGCGTTTCTTTTACGCACTGGAGGGCAACGGCCCGGCCTTTACGTCATCTTTGCTGGTGGACGCGCCTGTGCGCCTGAAGCCGCGGCTTCTGGAACTGATTGCCCGCGAGCGTGCCAACGCGCTGACCGGCAGACCCGCCGGAATCATCGCCAAGATGAACTCGCTGCTTGATCCTGAAATGGTTGAGGCGCTGTACGCCGCCAGTTGCGCGGGCGTTCAGGTGGAGTTGATTGTTCGCGGCATCTGTACGCTGGTTCCGGGCGTGCCGGGGCAAAGCGAAAACATCCGCGTCACTTCCATCGTAGGCCGCCACCTGGAACACGCGCGGGTTTTCCGTTTTGAAAACGGAGGCGAACCGGAACTGTATCTCTCCTCCGCGGACTGGATGCCCCGTAATCTGGACCGTAGGGTGGAGCTGATGTTTCCCGTAAAAGACCGCGCCTGTCGGGAAGCGGTGGAGAACGTACTGACGTTGCAGCTTGCGGATAACCGAAAAAGCTGGCGACTTGGCCCGGACGGCCGGTACGTGAGAACGGCGACGGACCCTTCAAAGCCTGTAAACGCGCAGGATATCCTGCTGGCCGACGTGGAGGCCGTTTTCTCCGGCCAATGGTTCCAACATAATAAGCTTCCTGCTGGCGACAGTCCGCAGGACAGAAAGGCAGTTTACGCATGAATTGGAAAGAACGGCGCATGCGCGCCAAAGAGGATATGGAAGCGGTGCTGGCCCGGGACCCCGCCGCAAGAAGCCGTTTGGAGGTACGCCTCTG
>Ga0116170_10003696_pt1 | contig 14253 bp, 16 predicted proteins | sample AD_JPNHW1_MetaG_FD_89797 | JGI IMG/M metagenome (GOLD analysis project Ga0116170, IMG submission 89797) | Active sludge microbial communities of municipal wastewater-treating anaerobic digesters from Japan - AD_JPNHW1_MetaG | ecosystem: Engineered > Bioreactor > Anaerobic > Digestate | place...
GTCTGTCATTTGAGTTTCGCTCCTTTCGTTTCCCTTCTTCCTGAAGAACTGTATGATATGAAAGCCTCTCCGATTTTCAACAAAATTATCGTTTCATATCTTTATCATACATGAAAAAGAATTTATTACAATAAGCAACTCAAATGCCATTTTTTATAAAGGCAAATTCCCTTCCACCCGTACTTTTAGAACGATCTTAGTCACTTGTTCGGGACGATCCTTGACCAGTCCGGGTTGATGTGCATCTTCCGGGAAAAAGATCATAAAATATCCCTCATTCAACGGGAAATAATCACTTTCGCCAAATAATTCATAATAATCTTTTTCCGGTGCCGCGCTGATTTCCGAGAGCTTTTCCCGAGGTGCCCAGCCGACCAGTTCATCTCCTTTCAACATAAACTGAACATCAATATATTTGTTATGGGCTTCAAAATTACTTTCTTCCGGATATTTTGTCTCATATTGATTCACCATGACATCGACATTTTCATCCAATTTATAACGGGCAACCGGTTCTGCCGGATCATTTTGGTGCTGTAATAAGAAACGAATACCGCTTTCAAACCCGGGTCCAAAAGATCCGTATTTTTCGATATGGCTAATATGATCAATAATCATGAATGCCTCCTTCGTTCCGTGAATGGACTCTCCTCATTCTATTTAGAGAGTTTAAAAATTATAACCCACGGACAATTCTTTCCATGATTTTTGTATTTGTGTATAAAAAATGAGAACGGGAATAAATCGGTTGAAAATAAAAATTCTTCATACAACAAAAACTATTGAAATATTTATCTTCAATCGATCCGGATGAAATAGGACAGATTCGAATCAAAAGTCCTTCGATTTTCAATCAGCCGAGTATTTTCTTGTACTGTGCCGTTCCACCAATTGCCCGGAAATCTGAATATGAACATTCGGATTATCCGGATGAGCAATGCGTTTCAATAACATATCCACGGCCATTTTCCCGATGCAGGATCGTGAAATGCGCATTGTTGTCAACGACGGCGTGCTGATCGCACTGAACGGAATATCATCCACCCCGATTATCGACAAATCGTCCGGAATCCGATAGCCGAACTCCTGTAGTGCTTTCATTGCGCCGATCGCAACCGTATCATTATCCGCAAAAACAGCCGAAATCGATTTTATGGCGGTTTGCGAATGTTCTTGTTGCAAAAACATTTTCATATCCGCATACGCGCCTTGCAGAGTCGGCGTCAATGAAACGATAAGAGCTGATTTTAGATTCAATTTTTCCAATGCGGTTTGGTATCCGACATGACGTTTTCCGAAATTCGCGACATCGACGCTGCTGTGAAAATATCCGATATTTCTGTGTCCGAGTTGGTAAAGATAATTCACCGCATCATAAGCGATATATTCATTCGCCATCACTACGCTGTCCACATGTTCATAACTCATGGGGTTATCGATGACGATTATCGGAGCTTGAATTTGATACATCATCCGAATTTGCTCATCGCTCATCTCCGAACCTAGCAATATAATACCATCAGCGGGCTTTGCCGCAACCATCCGAAATGTCTCCGCCGCTGTTTCCCGGTTGCATCCAGTCATAATCAAATCATAAGAACAACGACGGCATTCCGCCTCTATTTGATCAATGATGGAAGCGATAAAACCTTGATTCTCTTCAACCACCATTCCGTGTGCGGAATATTTTACAAATTGAATACTGCCTCGTAACGGCTTTTTTCGGGTTTGCGGAAGAGAATAGTTATTCTCTTCCGCCACTTTCCGAATATGTTTACGGGTTTCTTCGCTCACACCTTCCTTGTTGTTCAAGACCAAGGATACGGTAGCGGGTGATACACCGGCGATAGCTGCGATTTCTTTAATCGTTACCAATTTTATTCCGCTTTTCCGCTCATAAATTCTGCATATCCCTTCATCAGCAAATCAGCTACGGCCGCACCCGGATCTAAAAGATCCCGGGACTGTTCTCCTCTGCCGGCGGCTCTGCCAAATTGTGCAATCATACCTTTCGTACCGAGAAATCCCCGATGGGCAGCTTCCGCAGCTCGTTTCGCCGCTTCAGTCATGGACGCTCCGGCCGCCGCATCCACTTTTAAAGATTCGACCGCGCCGTAAAGACCATCTAAAAATGTTTTATCACCAACTTGAGCTTTTCCGCGATTTTGAACACCGTCAAAAAAAGCTTGGAACAAATCAGCCACTCCCTGGCTGTCAAGTTCCGTTTTTCCGCGGAGTGCTTTTCCGACCGACATCAAGCCCGAAGCCATTAAAGTCCCCATGGTCGACGGGACAGCGGTTGACATGGCTTTTCCCGCGGTATAAGCCAACTTGCCGATATCGGTCTCATCGGAATCGGCAATCGCTCGGCTCGCAGCGGTAAAACCGTCTCCCATCGTCAATCCTAAATCACTGTCGCCAACATGACTATCCAATTCAATCAGGTAATCTCGATTTGCGACCATTACCTCTGCCCAATGTTGAATCAGTTTCTTGAAATCATTTGCACTCAGCATGCTCACAACCTCCGGAATTAATAGCTGAATTGTTTGAAAAACGGTGTGTCCGCTGGCGCCCTTAACAATTCCTTTAATTCGTCATCCAATTTGAACAAAGAGATGGAAGCTCCAGCCATTTCAAGGGAAGTAGCATACTCACCCACATAGGAATGAAATATTTTAATTCCTTTTTCCGAAAGTACTTTATCGATTCTTCGGAACATGACATATTGCTCTTCCAGAGGAGTCGCGCCTAATCCGTTAACCAATACAGCTACTTCATCTCCGGCTCGATACGGAAGATCGTCAATAATCTGATTCAACATTTCATCGACGATCGCATCGGCCGGCAGTAACTTTCCCCGTCGGATCCCCGGTTCACCATGAATCCCCATGCCGATTTCCATTTCATCTTCCGCCAACTCAAAGCTCGGATGACCGACCCTCGGAACAGTGCACGGAGTCAGCGCTACCCCCATCGTTCGAACATTTTCACAAACCTTTTCCGCAACACGCTTCACCTCTTCTAATGGCAACATTTTTGCCGCCGCAGCCCCGGCACATTTATAAACAAAGAAAATTCCGGCGACGCCTCGTCGGGTATTTTTTGCGCCCGGTTTCACGGGTGCGCCGGATGCTACATCGTCTCCGGCTACGACGGACTCGACATGAATATTTTCTTCAAAATCCGCCATCTCGGCAGCCATATCAAAGTTAAGGATATCTCCGCCGTAATTACCATAGATATATAAAACTCCCGCTCCGGAATCAATTTCTTTGGTCACTGCTAACATTTGTTCGGCACTGGGTGATTGGAAAACATCACCGATCGAACATCCGTCCAACATTCCTTCGCCAACATAGCCCAGAAATAACGGCAAATGACCGGAACCGCCACCGGTGGCAATCCCAACTTTTCCGGGAACTTTTTTGGTCGTGACCAGACAATGAAGATCATCGCCAACAAATTTCACCATATCGGGATGAGCGGCATATATCCCTTCCAACATTTCATAAATAAATTTTTCAGGGGTATTAATTATTTTTTTCATTTTTAATCCTTATTTTTAAATATTATCAAATAATATCAAAGTTCGATTTTAATCTGATCATCCTGTGAGTATTCAACAACATGGCAATCATTCATATAAGTTCGTTCGGGTAGCGCAATCAAAATGTGCGCTTTTTCCTTTTCCACCGGAAAAGGTCCCATATGCCATACACCGGTTCGCAACGCGACAAAAGTCCCCTTCGGAACCAGAAAAGCCTCAGTTAATTCCGGTACGGGTTTATTCGATGCCGGGGCTACGTAAACGAGAATATCACTGTCGATCGGAAGGATCCCTTCCTGAGCATAGTTGTGATATTCCGACTTTTCAATAATATATTCCGCAGGTTTTTCGGTTATTAACGGTGAAAAACCGACCGGAATACCGCCGGAAAACGGCATTAAAACTCTGTCCGGGAAAAAACCGTCCAAATTATATCCTTCGGGGCTCATTAAATCGTAATATTGCCCATATGGAGAAAAAGCTTCTTTGGATAATTTTTGTGCATGAATTGTTCTCATTATTTCCCCCATTCTTTTTTTTTCGATGCAAAAATTAATCTTCGCGATTCAAGTTAATCTCGCGCTTCCTTCTGAGCCGTCAAATAGGTCGCAGTGGTAACTAAAATCAATATCAACCCCCATGCAAAAGTCTTCACAAACGCATTCACTCTTAAAATATTAAAAGCGCTGGACACCAACTGCAATAGAATAATTGACATCACCACTCCCATCACCTTTCCGCGGCCTCCATTAGGGTTTACACCGCCTAAAACCACAATCAACAAGGTAAGCAATGTATAAGAGGTTCCGTAATCCGATTTTGCGGAATTATAGTGAGATGCCATCAGTATTCCGGCGAGACTACCAAAGATTCCGGATAAACAGTAAGTAAGCATCGTAATCCGAAGATTGTTTATCCCTGAAAATCGAGAAGCAATCTTATTCGTCCCCATCAAATATAGACTTTTCCCGAATACCGTGTAATAAAGTAAATAACACAGGAGAATGGCGATCAGAACAAATACAATTGCCCCGATCGGAACACCCAATAATTTACCGTTCGCGATGTTACTGAAGGTTTCTGGTAAACCGGTAATGGCGGGACCTTTGGTTATGATCAACGCTAGCCCCGAATATAACTGCAACCCGCAAAGGGTTACCAACATTGCCGGAATATCCAAAAATCCGATAATGAATCCATTAAAAAGGCCACACAGACTTCCAACCAGAACTGCTGCGACGATGCCGATTCCGATGGAAAGATTCGTCCCGCCCATTCTTAGCATAAGAACAGCGGCGACGATACCAGATAAATTTGCAATTCCGACTAAGGAAAGATCAATTCCACCGGCAATCATGGCAATCATCATTCCAAATGCCAAAATTCCATATTCCGGACATTGAATCAACATACTTTGCAGGTTGGATTTTCCGAAAAACTTCGGATGCGTCACACCCATCAGAACGAAAATCAAGACAGAGCCGATTAATAGAGCAAGAGCAATTCGATCCGCTTTTTTGAAATAATTCGTTATTTTTTGCATTTCAGCCTGCCGCCTCAAATCTTTGCGCTATTTGCGATATGCTTCGCTTTCAGCGATGTTATGGAAGTACCGACAATCATGATCAATCCGATTACAAATGTCTGAAAATGGGTGGGAACACCCAACATAATCAAGTTATTTTTAATCAATGAAATTAGAGTGACACCCAAAATCGTGCCGAGTACTGTCCCATGTCCGCCGGTAATTCGGGTTCCTCCCATCACCACCGCAGCAATCACCATCATCTCACTGCCCATCAAGACAGAAGGATCCGCCGCCCGCATCAGGATCATATAGGTGATACCCGCGATTCCGGACAAAATTCCGGACATTATATAAACGAAGAATTGGATTGCGGTCACATTAAATCCGGCTATCCTTGCCGCCCGAATATCACCGCCCGTCGCATAAATTCCCCGTCCGAACATCGTATATTTCAAAAGAAACCACATCAACAGACAAATTCCGATGGGAATCAGAAATAGAACGGTTAATGAGTAGGTAATTCCTTCGGGGTTGGTATAGGTAAAAAGGCTGACTTTATAAAGTTCATCGAGTTTCGCCGGGAGAACGGTCAAAATTTTTGCGCCGAATATTGCCAACGTTGCTCCACTGGTCATACTGCTCACTCCGAGGGTCGCAATCAATGGCGGCATCTTCACAACCGCAATCAGTACGGCGTTCAATGTGCCGAGCACCCCGCCGATAATCGCTCCCATTAAAAAGGCAAGCGGTACGTTGTCAAGTCCGTTCTTCAACATAATATTACCGGTGGCAATCATCGCCAGAGAAGCAATAGCCGGGAAAGATACATCAATCCCGCCAGAAACAATGACCAACATTTCACACATGGCAAAAATTAACGTCACCAGCATTGTCCTGGCCAAATTTACCACGGTAGAAATACTATTGAAGGCATGGTTCACCGATCCGATCAGGATCGCCAATCCGGCAATAATATAAACGACGATCATTTCATTTGACGTAAGGAAATTTCTAATTTTCTGATTCATCGGTTCCCTCGCTCACTGGCTGCTCATCATCGTGGCAAGCTCGGTTTCATTCACTTCCGACGGCTCGACGATTTCCGAAACCCGTCCGTTTTTCATAACCAAAATATGGTTGCAATTTTGTATCAATTCTGGAAGATCATCGGATATGACTATCACTCCGATCCCTTCCCCCGCCAGGCGACGGAGAATCTGATGAATATCATATTTGGCGCCGATATCCACACCAACCGTCGGCCCATTTAATATCAACAACGCCGGATCGGTGTTCAACCATTTCGCGATCACAATCTTTTGCGCATTTCCGCCGGATAACGTTCGAACAGAAGCCTCCGGAGAGGGAGCCACGCATCCGATTCGTTTGATCCATTCGACGGTGGCTTGATACATTGCCTGTTCATCCAACTTTCCGCGAATAAAATATTTCGAGATGGAAGCCGCAATCGTATTATCCTGAATCGATCGATCCAAAAACAATCCCTGAGTCAACCGATCTTCAGGAACATAAGCAATCTTGTGACGGACGGCATCTTCAGTTGAATTAATTTCGATCTGTTTTCCGTGCAAGAAAATTTTTCCGCTTTGAATCGGGTTAATCCCAAATAACGCATCACCGATCTGCCCGCGACCGGAATCCAACAAGCCGGTAATACCGAAAACATCTCCTCGCTTTAGTGAAAAACTCACTTCTTCGAAAGCACCTTTCCGGCCAATGTTTTCCGCCCGGAATATTTCTTCTTCAGAAGCTTTCGGTTCATAAAAAGATTCGGAAATATTTCTCCCCGTCAACTCCTTGACAAAGCGATTCCGATCATATTCATCGATCATCCCGGTGGAAATTTTTTCACCGTTTCGCAAAATGGTCAGCCGTTCGGCGATTTCAAATACTTCATCCAATTTGTGATTGACAATCATTACCGCAATACCCTTATCACGAAGTCTGCGGAGAATCGCATACAGTTTTTGAACTTCTTTAGAGGTCAATGCTGCAGTCGGCTCATCCAAAATGAGCAATTTTGCATCATTGATAATTGTTCGACAGATGGCCACCATTTGCCGGTTGGCGACGGACAGATTTTCCACCAAAACATCCGGATCCATTTTTGCACCGATCTGCTCCATGGCTTCAAGCGCAAGTTCCCTGGCGCCCTTCCAATTCATCAATTTTGCACCGGTACTAACCGCTCGGTTCATGGCGATATTTTCCGCGACGGTCAGATTCGGAAAAATGGCAAAATCCTGATAAATCACCTGAATGCCGTGTTCAATGGCGATAATGGGATTGAGATGAAGAATTCTTTCTCCTTCGATATAAATCTCACCTTTTGTCGGTTCATGCGCTCCGGAAATTACTTTTATCAGAGTGGACTTTCCCGAACCGTTCTCACCGGCCAGGCAATGAATCTCACCGCATCTGATTGTCAGATCAACGCCCTTCAAAGCCTGAACACCGCCAAATGATTTGTGAATGTCCTTCAGCTCCAGAAACGTCTCTGCCATGTGCAGCCTCCTGTCATAAAATCAATCTTCATTCTTAACAAATACCCCATAAAAAGCTCTTTATGGGGTATTTGATTCAATCCACTAAAAGATTCCCCGAATTAATTAGAAATTATATGCCGGATCGTCAACATTGTCTTTGTTAACATCGACCCAAGCTTGACCGGTAAGAACCTTTCCGTCCAATGTAAGATTGGTATAACCTTCAATCCCCAAATCCAGACCGGATTCGATTTTTTCGCCGTCTAAGACTTTTTGAGCTAAGGCAATCATGGCTTTGCCTGCCAAAGCGGGATCCCAGAAAGAGATCATATCGATCGTGCCTTCGCGTACATATTTCCCGGAAACGGAAACTAATGAGGTACCGACAATCTTAACCTTTCCGGCTAAACCGAGTTCTTCCACCGCAAGCGCTGCACCAGCCACATCGGCCATGGCAGAGCCTTGAATGGCTGCGATATTCGGATTGGCAGTTAAAACTTCCTTAATTTTTTCATAGGAAATAGATTGGTCATCCTTGGTTTCAATCTTGTCACCGTATTGCTTCATTTTCGGGAATTTTTCTTCCTGTAAGGCTTTGGCACCATCTACCCATTGATTATGTGATGCGGAAGTTAATGAGCCGACTTCCAGAACATATTCGCCTTCACCGCCGGTCAGTTCACCGATTCGTTCCATGAAATGACGCCCATAAGCATCATTGTCAAAAGCTTCAATATCGTAATCGATATTTTCCATGCCGGCTGCTTCATGAGAGATTACCACAATACCCGCCTCACGTGCTTTTTTCAAAACGGGTTCCAATGCTTCCGTTGAGAAAGGAACAACACAAATCGCATCGACACCCTGAGCGATCAGGTCTTCAATAACCTGAGCCTGGAGAGCTCCGTCTCCTTCGGAAGGACCGGTATAGAATGCATCAACACCGGTTTCTTTTACATAATCATTGACACCGACTTCCATCCTCTGGAACCAGGCAATACTGGTCATCTTCGGAACGACCGCAATCGTATAATCATCTTTCGCAAATACCGTTACGGAAGATATCATGAGAACGACCAATAGAACAACAAATGTAAAAACTGATAACTTTTTCATCTCCTACAACCTTTCTTTTTATATTAATTCTTTCAAACAGTTCATCCTGTTCAAAAGTTTTTCCCTATCGAATCGCATTTTTCATTCTTACTATCGCCATTTATTTTAGTATTTGTTTAGCTTATTTTAGATAAGTTTTAGTTGAATTTCATCGACTTCGAATATCCTTTTGCAAATTCAAATGGCATGATCTTTCTAAAATTTGTTATTTTTCCTGTTATTCGGTTATTTTTCAAATATGATTTTTAATTTCTGCATTTCTTAACAGTCTACCATGGGAATAACGAATGTCAATAGTTTATATAAAAAGTCTCACTGTTTTACTAAAATTTTAGGATTTTATTCAGTATGAAATGATGACATTTTTCCTTTCCGCCGAAATAAAATTATTTACAAAATATGCAAAAGATTTTTCACTTTCTTTGTATAATATACCTATAGAACAAAGGAATAATCCGATGAATCCACAACCACAAAAATATTCTAGCTACGAGCGTGTTTTCTCCGCTCTTCATCATAAGGAGCCCGATCGTATTCCTTTTGATCTCGGCGGTACCGAAGTTACCGGCATGAACATTCATCTTTACAAAAAGCTCCGTGATTCTCTCGGCTTGCCCAAAATTGAACCGAAAATATCCGATGTAAAACAACAACTCGCCCGGATTGATGAAGATGTTCAAGAAATCTTGGAAGTGGATGTCTGTAATGTTCCGACTGATCCGCCTCTTAATCCGGGACTTGAAAAACCGGTCACACGTGAAGGGCGTTATTATACCCGAACAGACGAATGGGGAATTCAATGGAGCATGCCGGTTGAAAACGGGCATTATTTTGATATGGTCAAGCATCCTCTCAGTAACGCCCATACCATTGCGGATCTGGAAGCGTTCCGTTGGCCAGATCCGACGGATGAAGGGCGCTTTGCGACGATTCGGGAGCGAAATGATAAGATCATCCTTCGAGACAAAAAAGCATCCGTTATTGCACGGGACTGCGCCGGAATTTGGGAAATGGCTTTATGGACAAACGGATTTGAAAAGTTTTTCATGGATATGATTTCGGAAAAAGAATATGCGCATGCGGTCATGCGAAAAATCACGGATTATAAATTGGCTTTCTGGGAGAAGGCGTTGGAAAAACTGGGTGAGAATGTCCTGATTGTCTCCGAAGCGGATGACCTCGCCACTCAAAACGGACCGCTGATTTCTCCTCGTCTATATAAAGAGATGATTCATCCTTATCACAAGGAACTTTACCGATTCATCCATTCAAAAGCAAAAAATGAGATTTTCATTTTCTATCATACCTGCGGATCCTGCAAAGCGTTTATCCCATTTCTGATCGAAGAAGGAGTGAATATCCTTAATCCGGTTCAGGTGAATGCAAAAGATATGGACACCGCTGAGTTAAAGCGAGAATTCGGTAAGGATCTCACTTTTTGGGGCGGAGGCGTTGATACTCAAAGAATTTTGCCCTTCGGAACACCCAATCAAGTCCGTGAAGAAGTCAAACGCCGGATTGACGACCTTGCCAAAGACGGGGGCTTCGTATTCGCAGCCGTTCATAACGTCCAAAGTGATGTACCGGTCGAAAACTTCATGGCAATGTGGGAGACGCTTCGGCAATACGGAAAATATTGAATACAGATCCTTCTTCCTTCATCAAAATTTTCAAAAAATACACAAGCGGTGAGCCCGCTGATCTTCGCCGGCTCGGGCTTACCGAAAATGACATCAAACCTCCTATCCTTCGGCTGCTTTGAGACAGATAAATTCTTTGTCCCTTTTTTGGGCGTTATAATTTAAACCTGTGGTTAAAATAATCCGATCGCATTGAATTTTTTATTCCTTGCCGAATCGGACAAATCAGGGAAATCAATCATGACTTACAGGATAAAAGCTTATAAACGTCGCGTACAATATCATGAAACAGACCGCATGGGTATCATGCACAATTCGAATTATTATCGTTGGTTTGAGGAAGCCAGAATAGATTATATGGATCAAACCAAATATCCGCTGAAAGTGATCGAAGGAATGGGAATTTTCCTTCCGGTCGCCGCGTCTTCCGCAGAATTTTTATCTCCGGCAGAATTTGCCGAGGATTTTTATGTAGTTAGCGAAATGGTTCATTTTACTGGATATAAGATGACTATCAATTTTAAAATAATCCATGCAAATTCTCGCTCCGTATGCACGACCGGCCAGATAAAATACGGTGTCATCTCAAAAGAGGGCAAACCCATTTTGTTACAAAGGCAATTTCCCGAAGTTTACGAAGACTGGCAGGCGGTGTTGAATCTTCCCTCAGTCATCGATGAGTTAACAGACCCGATTCGAATATGAAAACGGATCATTCGGGAAAACATTACGCGGAATCGAAAGAAGCCGAAGAAATCCTGGTGTGGGCGCAAAGCTCCAATCCGGGAAGATGGATCGGTCATTCAAAATATACCGGCCTGGCATGTCGTTTGATCGCAGAACATTGTCCGGATATGGACCCCGAAAAGGCATATACCGCAGGTTTACTGCATGATATCGGACGGTATGTGGGTGTTGTTCGCGGCAGACACCAAATTGAAGGCTATCGCATATGCATGGAGAGAGGTTGGGATGCCAACGCCCGAATCTGTTTAACTCATTCCCAAGTTTTAAAAGATCTCACCAAATCGTTGGATTATTGGGATATTTCCGAAGAAGACTTTGAATTTTTCAATCATTACATTCAAGATATCGAATTTGATGACTATGATTTACTGGTTCAGCTCGGTGACTGCCTGGCTCTCCCCTCGGGTTTCTGTATCATCGAAAAAAGAATGATCGATGTCGCCAGAAGATATGGCGTCAATAACGACAGTGTAGCCAGGTGGAATAAAATCTTTGAATTAAAAGACTATTTCAATCGAAAAACAGGTTTAAATATTTATAGATTTCTTCCGAATATTGAAGAAAACACAATCATATAAGACGGGAGTTGAGAAAATTGACCGAACAAGAAATAAAACCTTATTATCATAAAGCCCAATACTATGAAACCGATCAGATGGGGATCATTCACAATTCGAATTATTTGCGTTGGTTTGAAGAATGCCGGACGGATTACATGGATCAGATCGGGTTACCCTATGATGCAATGGAAAAAGCCGGAATTATTTCTGTGGTACTGGTGTCTCACTGCGAATACAAACATCCGCTTCATTATGAAGAAACGGCTGAAATCCGGGCTGAAATTGTTCATTTCAACGGATATAAAATGACCGTCGGGTATATCGTTAAAAACGCCGAAACCGGTACCGTTTGTGCTACCGGTTATACCCAACATGGCATGCTTTCAAAAGACCTGTCGAAACCGGTTCATTTGGAAAAAACATTCCCGCTAGCGTATCAAATCCTATCCGATCATTGCAAAACGCAATTCGAAAAAGAGGGATAAAGGATTAAACAATAAAATCGAGCGAAACCCTGTCAGATGTAAGATCTGATACAAATCGAGCGACTTTCACATGTTCCGGATGATCCCGATAGATCAAGAAATCCGCTTGGTTTTCAAATTCGCCTACCAACCCAAAATCATAAGAAGTTGGCGTATGCAACACATCCGCGCCGGCTTTCAAAGATTTTACCTGGGGAATGATCGCCGGTAAGGTGTTGATTTTTTCCAAAATTAATCGGATATTTTCTTCTTTTGAACGATCTCCGGCATTTTCTTTTAGCTTCCATGTAACAATGTGAATAAACATATTTTCCTCTTTCTGATCTTTTCGTTTTTTCTCGCCGCTTTTTTGGATTCACTCGATTCAGATAGAATTTTTTCGGGATTTTTATATAATACCGCAAAAATAAAATCTCCGGCGCAGATTCCGAACTCAAAATATGCTAAAATCAAGCATAATGAAAAGCAAGACAAATGCCGTTCCCATTAGAAGAGTGATCACATTTCGACCGAATGTTCCCGTTTCGAAAGCAAAAATTACCGAAAAAGATAACGATTATTGGTGGATTCGGTCTTTTTTTCCGTTCGTCACGCGGAAGTGATTCTTTCAACGGCATTCGTCTCCGAAAAACATTGAGGCATAATGAAAACAACAGACCGATTTTTAGAATATGTAAAAATAAATACCGCATCCGATCCCGATTCCACCAACGCACCCAGCACAAAAATACAATTCACTCTTGCCGAATCGCTTAAAAAAGAAATGAACGCCCTCGGGTTAACCGAAGTCACTCTTTCCGATCAATGTGTTTTATTTGGAAGTCTTCCGGCAACCCCCGGCTATGAAAAAGTGCCGGCGATTGGTTTCATAGCGCATATGGATACCAGTCCGGATTTTTCCGGGGAAGGGGTAAGTCCGCAGATCATCCCCGATTACGACGGGAAGAATGTTCCTTTGGGAAAAAGCGGCAAGGTCTTATCCGTTAAAAATTTTCCTCGTCTGAAAAAATTAAAGGGATGTACGTTAATCACAACGGACGGAACCACTTTATTGGGTGCAGACGATAAAGCCGGCATCGCCGAGATTATGACTGCGTGCGAAGAAATCATCGAAAAAAAGATTCCTCATGGGAAAATTCGCATCGGTTTCACGCCGGACGAAGAAGTTGGTCGGGGAACGGAAAATTTCGACATTCAGGCATTTGGTGCTGATTATGCATATACGTTGGACGGAGATGAGGAAGGAACGATCAATTTTGAAAACTTTAACGCATGTGCTGCGACTTTTGAAATTCACGGAGTCAATGTCCACCCGGGTTCCGCCAAAAACATTATGGTAAATGCGGCTTTGATTGCCTGTGAAATCAACCAAATGCTCCCCTCCGGAGAAATTCCCTCCAAAACAGAGAACTACGAAGGCTTTTATCATCTGTGCGATATCGCCGGCGATGTCGAGAAAGCAACCTTAAAATATATCGTCAGAGATCACTCAAAAGAAATTTTTCACGCCCGGAAAGAATCATTAAAACTGATCGAAAAGTTAATCAACGAAAAATACGGGAAAGGTACCGTTAAACTGACACTGAAAGATCAATATGAAAACATGGCGGCGGTTTTCCGAAAGAATTCCGAACCGTTAAATATCGCAAAGCAAGCCATTAAAAATGTCGGACTGAAACCGGTCACCACCCCAATTCGAGGCGGAACCGACGGCGCCCGATTAAGCCTTCTCGGATTACCTTGCCCGAATCTTTGTACAGGCGGATTTGGATTCCACGGACCGTATGAACATATTACAAAAGAAGGTCTGGAAATCTGTACACGGATCATCATTGAAATTGTTAAAATTGCCGCGGAAAAACGATGAATCTTTCAGTTGATTCTTTTAATATCGTTTTTTCGTCAGTCGCTTAATATCTATGTAAAATAAATATATTGAAATATTCAATAATATAACCTTCCGGATAGACCATGAAGTTAATCCGATCTTTTCCGGAAAGACCGAACGGAATTAATACTTAATGGCAACTTTTTTCCTGATCTTGATTTATGCTTCCTTTATCAGCCTCGGTTTGCCTGATTCAGTACTCGGATCAGCCTGGCCAATGATTAAAATCGAA
>Ga0116170_10003697_pt1 | contig 14252 bp, 17 predicted proteins | sample AD_JPNHW1_MetaG_FD_89797 | JGI IMG/M metagenome (GOLD analysis project Ga0116170, IMG submission 89797) | Active sludge microbial communities of municipal wastewater-treating anaerobic digesters from Japan - AD_JPNHW1_MetaG | ecosystem: Engineered > Bioreactor > Anaerobic > Digestate | place...
CGGCAAAAGCCCCCATCAGGTTCTTCTCGGTCTTTGAGCCTTTAAGTTGCATGGTATCTCCTTGTAATTATCAGAGTTTCAGTAAAATCGGGTTGCAGAACATTCTACAACATATCAAACATTGTTGCCGCGTATGCCCGCGCGTGTCAGGGAGAAGTCGTATTTTACAGGGTCCGCCGGCGAGATCTTCCTGAAAAAAGCGGTTATTTCCGCCGCGGTTCTCATCGAGGTGTCTTTGCGGGCGGTTATGCCCATGCGCATAGACACCTGCCGCATATGCGTGTCCAGCGGGATGAGCAGCCCGGCGGGGGAAACTCCCCGCCAGACGCCAGGGTCGACCGCGTCTTTCCTGACCATCCAGCGCAGGAAAAGATTGACTCGCTTAAAGGAACTCTTAAGTTCGGGGCAGGGGGTCAGGCTGGGCGCGCAGCCCAGGGAATTGAATTTGTTTATAAAAGCGTATATGGCGTTCTCTACCGTAGCGGCGCCGGGCTCACAGCCCTGAAGAAATAATTTTTCCAGCGAGCCGTGTTCTGCGCGCGCCGCTTTGATGTTAAGCAGGAAGACCGCAAGTTCCGCCCCCGTGGTGAAGCGGTGTTTGAACGCGGAGAAAGTCTTTTTGATCAGCGCTTTGTCGGCTTTTTCCAGCCAGGCGGCGGGTGAAGGCCCCATGGGGGCCAGCACTTTTTCGACGCTTTTAAGTATCTGGTTCACATTGCCGTAGGCCAGGCAGGCCGCTATAAAACCGACAACTTCCCTGTCCGCGCCGCTCCTGTAGCGCCAGACGAATTCCAGCGGATCGGGGTGAATAAACTCAGGCCGGTTGAATTCCCGGTAAACTTTTTCGAAGTGCTTGATATCTGGTTTCATATTTTTAACGCCGGCCCCTTTGCAGGGGCCGGCGCTGTATTTTACAACCTACTTGGCCGCTTTAACTCCGAGGATCGCTTCAAGGTCCTTCGCCGCGGTGGTCACCGGCATGATGTTGAACTTCTCCACCAGCACGTTCAGCACGGCCGGCGTAACAAAGGCCGGCAGGGTGGGGCCCAGGCGGATGTTCTTGATGCCCAGCGACAGCAGCGTGAGCAGTATGCAGACGGCTTTCTGCTCGTACCAGCTCAGCACCATCGACAGCGGCAGTTCATTGACTCCCACGCCGAAGGCTTTGGACAGCGCCACGGCCACCTGTATGGCAGAGTAGGCGTCGTTGCACTGGCCCATGTCCAGCAGCCGGGGTATGCCGCCGATGTCTCCGAATTCAGTCTTGTTGAACCGGAATTTGCCGCAGGCCAGCGTCAGGATGACGGTGTCTTTGGGCGCCTTCTCGGCGAACTCGGTGTAATAGTTGCGGCCGGGCTTGGCGCCGTCGCAGCCGCCCACCAGGAAGAAATGCTTTATCTTGCCGGCTTTGACCGCGTCGATGACCGTGCCCGCCACGCTCATGACGGTGTTGCGGGCGAAGCCCACCATTATGGTCTTCGGGTCGCCGTCGGCCTTGAAGCCTTCGGCTTTGAGCGCGGCTTCTATGGCCGGGCCGAAGTCGCCGTTGGCGAGATGGGTCACGCCCGGCCATTGTACCAGGCCGGTGGTGTAGATGCGGGCTTTGTACCCGTCGAGCGGCTTCTGTATGCAGTTGGTGGTCATCACGATGGAGCCCGGGAAGGCGTTGAATTCCTTCTGCTGGTCCTGCCAGGCGCCGCCGTAATTGCCGGCCAGATGCTTGTACTTGTTCAGGCCGGGATAGCCGTGGGCGGGCAGCATTTCACCGTGCGTGTAAACGTTCACGCCTTTGCCCTCGGTCTGTTTGAGGATATTTTCCAGGTCCTTGAGATCGTGGCCGGAAACCAGCAGGGCTTTGCCCTTCAGCGGGTGGACGCGGACCTTGGTGGGCACCGGGTGGCCGTAAGCGCCGGTATTGGCCTGGTCCAGCAATTCCATTACGCGCAGGTTAACCGTGCCGCAGCGCATATTATAATCGATCAGCTCATCCACCTTGGGAGCTGTGTGGGTGAGGAAATCCAGCGCCTCGTGGAAGAAGGCGTAGACCGTCTTGTCTTCCTGGCCCAGTATCAGGGCGTGGTCGGCATAGGCAGCCATGCCTTTGAGCCCGTAGGTCAGCAGTTCCTGCAGGCCGGCGGCGTCATCGCCCAGCCCTTTCTTCCTGCTTTGAATGCCTTTGTCGGCGGCTTCGTTCAGGAGCGCTTTATAGTCTGCAGGCGCAACCCAGGCGGCGGGACCGCCTATATCCGCCGCGTTCTTTACGGCCTTCATATACATCAGCCGCGCTTTTTCCTTAATTATCTGGCCCTTCCTTATAAGCTTCTCTATGTTCCGGGGGTCGAAGTTCACGTTCGTCACGGTAGTGAACAGCGCTTCCACCACAAAAACGTCTATCTCCCTGTCCTGAACTCCGGCCAGCGCCGCGCGCCGCGCGTACATGCTTATGCCCTTGGCCTGCCATAGCAGCAGGTCCTGCAATTTCGCCGTTTCCGGGTTCTTGCCGCATACGCCCTGCACGATGCAGCCCGTGCCTTTCGCCGTTTGCTCGCACTGGTAACAGAACATGTTTTCGCTCATTATTATTCTCCTGTAGCTTTAATTTTTACCGATCCCGCGTTTGGCTATCTCGTAGATCCTGCCGTTCAAAACTTTCTCAAAACGTTTGCCGGTCTCACCCAGGAAATCTCCGAATATGCATTGCCTGGCGGCGCACACCTTGTGCTTCAGCAGGCAGGTGTTCATGACGGGGGGGCCGTCTACGGCGGCAATAAAATCCCGTACCCTGGCGCTCTTCCCGGCCGCGGACAGCGCGAACCCGCCTTTCGGGCCGCGGGCGGCCGTCACCAGGCCGGCCCTGGTCAGCTGCTGCAGCACCTTGGAGAGGTGATTGTATGAAACGGCCAGGGCTTTTGCCATAGCGGCCGCCGAACTTAAGTCCGCTTCCCGTCCGGCCAGGTAGTCCGCGGCGTGTATCGCAATGGCCGCAGCGTCGGAGATCTTTATTATGCTTTGCATTCGTTTCGGTCCTTATTGGTAATGTGGTATAAGTATACTAGTATGGGCGGAAAATGTCAACAGGCTTCTGCAGGGGCCTGAACTATACGTTAGTAACCGGGAGGTAAATAGTGAAGGCGGCGCCGCCGGCCGGCTTGTTAAAGGCGAAAATATAGCCGTTGGCGTGTACCACTATGCCGTAAACGGTGGACAGCCCCAGGCCCGTCCCTTTGCCTTTGGGCTTGGTGGTGAAGAACGGTTCGAACATGCGCGGCAGGACCTGCGGGGGAATGCCGGGGCCGCTGTCGGAAATTTCGAGAACGGAGTATTCTACGGCCGGGAGGGCGGGGGGCAGATCTTTGGGGCCGGCGCTGCGGGTGATGACGGTCAGGGTGCCTTTGCCGGCCATTATGTCTTTAGCGTTTACCGCCAGGTTCATGACAACCTGTTTGAGCTGGGCCGGGTCTATCTTTACCGGCTTCAGGTCTTCGGCCAGCGAATAGGACGTTTTTATGTTCTCGCCCAGCAGGCTGTCCAGCAGGATCTGCACTTCCCTGAGCGGTTCATTTATGAGCACCGGCACCGGCTTGGCTTCGCTGCGCCGGGTAAACATCATCAGCTGCTTGATGAGGCTGGCGCTTTCCTTGGAAGAGCGCAGGATCTCCATGGTGAGCGTGGCGCTGACGGAGCCCGGCTTGAGGTCTTCCGCCACCAGCTCCATGGAGCCTATCACCACGGTCAGCAGGTTGTTGAAGTCGTGCGCCATCTGCCCGGCCAGGATGCCCAGCGATTCCATCTTCTGGCTCTGCTGCAGCTGGCTTTCCAGCGCGGTCTCCCTGGTTATGTCGTGGCGCAGGGTCATGAAATACTTTACGGCGCCGTCCTGGTTCTTTATCGGGTTGATCCTGATCGCTTCGTTGTAAAGGGTGCCGTCCTTGCGGCGGTTAACCAGCCTGCCGGTCCAGAGTTTGCCGGCCCTGATGGTCCGCCACATTTCGTCGTAAAATTCCTTCGTGTGCTCGCCGCTCTTGAGGATATTCGGCTTCTTCCCGGTAACTTCCGCGGCGGAATAGCCCGTCAGGTTCTCGAACGCGGGGTTTACGTAAAGGATAACGCCGTCGGCGTCGGTGATGAAAAAAGTCTCGCCGCTCTGTTCAACGGAGTCCAGGAGCACGTCGCGGACTTCGGGAGGTATTTTCATACGGATATTGTACTAAAATAATGCGGCCGGCTATTTGCGGCCGCCCGCCGGCGGTTGCGGCCCGGGAAAAAAATCCTGGAACAGGCAGGGGGATATTTTTGTATATTATCCTAAACAATAAGTTTGCCCGGCCTCGCCGCCCGCACTGGAGACATTTAATGCCAACGAATTTAAAAAGGCGCCTTTACAAGATAGCACTTATCTCGACTCACGGCACGGGCAAGACCACGCTGTGCTTCGAGGTCGCCGCCGAGCTTAAGAAGCGGGGCCTCAAGGTTAAGGTGTTTTCCGAGATAGCCGCCTCGGCCTACGAGCAGGGCATCCCGATAAACGAGAATACCACCATGCCGGCCCAGATGTATATCCTGATGCAGCACATCACCGAGGAACTGCGGGCCGCCATCCGCAATTACCAGGTGGTGGTCTGCGACCGCAGCGTGTTCGACAATCTGGTCTATATGGAAAGGCGCTGCGGCGGCAATCCTTTTATCCGCGAGTTCCTGCAGGGCTACGCGGAAAAATTCCCCTACGACGTTATCTATAAGCTGCCCATGGTAGACGATAAAATGACGGATGACGGCATCCGGGAAGCCAAGAACAAGGAATTCCAGGTGGATATCTCCACGCGCCTCGACGCGCTGCTGGAAGAGATGCGCATCCCGCACCGGACGCTGCCCGCCCCCGTTTCCGAGCTGAGAAAGGAATGGGCCGACCTGATAGTGAAGGAAACCCTGGCGGCGGTAGGCGGCGCCGCCCATGAGAAAACCGCACCCGCGGAGCATAAAGCCGCCGGCGCAGCGGCCCGCTGAAAGATTTTCCGGTTTATGAAAATACTGATTGCCGACGACGATCCTATCTTCATGTCCCTGGTCGTAGATATCCTGGCGGATAACGGGGACGAGGTTTTACCGGCGGAGAACGGGCGCATCGCCTGGGAGCTCCTGCAGGCGGAGGGCGCCGATGTCGCGGTGCTGGACGTGAATATGCCGGAGATGGACGGCAGCGAGCTTATAAAGCTGATACGCGAAGACGACAGGTTCAAGCGGCTCCCGGTGCTGGTGCTGGCCACCGGTTTCACGGCCGAGGACCTCGTGCAGCAGTACGACCCCTCCATCACCGATTTTCTTACCAAGCCCTTCGAGATCAGCGAACTGATCGGCAAGGTGGCCGAGATGCAGGGGCGTATAACTTAAAACCCGCCGCCGGCTTGCTCGCCGTCAGCGGGTTTTCTTTTCACGGCCGGTCCGGCCTTCAATCGTTAACCGATTTAATTTTAGCTTCCAGCAGGTTCTTTATCGCCAGCTGCGTAGGGCCGTCCAGCGTTTTGGTGGAGCGCTCGAACCGCTTTACGCGGTCCTGCGCTTCCAGGAATTTCTGAATATTGGGGATCAGGCCCAGAGCGTCGGTTACCGTGCCCTGCACGGCCATGGCCGCCTTTACCTCGTCAGCCTGCGTCGCGGGCCCTGAGATCTCCGTTACCAGGCGGTTCAGTTCGGCGGTCCAGCTCTCGAAATCGTTCTCTTTGGCCGCGTAGGCTTCCGCGTCTCCCACCAGCCAGAGCCGGATCAGCTGCATGTCTTCCGGCGTCAGCGTGGCGTTCTTCTCCAGCTTCGAGAGTATCGTTTTCACCGGCTGCAGCGTGGCGGTCTGCGTCTCTTCGCGCAGCGCGGCGTTCAGGTTGAAAAGCGTGTCGTAAAGTTTGCGCAGGCTGTCGGCGTTCCTGTTGGCGGTGAACTTGTTGTAGTCCTCCAGCGCCGCCGCGGCCAGCTCTTTGCTCCCGAATTTAGTGTCAGCCATTTTTCCTCCTGTATACGCCCGTTAGGTTCCTCAAATTATATATTAATTGGGAGCGGGTGGCCCGCGGCGGGCGCCAGGAAAAAGCCGCGCCGGCGCCCTTTTTATAATCAGTCTTTAACCTCTATTTCTAAAAATGCTAATATTATCAGAGTAGTCATACCACACATTTGCCGCGGTAGCTCAGTGGTAGAGCACTGGTCTGAAAAACCAGGTGTCGTTGGTTCGATCCCAACCCGCGGCAAATTTCCATTTAAGGAGAACGGTCCGATGCCACTCCACAACAAGATCCTGATAGCCGACGACGACGCCGACATGCTCGAGCTGCTCCGCAATATGCTGGAGCGCGAGGGCTATTCGGTGATAACCGCCGAGAACGGGCAGGAAGCCGTGGACCTGGCCCGCAAGGAATTGCCGGCGCTGGTCATGCTGGATATCCATATGCCCGTGATGGACGGGCTGCAGGCCTGCAAACAAATTAAAGAAGACCAGGTTTCCAAGAACATCCCGGTCCTGATGCTCACTGTGGAAGGCAGCATCAATGAGATCCAGACGGCCATCGGTTACGGCGCCCGCACTTATATCACCAAGCCTTCCAGCCGCGTTGAAATCATCAAAGTCGTTAAAAGCATCCTTGCCTGAGCGCAGCCGGCGGAGCAAATAAAAACAGGGCCAGCCGGCCCTGTTTTTGTTTTACGCCGCGGCCTGCTAAACTATCCTGAGCAGGGCGAAGTGCAGGTATTCCGTTTCCGGCATGCTGATCAGGATGGGATGGTCTTTCGCCTGGCCGCGCAGTTCCACCAGCATGGCCTTGCGGCCCGCCCTGGCGGCCGCCTCGGACAGCGTCTCGACGAACATGCCGCGGGAGATATGGTGCGAGCAGGTGGACACGGCCAGGCAGCCGCCGCGCGGCAGGGCTTTGATGGCCGCGCTTTCCATGCGCCCCAGCATCTTGAGCGCCTGCGGCAAATGCTTCTTGCTGCGCACGATATTGGGCGGGTCCAGCAGGATGAAGTCCGGCTTCTCCGGCAGTTCCCCGGCTTCCAGCGCCTCCAGCAGGCGCTCCGCTTTTTCTTTTTTAAAGATTATTTTATCCCCGACGCCGTTGCTGCCGGCGTTCTCTTCGGCCGCTTCAATGGCCTTCTCCGAGGAATCCACCGCCCAGACCGACTCCGCGCCCGCCAGGGCCGCGGTAATGGCGAAAGCGCCCAGGTAGGTGTGCAGGTCCAGCACGCGCCGGCCTTTCAGGAAAGGCTTCAGCGCAGCGCGGTTCTCCCGCTGGTCGAAGTACCAGCCCGTCTTCTGCGCCCCGGCCAGGGGGATCCGGTACTTAATGCCGTTCTCAACGATCTCGGCCTTCTCCGGTATGGTGCCGAAGGCCGTCTCCTCGTAGGAGTTAAGGCCTTCGAGCTCGCGGAAATGATGCGTGTTGCGGTACAGGATGCCGCGCGGCTGCAGCAGGTCCTTGAGCGCCTGCGTGACGGTGTCCTTGAGCAGTTCCATGCCGGCGGAAAGGATCTCTATCACCAGCGTGTCGCCGTAGCGGTCCACTACCAGGCCGGGCAGGCCGTCCGATTCGCCGAAGCACAGGCGGCAGAAGCGCTCTACGCCCAGGAGCTTGCGGTATTCAAGGGCGGCCGCCAGGCGGTCCTTGACGAAGTAGTCCGGCACTGTAAGGGTGTTGGGGGCCAGCAGGCGCAGGGCGATGAGGCTTTTGGGATTGAAGAACCCGACCCCGGCCGGCTGCCCGCTGGGGTAGACCAGGCTGCAGATGGTTCCCGGCGGTATCGACGTGTCCACTTTCTCGAGCTCGTTGGAGAACACCCAGAGGTGGCCGGAGGCGCGGCGTTTTATGGCGGAGTGCTTGAGTTTCAGGGTTTGTATATCGGTCATCCTATTGATCCCAGGGCTTCCACTACGGTCCCTATCTTGACGTCGAAGGTGCGCGCGAAATTTCCGTTGCGCACGGAGAACTCAAGGAACCCGAAGGAACCTATCAGCGCCAACGCTTCCCCTTCGGGAACCGAGGCGTAGGTGAGTTTCAGACCCTTTAGCATGCGGTCCGAGATGCTGAAAACGGAGGTGGCGCTGATATGGCTTTGCCGGATATTGGTGATGGCGTTGCCGAAATGGTCTATGGCTATCACCTGGCCGGTCACCCGGTTGCCCGCTTTCTGCGGCTGCGGAAAGGGGAAAGCGCGGTACTCGGTGAAGACGGGGCCGATCTTCTTTTCAGGCAGGCCTTTGGCGATGGCCGCCGCCACCGGGGCCATGATGTCGCGGCCGTGGAAAGTGGAGCTGATGTTCTTGTTGAAGAGCCCTGAATTGCTGATGAACCGCGAGTCGATTATTTTTTCGTTCTGGTCCACCCAGCTGATCAGCCCGTTGTCCGGGGAGATGAACTGGTAATGCTCGGTCCTGGCCCACACTATGCCGCGCCCGGTGCCCACCGTCGGGTCCACCACGGTGAGGAACAGGGTGTTCTTCGGCATATAGGGCATGGCCGCCATCAGGTAGAAGGCCGCGGTGTGGATGTCCTGCGGCGGTATCTGGTGGGTGATGTCGATTATGGTCAGGTTCGGCGCTTTTGAAAGCAGCACTCCCTTCATGGTGCTTACGAAAGGGTCGGCGTTGCCGAAGTCGGAGAGCAGGGCGATGGTGTTGGTCTTCATATGCTGAATGCTGCAGGCAAGTCAGGCGGCCGGAGGCCGGTCAGCGGGCAGGCAGGGGCGCTGGAACCGCTCCCCGCTTCCGCTTTCCGGCCTTCTTCTTTTTACTCCTGGTTGTGGGCGTGGTGATGGCTGGAGCCCGGGATCGTCAGCGGCAGCTTCTGGCTGCACAGGGGGCAATTATCCGGGGGGTAAAGCTGCAGCGGGTAAGAGATAAGGCCCCTTATCGGCACGTTGAAGGCCAGGTCCCCGGTGGAGCGGTCGACGATGGCGGCGATGCCGATGATCTTCGCGCCGTAGCCCCGGGCCAGGTTTATGGCTTCGCCGCAGAGGCGCCCGGTGTTCAGGACGTCGTCAACCACCAGCACGCGCTCGCCTTCCGAGATCTTGAAATCGCGCTTGAGCACCATCACGCCGTTGATCTTTTCGGTGAAGATCGAGCGGGCTTTCTTCACCCTGGCCACTTCCTGGCCGATGGCCATGGACCCTACCGAGGGGGAGATCACCACGTTGATCTCCTGCGGGAACTTGGCGGCCATTTCCCTGGCCAGCTTTTGCGCCAGGTGGGGATACTGCAGCACCATCGAGGGCTGTATATAAGTCTGGGTGTGGAAACCGGAGGGTATCTGGAAGTGGCCGTTGAGGATGGCCCCGTGCTCCTGCAGCAGTCCTACCACGTCAAATTTGCTTAGCTTGGACATTATTGCTTTCCTCCCATTAAACTGTTGAGTCTGTCTAAATTTATTCCCGACGCTTTGCCCGAGGCTTCCTTGATCATCCGGCCGCTGTCTTTGGAGCCGATCATGCTTACTACGGGATCCGCCATTTTTCCTTTAAGCGTAAAAGCCAGAGCGGGCTTGCCGCTGGCGTCCGTGAGGCCTTCGGGCAGGCTGCCCATGCTATAGTACTTCCCTGATATTGTATAAATTTTTAGGTTCATCGTTTCGTTGGAAAAATCCAGCTGGCCGGTTATGGAGGCCGAAAATTCCGGGCCGACCAGGTAAAAGTTCCTTATCAGCATTTTGCCGCTGGCCAGCGAATAATCGCCGCCCATCGAGGTGAACGAGATGTTCTTAAGCTTGTAGCCGAACTTAAGCGCGCCGGTGCGGTTCATCTTGTAGATCAGCCGCAGCGGTATGGAAAAGATGTAGAAAACCCGGTCTTTTTCCGAAGTCCCCTCTATATCGTAAAAAGTCCCGCGGCCGGTCTTCATATAAATATCGCCGTTGAGCTGCTCTATGGCGCCGGTTATGTTGTTCAGGGCGGCCGCGGCGTAAAAATTATCCGCTTCCATGTATTCGTGCCGGAAATGGCCCGCTTTGTACAGGAGTTTGAAGAAAGCGTAGCCGCTGGGTATGGAATTCTTCAGGGTTCTGAGCCACAGCAGCTGCGAAGTTTTTGCGGGCTTGCGCTTCTGGGGGGCGCGCAGGGCGATGATGTCAAAAATAAGCTTCTTGGTTTCCGCGTAGACCATTTTCTTCGAATAGCCGGTGAAGTAAACGGTCTTGGCCGCGCTGAACGGGTCGACGATGGCCATCCTGCCTTTTACCGCTTCCTTGTTGAGCCTGCCCGCGTACTCGAGTGAAAGTTCTTCCTTCGAGATATTGGTCTTGAGTTTCAGGTCGGTCAGGCGGGCCTTGCCCAGCGCCAGCCTGCCTTCGGAGGCGGTAATGTAGCTTTTGGCGAAATTTTCGGAAAGCAGGGCGGTCAGCTTCAGGTCAGCCGCCGACAGCGCCCGGTAATTGAACGCCGAGCCCGTGACGCTGGCGAAAACGCTGGAAAGCACCGGCTTGCCGTCCTTGGAGGCGACCCTGATCCGGGGATGTATTTTGCCGGAAGGGTTATCCACCGGGAGTTCGGTGTAGCCTTTAAGCAGGGCTATGCTCAGCGGGGGGGCCGCCATGGTGAAATTGTAGGCCGGGGTGGACAGTGAAAAATCCAGCGTGCCCTCGGCCTTCAGGTTCATAGGCCTCGCGGTCAGGGCTACCGTCACGATCTTCGTGCTGGTAAACACCGCGCTGATATCCCAGGAGGCGCGCGGTACCCTGAAAGGCCAGGCGGGGGTGAACAGGTAGGCCAGTTCGCTGCTTTTGAAATCCGGTGTTTCCGCTTTCAGGTCGAACGCCGGGCGGCGGAAATTCTTTATGGTGCCGGTGAAGGCGGCGGACTTGTTCATGATAGTGGCGTCCGCGCGCAGGTCCTTTATTTCCGCCAGGGGCCAGTTGAATCCCGCGAAATTGACGGAGCCTTCGGCGTACAGCCTGCCCTCGACCGGCTTGCGCAGCGAGTCGCTCCTGAAGAACATCGAAACGTCGAAGAGCGTGTCTTCGCCCGGCTTGAAGTCTTTCAGGCTGAGGTTAAAGGATTCAAAAGTGTGGCGGCGCCCGGAGATCTTGTCCGTGATGATCACTTCGCCGTCTTTGATCTCCGCCCGGTTGATCTTATTTAAGCTGTGCTTTTTTCCGGTCTGCCGGTAGCCGGAGAAAATAGTCCCTACGTTCCAGCGGCCGTCCTTGTTCTTTATCAGTTCTATCCTGGGGGAAACAAAGGTGATCTCGCCAATTTCCAGCTTGCGCTTTAAAAGCGGCAGCAGGCGGACGCTGGCGTAGATGTATTCCGCGGTAAAAAAGTCTACCACTTCGGGGCCCGGCTCGGTGACCCGCAGGCCTTTTATCTGCACTTCGCCGGTAACGGAAAGCTTCGCCCACTCTATGCGCACCGGCTGCCTGAGCATTTCCTGGAACTGGTAGGTGACCAGGGACTTGAGGTCCTCCGGGGTTATCATGAGGCGCGCCACGGTGAACGCCGTGGCGGCCAGCCCGGCCGCCAGGATAAACGGCAGGAAGATCACCCGTACAAGTATCTGTTTAAAAAGATTCATGACTTGATATATATTTTAGCAGTATTGAAGATGTATGCGGCCGCGGAAAAGATGGCGGAGTAAACAGCGCGCTGTTCCGCCGCCAGGCGCGCGGCGTAAGCCCTCAGCGATAGCAGTTCCGGGAACATCAGTTTCAGCGCCGCCGCCAGCCCCAGGCAGTTGAGCAGCAGCAGCAGCGGCAGGGAGAATAGCGCGCCCCCCGCTTTTTTCAGGTCGCTCTGCACCGGCCCGGAAAGGATATCCGCGGTGTGCAGCAGGTGGAAGGCGAGCGTGAACCCGGCCGCGGCCAGGAACCAGGGGCGCAGCGCAGCGGCGGGATAGAAGCGGCCGGCCGTCCAATATACGGCCGCGACTGAAAGCGTATAAAAAGGGATAAAGTAGGGCGCCAGGGAAATAAAAGTGTTGGAAGAGTCCAGCAGGACGTAGCCGCTGCCGCTGCGCACGGAAATTTTGCGGACGCGGACCCCGCTGAAGACGGCGGCCAGGGCGTGCGTGAGCTCATGGGCGGCCACGTAAAAGCGCCGGCCGCCGCGGCGCCCGCGCGCATAAAAGAGCGGCAGGCAGTGCAGCAGCGTGAAAGCCAGCGCGCCGGCCAGAAGGGGAAAAGTGGTTTTCACCGTTCCCAGGGCGGGACCGAGCGTGGCGCCGGTAGCCCAGGCGGCCGCCAGGGCCGCGGGTACGAGTGCCAGGCCGATAATGGTTTTAACGGTTTTCATGCGGGGAACCGCGGGGGAAGGGGCTGCGCCGGCTGCTACTCTGTCATCCAATCTTCCGTCTTTATCTTTTTAGCGGCCAGCTCCGCGCGCCAGGCGGCCAGCGCGGCAGGCAGGCGGGCGCGGGCTTGCGCGGCCCACGGGTTCAGCGGCGACTTGAATTTCCCGGCGGCGGTTTTATACCACAGCCAGGCGAGTTTAGCCGAGCTTTCTTCCAACTGGAAATCCCTTTCGGTCCGAAGGAGGTCCGCCTGCTGCGCGGCCTGCTCCTTGTTCAGCCTGCCTGAGGCCAGCCCGGCGTCCAGGCGGGCCAGTTTCGCTTTATAAAGGCTTTCGTAGTATTCAGCTTTCAGGGCGGGGGTTTTTACCCACAACTCGCAGCGCTGCGCGGTTCTCAGCGCGGAGCGGGAGCGCAGCCCAAGGTCCGCGGCCGCGGCGGTAAAGAATAGTATGACCGCGCAGGCGGCCAGGGGCCATCGCTTCATTTTTTCGGCTGGGTATGGAGGATCTTGTGTATGACCGCGCTTAAGACCTGGGGCTTTACGGGCTTCTCGATGAAATCTTTTACGTTCGGCTCCTGCTTTATCATCTCCGAGGTGGAACGGTCAGTGTAGCGGCCCGTGATGATGATTATGGGGATGGAGGACGTCTCGTCGCTCTGCAGTTCGCGCAGGATCTCGAAGCCGCCGAATTTCGGCAGCATGAGGTCCAGCAGCATCAGGTCCGGGTTGACGCTGCGGGCTTTTCTGAGAGCCTCTTCGCCGTCAGCCGCTTTCTCTACTTTGAAGCCTTCTTTCTTCACTACGAACTCGATGAGTTCCCTGACCGAGTCGTCATCGTCGACTATCAGCACGAGCTTGTCGGCAGGATTGCCGAAACCAGCGTTGTTTTCCATCTTTCCTTCTTTCCCCCGGTAAAAATTAAAGGTTCGTGGTAACCAGCGTTTCGGTGGTCTGCACCCCGTGAATGCCCCGCACTTCCCTGACGATAAGCCCGCTGAGCTTGTCGATGGTGTCGGACTCAGCCATCAGGATGGCGTCCCAGCCGCCGAAAGTCATGTAAACTTCCTTGACGCCGCGCACGTTCTTGATCTGCTGTACGGCTTTCTGTTCCAGTCCGGCCACAAGTTTGCAGAGCACAAAAGCTATCATGTTGCCTCCAGAGCCTATATTCGTTCGTTCCACGCCGGCGTGCGGTATTTGGCCGCCGCTATGCCCGCCGCTTTTTCGCCGGTCTCCGGCGACAGCGCCGTTACTTCCCAGTTAAGCCCGAATTCCGCCCCCAGGGCCTTGATCACCGCGTTCCTGTGCAGGGCGGAGTTCTGTCTGGCGTCGGGGGCCTGGAAGGACGCCTGGTACAGCATGTAATCGCCGAATTTCCGCAGCGCCCCGCCAAGTACTTTTTTTCCATTATACAATATATCCATGTTAACGGGTTTGGCAAAGCAGTTCATCACGGGGTCGTTGACCGCGTAATCCTTTGTCTTTTCCTTGAGCAGGTCGAAGCCTATGCCCAGCCTGGAGTATTCGTCCGTTATGGCCCGGTGCAGGCGGTCATAGGTTTTGGCCGGCTCGAAATAGGCGCCGGGGCTATGGAAAATGAAGGAGAAAGTGAGGTCGGTCTCGTGGAAGACTATGCCGCCGCCGGTGGGGCGGCGCACAATGTCGGCAATGCTGCAATTAGCCGCCGCCACGGCCTCCCGCACCGCCTTGAGCCGCTGGGAATAGCCGAAGGTTATGCCCGGTCCGGCCCAGTTGTAGAACCGCAGCACATGCGGCGCCGGCAGCCCTTCGCACAGCGCTTCGTCCGTCGCCATCTGCCCGTAGACGTCGAGGGGAGGGGTTTCGATTATTATTCCTTTGGTCATATATGGTCCAGGGTTCCGCGGTGGCCGGGTTATCAAAACGCGCTCGGCCACACCGTGGCCTCGCTCATCCTCCGTCCTCGGCGCTGCGCAAGCCTCGTCCTCCGGAAGGTTTTGCTAACCCGGCCGCCGCGGA
>Ga0116170_10003698_pt1 | contig 14251 bp, 12 predicted proteins | sample AD_JPNHW1_MetaG_FD_89797 | JGI IMG/M metagenome (GOLD analysis project Ga0116170, IMG submission 89797) | Active sludge microbial communities of municipal wastewater-treating anaerobic digesters from Japan - AD_JPNHW1_MetaG | ecosystem: Engineered > Bioreactor > Anaerobic > Digestate | place...
AATCATTTTTGAAAGTTGTGATGAATAATTGTGCGATAAAAATATTGGTGACCCGGGAATTTCCTTCCATTGGGATTGATTTGTTGAAGAAAGAAGGTTTCTCTGTGACGGAGTGGCGGGCCGAGCGGCCAATGACCTGGCAGGAGATGGTTGATGAGGCCAAAAAGCATCAGGCTTTGTTTTGTACCCTTACTGATCGGATTGATGCTCGTTTCCTGAATGAATGCAGTCATTTGGATATTGTTTCCCAGTTTGGCGTGGGATACGATAATATAAACATTACAGAAGCTACCCGTTTGGGTATTCCGGTTGGAAATACGCCCGGCGTGCTGAGCGAAGCCACTGCCGATATTGCTTTTGGTCTGATGATTGCTACTTCGAGAAAGATGTTTTGGTTGCACCAATCGATTCTTCGGGGAGATTGGAAGTATTTTACCCCGAATGCTCATTTGGGGATTTCTCTGGCCGGTAAAACCCTCGGAATTTTCGGACTTGGGCGTATTGGTTACGAGATGGCTAAACGTTGCCGGGGTGCATACAACATGGATATTATCTATTGTAACCGTCACCGGAACCTGAAGGCTGAAACTGATTTTGGCGCCCGGCTGGTGAGCTTTGATGAACTGTTAAAACAGAGCGATGTGCTTTCGGTTCATTGTGCGCTCACTGATGAGACCAACGGATTATTCAACCGGGATGCTTTCGTGAAAATGAAAAAGTCGGCAATTTTTATCAATACGGCTCGTGGAGCTGTTCACAACGAAGCCGATTTGACCGAAGCGCTCCAAAACGGGGAAATTTGGGGCGCTGGTCTCGATGTGACCAACCCGGAACCCATGGGAATGGATAACCATTTATTGAAAATGGAGAATGTTTGTGTTTTGCCGCATGTGGGTTCAGGCAACGAAGAGACCCGTGGAAAGATGTCGATATTGGCTGCTGAGAACATTATTGGGTTTTACCGCGATGGAAAGGTGCCACATCTGGTGAACCCGGAAGCATTGGGTCAATAATGAAAATCTATGCCGATTAACTTTATTGTTCGAATATTTTTACTTGAGTATTTTATAAACGGCGACTTTTGGTGTCATTGATTGCTTTTTGTATATTTGTGTGGTTAAAAATGAAATAGTTATGGATAGAGTGACATTGAAATCTTTAATCTATGAAAAGCTTGATGCCCTTGATGAACAGGGATTGTTGGAGGTAAATGAAATGGTTACTACTTACTTGAAAAATTCCACGACACCAGAGCATTGGGATGAATTATCCATTGCTCAACAGAAAGGTATTCTTCAAGCCATTGAAAGTATTAAAAATGGAAACGGTATAAAACATGAAGAGATCATGAAGAAGTACCGTCAAAAATATACCATAAAATGAATCAGATCATTTGGGCTCCCGAAGCTGAAGATGATTTTTCTAAAATCCTGTCTTATTTAAATGATAAGTGGGAGGAAAAAGTTGCTTTAAATTTCGTTAATCAAGTTGATGATGTTTTAATACAAATCAAAAATAATCCTTCCCAATTTCCTCTTTTTTTAAGTTCTCAAAATATACATCGCTGTGTAATAAACAAGCAGAACACCATTTTCTACAGGATTGAAAACCATTCAATTTTTATTCTTCGATTATTTGACACAAGACAAAATCCTGATAAATTGGAAATTTGATCTATCCTTCAGATTCTGTGTTAAATATGAAACAATATTTTTGTGAAATTTGTGTCATTCGTGGACAAACAGCCTTAAAACTCCGACGTGAAATGGAACTTAATCTCCTTGAAATCCTGCTGGGCCATTTGTAAAATAAATTGTGAGTCGGCCATAAAGACGTCGCGACCTTGTTTGTCGGCTGCCATCTTCTGGTATTTCCGTTGTTTAAACTCCTTCAGCAGGCTTTGGTTTTCGCTTTCAATCCAGCAGGCTTTGTACATCGAAATAGGCTCGAAACGGCATTTGGCGCCGTATTCGTGTTCCAAACGGAACTGGATTACTTCGAACTGAAGCTGTCCTACACAACCAATAATTTTCCGGTTGTTGAACTGGCTGGTGAAAAGCTGGGCAACTCCTTCGTCCATCAATTGGTCGATCCCCTTTTCGAGTTGTTTCGACTTCATTGGGTCGGCATTTTCGATGTAACGGAACATTTCGGGCGAGAAACTGGGCAGACCTTTGTAGTGGAGCCCTTCGCCTTCGCTGAGGGTATCACCAATAATAAAGTTGCCGGTGTCGGGCACGCCGACGATGTCGCCGGGATACGCTTCATCGATCACCTCTTTCTTGGCGGCCATAAAGGCTGTTGGCGATGAAATGCGGAATGACTTTCCCAACCGGGTATGGAAGTATGGCTTGTTCCTTTCAAATTTACCGGAGCACACCTTCACAAAAGCGATGCGGCTACGGTGATTGGGATCGATGTTGGCGTGGATTTTAAATACAAACCCCGAAAAAGCTTCTTCATACGGGTCGACCAACCGTTCCTGTGCATGGCGGGGACGTGGGGTTGGGGCAATCTTTAAAAAAGCGTCGAGCAGTTCCTGGACGCCAAAGTTGTATAAGGCGCTGCCAAAAAATACCGGGGCAAGATTACCGGCAAGGTATTCATTGACCTCGAATTCGGGATATACACCCAGCAGTAGCTCCAGCTCTTCGCGCAGGATATGGGCATCTTTGCCAATATGTTTCTCCAGTTCGGGGTCGTTGATGTCTTCGAATTTAATGCCCGGATCGATCTCCTGTACGTTGGGATTAAATAGTTGCAGGCTGGAATTGAAAATGTTGTAGACCCCTTTAAAATCGGGGCCATTGTTGATAGGCCAGCTTAACGGACGAGTGGCAATCTGAAGCTGCTTCTCGATGTCTTCGAGCAGCATAAAAGTATCTCCCGACGGGCGGTCCATTTTGTTGATGAATACAATAACCGGGGTTTTGCGCATACGGCACACTTCCATCAGTTTTTCCGTTTGCGGTTCCACTCCTTTGGCTGCGTCGATTACAATGATTACGCTATCAACGGCGGTTAAGGTACGGAACGTATCTTCCTGAAAGTCCTGGTGACCGGGAGTGTCGAGAATGTTGACCTTGTAGCCGTTGTAGTCGAAAGCCATGACAGAAGTGGCAACTGAAATACCACGCTGGCGTTCGATTTCCATGAAGTCGGAAGTGGCTGTTTTCTTGATTTTGTTGCTTTTTACCGCACCGGCTATATGAATGGCCCCTCCGAAAAGCAGTAACTTTTCGGTGAGGGTGGTTTTCCCGGCATCGGGGTGACTTACAATGGCAAACGTCTTTCTTCTTTCAATCTCGCTTTGAAAACTCATCATCAACATTTTTAAAATGTGCGCAAAAGTAATGTTTTGAATTGAATTTCTGTCCCGATCATCGATCGAACATCGAGAATCGAACATCCTGTATCTGGATCGAATATCCAGATCCGGCTTACATATCCATCGGGCTGATCAATCCAAACAAATTCTCCTCTTTTTTGCGTTTGATGCCTGTTTTTACGTCGATGATTTCAAGGAAAGAGGCTTTTCCTCTGATTCCATAACTGCTCCCTACGTAAACGATCTGGTCGTCGATTGAGATGCATTCATTTTTCACGAGGCTTTTCAATGCCGATTCAATGGTTTTATCCCGGTTTTTCCTGGGCTCAATGAGCGAAGGGAAAACCCCATACGAGAGGGCCAGTTCGCGCATTACGCGAGGACGGTAGCATTTGGCATAAACGGGCATTTCGCCACGGAATGCAGCAATATGGCGGGCATTATGCCCCGAAAGGGTGTCGGTTACAATGGCGGTTGTATTCATTTCTGAGGAAGCTTTTATCGCCATTGAAGCCAGAAAAGAGGATGTGTCGTAGTTAATCGGAGGCTCAATGTCGTTTCGGCGGTCTTTGTTTTTTTCTACTTCGAGGGCAACTTTTGCCATAACCGTAACTGCTTCCACCCCATATTTACCGCTGGCAGTTTCCCCGCTGAGCATGATGGCATCGCAACGGTTGTAAACCGCACTGGCAATGTCGCTGATCTCGGCCCTGGTTGGACGTGGGTGTTCAATCATGGAGTGGAGCATTTGAGTGGCCATGATGACCGGTTTCGCTTTTTCAACACATTTTTTGATCAACAGTCTTGATAAAGTGGGTATTTTTTCGGCAGGCACTTCAATTCCAAGGTCTCCGCGGGCAATCATTATTCCATAGGCATGATCGATAATCTCATCAATTTTGTCGACCCCTTCCTGGTTTTCAATTTTCGCAATAATCCGAATCGGGCTAGAATGTTCATCCAGGATCCGCTGGATGTCGAATATGTCTTCTTTGTTGCGGACAAAAGAGTGGGCAATAAATTCAATCTTGTTTTCGATGGCAAACAGGATGAAATCTTTGTCTTTTTCGGTTAGCGAAGGAAGCTTGATACTTACTTTCGGGACATTGATGCTTTTTTTATTTTTGATTACCCCGTTGTTGGTTACTTCGGTGTAAAGGAATATTTTATCCTTATCTTTTACCTCCAGTTCAATTTCCCCATCATCGATCAGTAACATGGAACCAACCGGAATATCGTTCACGAAATTGACATAGTTTACATGTAAACAGCCGGTTTGAGAAAGATCGCCGGTAACTTTGATTTTGTCGCCAATGGTTACATTCATCTCCTTCTCCATGTTGCAGGTCCTGACTTCAGGGCCTTTGGTGTCGATCAGAATTGCAATTTTATCGGAAACAGAACGTACATTGTTCATGATTTTGGTAGCTCCTTCGCGGGTGATATGCGCCGTGTTCATTCTCACCACGTTCATTCCCTGATCGAACAATGCTTTAATGTATTCAGGTTCACACATCCAGTCGGAAATGGTTGCTACTATTTTTGTTTTCTTCATGTCCATAAAATCAAAATTTTTAATTCAAGTTTAAGATGCTTCAAAAATCGATGACAAAATCTTTTCTGTTTTTCAAAATCGGGTGCAAAACTAATTGTTCGCCGGAACCGACCTTAAAGTTAATCATTTGATTTCATCAAAAATAATAAACCCTTAAGTTTCCAATTTGTTAATTAAGTAATCAAAAAAAAATAAAATGGAAAAAATTACACTTACAACACCGGCGCTTCTTTTTTCAGCCGTTTCGTTGATATTGCTGGCCTATACCAACCGTTTTCTGGCTTATGCCCAGGTGGTTCGGAATTTGTACGAGAAGTTTAAAGAAAATCCCGATTCGGTATTGCAGGCACAGATCAACAACCTTCGAAAGAGGCTTTACCTTACCCGTACTATGCAGATTTTGGGCGTATTGAGTTTGTTTTTTTGTGTTATTTCGATGTTTTTGATCTATATTGGTCAGAACGATATGGGTTCATGGATCTTTGGAATTGGATTGCTTTTGCTGATTATTTCGCTGGGATATTCGGCATGGGAAATTCATATTTCGGTTAAAGCGCTCGAATTACACCTGAAAAACATGGAAAAAGTATAAAACCGATAATTTTGACTAAAATTTTAGAAATGGCTTCAGTTGTAAAAAATAATTTTCCGGTACAGGGAATGAGTTGTGCTTCGTGTGCGCTTAGTGTGGAAAGTATGCTCAACAGCCAGCAAGGGGTGAAAAGTGCCGTAGTCAATTTTGCCGCTTCAACGGTTTGGGTTGAATACGAAGAACAGGTGATCGATACTCAACGGTTACGTGAAGCGGTTCAGTCAATAGGCTACGATTTGATCACCAACGAAGTGGATTTTAAAAAGCAGGATGAATTCAAACGGCATGAGATAACGGTGCTGAAGCAGAAAACCATTTTTGCGGCTCTTCTGGCTTTGCCGGTAGTGGTTATAGGTATGTTTTTAATGGATATGCCTTATGCCAGCTGGATCATGTTTCTTCTTTCAACTCCGGTTGTTTTCTGGTTTGGCCGGGGCTTTTACGTTACGGCATTCAAACAACTGAAACACGGGAAGACCAACATGGATACCCTGGTGGCGATGAGCACCGGGATCGCCTATTTTTTTAGCCTTTTTAATACTTTGTTTCCTCATTATTTGATGACTGAAGCCGGTCATGCTCCGGTTTATTTTGAAGCTTCGTCAGTTATTATTGTCTTTATTTTACTGGGAAGGCTTTTGGAAGAGAAAGCCAAGGCAAATACTTCATCGGCCATTAAAAAGCTGATGGGACTTGCTCCCGATACGGTTACGCTGATTGGCGATGATGGAGCAGAAATGGTTCTGCCGGTTTCAGTAGTTCAGGTTGGAAACCTTTTGCGGGTGAAGCCAGGCGATCGGATTCCGGTTGACGGAGTGGTTGCAGAGGGAAGTTCTTTTGTGGATGAGAGCTCCATTACCGGTGAACCCGTTCCGTCGGAGAAGATGGAGGGAAGCACCGTGTTTGCCGGAACTATCAATCAGAAAGGAAGTTTTTCGATGGAAGCCCGAAAAGTTGGCAGCGAAACGTTGCTGGCCCGCATCATTCGCATGGTGCAGGAGGCTCAGGGAAGCAAACCACCGGTTCAGAAGCTGGTCGATAAAGTGGCATCGGTTTTTGTGCCGGTCGTGATGATATTATCGGTTATTACTTTTATTGTATGGATGGTTTTTGGAAAGGAAAATGTGTTGCCCCATGCGCTGCTGGCAATGGTTTCGGTATTGATAATTGCCTGTCCGTGTGCGCTGGGTTTGGCTACACCCACAGCTATCATGGTCGGAATTGGCCGGGGAGCAGAATCGGGTATCCTGATCAAAGATGCAGATGGGCTTGAGCTGGCCCACACCATCGATACCCTGGTGCTCGATAAAACAGGAACCATTACAGAAGGGAAACCGGTGGTGACCGATTGGTTTTGGCGGTCAGAAAATCCTGACGAAATGAAGCCTGTGTTGCTAGGAATTGAAATACGCTCGGAACACCCGCTGGCAGAATCGATTGTGGCTGAGTTACAGAATCAGTCGGTTGTGCCTGTTGCGGTAAAAGGTTTCAGAAGTAAAACCGGCAGGGGAGTTACGGCAACCTTTCAGGATGAAAAATATGTGATTGGTAATGAGTTGATGATGAGCGAATCGGGGGTTGAAATATCGTTCGAAGAGCGGGCGATGGTCGATGAACTGCAGAAGCAGGCCAAAACGGTACTGTATTTTGGTTCGGGGAACCGGGTTCTTGCCATTATTGCCATTACCGATCCGGTCAAACCAACTTCGAAGATTGCTATCCGGAAGCTGAAAGAGAAAGGTATCGAAGTGTACATGCTGACCGGAGACAATGAACAGACAGCCCGTTCAGTTGCTATACAGACAGGAATTCTTCATTACAAAGCCGGATTGTTGCCCGCAGAGAAGGCTGCGTTTATTCAAGAATTGCAGGCACAAAAGAGAATCGTCGCAATGGCCGGCGATGGAATTAACGATTCGCAGGCGATGGCCCAGGCCGATGTGAGTATCGCCATGGGTAGTGGCGCCGATATTGCTATGGATGTGGCAAAAATGACCTTTGTTTCTTCCAGCTTGGAATCGATTTTATCGGCTATGGCACTTTCAACGAACACCATCCGGACGGTCAGGCAGAATTTGTTCTGGGCTTTTATTTATAACCTGATCGCCATACCAGTTGCGGCAGGGGTTTTGTTCCCGTTTACCGGTTTTATGCTCAATCCGATGATTGCCGGAGCAGTTATGGCCATGAGCTCGGTGTCGGTAGTGAGCAACAGCCTGCGTTTGAAGTATATTAAATTTGATAAATGAATTAAAACAAAAGAATATGAGTACATTAAAATTTAAAACCAATATTCATTGCGGTGGTTGTATTGCCAAGGTTACTCCGCAGCTTAATCAGATTGAAGGGATTGATCGCTGGGATGTTGATCTGACTGATCCGTTAAAAGTATTAACGGTTGAAGCCGACGATATTGAACCCGAAACCATTGAGGATGCATTGAAACGGGTAGGCTATAGTGCGACATTCATGAAAGATTGAGCCGCAATAAGATTGAAATTGAGGTAAAAATGAAGAGCAGGAACCCATAGCGATCGGTTTCTGCTCTTTGTTATGTTGTGCCTGATTATGGAATGATTGAAGGAGACACCTGCATGGCAGCAGCAAGTTTCATGGCCGCATCCCTGCCGATAAACATTTCCGTGATCCGCATGGCAAACTCAAAAGCTACGCCAGGACCTTTCCCTGTTACAATGTTCCCATCGATTTCTATGCTGTTGCCGGTTACGATCGCTCCCCAAAGATCTTTTTCGTACCCCGGATAACAGGTGGCCCTTTTGCTTTTCAACAGGTTGTTGTGTCCCAGTATCAGAGGGGCTGCACAGATGGCTGCCAGATTTTTCCCTTTCTGGTTGTGTTCGAGAATCTTCTTTTGTAACCCTTTGTGGGCATCGAGGTTTGAAGCGCCGGGCATTCCTCCGGGAAGGAACAACAGATCGGCATTGCTGTAATCGGCTTCTTCAAACAGCAGGTCGGCAACAATGGGAATAGCATGGGCGCCGGTAACTACTTTATTGCCGGTAACCGAAACCAGCTGAACCTGAAAACCTGCTCTTTTCCATATATCCACAGGAATAATTACTTCCATCTCTTCAAAACCCGTAGCAAGGTGAACCATAATTTTTTTCATATTCTATATTTTAGCCAGATAAAGATACAAAAAAAGAGTAAAACAGTATATTCGGTGTAAATAGAATATGTTTTGTTTTAATCTTTTTATTCCAGTTTGTATTCTTTCTTTAAAAGTTTCAGTAACGAAATGCTTTGTTTCTGATAATCCTTCATCCAACCGATCTCATTTTCCATCAGGGACTGGAATAACAGGGTGCGATTAAAGAACTCTTTGTACCGGCGTTGATCAAACGTATAAGTTGGCTTTTTGTTAGTCATAGCTCCAAAGTCCATGGCGGCAATTTCAAGCAGGAGAGTCTCCTGAAGGAAATTCATCATGAATTTTTGTTGCTCCACATGCGATTCGAACGTGGAGTAATAGCCAATGATGCTGTCTGAAACCTGTTTGTTGCCAATGAGCCTCATTTCGCTTGAATTTTTGAGCTGGGTAATGGTAATCTCATCGGGCGAAAACGAAATCAAAGTATTGATATGGGTCATGGTGAGACGATACATTTGATGAAGATCAATTTTCGGAACCGGAGTCTTGAGTAATGTTACCAGACTGTCAATTCCTTTCACTTGATTCTCACAGGTCATGATAATCTCACGAATGCTGGTGGTATCCTGAGTTGCGTTTTTTGCAAGGCTTTCAATTTTATTTAAATCGGCTTAAAATTTCATAATTTTTTGGTTTGAAACAAGCCCGTTGTTTTTAAAAATCGAAACAAAATAGATTCCCTTTTCCAGAGTGGCCGGTAGGTTGAGATGAATGGCCTGATGTTCGTTGCTGTTTACGGTGTTTGTTGTTTCAAAACATGTTCGCCCGCAGAGATCGTTCACTTCGATGCGGATGGTGGCGGTTTCATCGGTCGTTACCGAAAGAATGAGATGCTCGCTGAACGGGTTCGGATAAAGGGTTGCCGAAATGTTGCAGTTTTTCACGATGGATGTTCCTGCAGGGTATCTCCGGATGGCATCAATGTTGTTGTCGATCCATGTCATCCTTTTTTCCATCCAGGTTTGCCATTTCTCAATTTCTTCAGGGTAGGTTGTCCCTACATTTTTTTTGGTTCCATTCGTGTATTTATACTGAAAGATCGGCCAAATCTTGTAGTTCCATTCAATCTCAGGAGTAAACGAATCGACCAGTTCGTTGATGTATTGGTTCAGTGTGTCGGTATGTAAAATTCCCTTTCGGTATGAATGCCATTTCCTGGCTAACTGAGTTGCAAAAGTACTGTCCTGAAGCATCCGGGGAATGTCAATTCGTGTGCGGCTATCGAACATCCAGTTGGAAGTGGGAAGATCCTGCCACTGCGAATAGCCCAGCGAGAATTCATAATCCCACAAAGGCCCGAATTGGATGTGCCGGTCAACATCATCTCGGTCTTTGTACATGTAAAAGCTGTAGAAATAGGCGTCGATATTTCCGGTAAGTTCGTTGATGATCATGTAGTCGATCAGCGATTCGGTATCGATGTAGTTGCGATAACCGCTACCAGGATCTTTAAAGTTGCTGCTGATGAGTGCCGTTTCCCATTCATCGAAAACGTTGTGGATGTAATCAGATTGCTGGGCAGTAATTTCATCTTCTTTCGGATAGAGAATCTCCAGCTCTGTCATATCCTTGTCGTAGCGGAACAGGTAACCACCGGTAAGGTCAATCTCTGAGTTGTCTTTTGGTTCCAGTTTCTTAATATCAACCCGGTTTTTGTCCCGTTTGATCTGTTCGGTTAGCATGTACAATCCCACATCGCGGCCATTGATGATCACTTCACAGGGTTTTATCCGGGGTTCATAATGTCCCATTTTGCGGCCCAGCGAATAGACAAAATAGTTGCGCAACAGGCTTTTGTCATAGAAAGGGGCAATCAGTACCCAATCGTTCTCAGGGGGCATTCCCAATAACGATACGTTGTTGTTATTCCCCAGCGAATCCTGTAATTCGATTTTATAGGGTGATTTTGGGTAATCTTTGGAAGTTTGTCCGTGAAATTTCAGGTTGATCCGCCCATGGTAATCGGTATAACGATTGGTAAGCTTGTTGTATTTTCCTTCGCCGTTGTTGATGATCCCCATGGTGGCGATGGTGCCGGCACTTCTGCAACCATATTCGTCGGTTTCGATAACCATAATTGGAAAAGGAAGGGAATCGAGTTTCACAGGGGCCGTAAACCTGCTTGGATAGTCATAGAGATTGTAACTGAAATTTTTGTTCAGGAATTGATAATCGAACAACTCAAAAAAGAGATCGGAACCACCAATGGTATCGTTGTGAACCTCGAAAGAGAGAATATTGGAGGTGTCGAGCTGGCAGGCTGTCAGTTGTAACGTGTCGATGTAATATCCATAAACCGGACGAGATCCAATGTTGCTGGTCTGTTCGTGCGAGCGGTTGGTCGTAGTTAAGTTATTGGGTTTTTTTATGCTGTCGGCTATGTTTATGCGGAGAATTTCAACGCCGTTCAAATAAGCGATGAAGCCATCGTCGAAAAAAGGGTAAATCACCAACGGGCACTTTTTATTCACCAGTGCCTGCGAAACTTTTAGTGGGTAACGCAGATAGAAGGTGTTGGTGGTATCGACAGAAATTCCATAAGTGGTATCTTCGCCATAATGGATACTCACAGAGCCATTTCCCCATAACGAATCGTTAAACCCCTTTAACTGCCATCCGTCGGTAGGTTCGGTTTTCTGTACAAAGTATTTGAATTCATCGGCATAACAACGAATGTTGCCAATAAACACAGCGATAATAATCAACGCAATTGCTGTGTTGAATCGTTGCTTTTGGGTGTGGGCTTCTATTCTTTCCATTAACGATAAACGGGTATCAATCTTTTTGGATCACCATTGTTCACAGGTACCATAAAGTGATTCAAAAGGCTAAAATTATCATAATTTTTTAATTTATATTCTCTATTGCCTGGTAAATTTGGCAAAATTCCCTGTTATACTGCCAATAACAGATTTCCACCATTATCACCTCCTAGTTGCCTGTTGCCAATTGGTATGATTACATCGGGGAGTCTACTATTGCCGGTGCAATTATGGACAGATTATCAGTAAATGCACATCGCTACGACCTAAAAGGACAATCACTAAGAAAAAAATAATCAATAATTAGACTATAATTTATCTGGCAAATCCATCTTTTAACATTTGGTCCAGTTTGCTACGGAATCTTCACTATTTGCTTTTAAATTTGAACTACTCAACTGTTCCTGTTTTTTACCTTGCGTTCTTTATCTCATACTACAAATCCAAAAAACCAAAACCAAATCTCAAAATCTTTTCATTTTCAAAATTTTGTTTACTAAAGAAGATTACTTACTTTTCGACTACCTAAAAGATTGAAAAGTAAAATAATCGACAAGCCAATAACTCTTTCTGAATACAAGCAACAAAAATCGGTATATCAGAAATGAACCATTAAAAATTGACCACAATGACAAAAAGCTTTTATGAATGTCTTCTGCAATTGGTAGTTGTGCTTCCTTTGATTTTATTCTTTCTTAAAAAGTATGATCAGGAAAATAGTAAAAAGAATGAATCATGAAGAATCTTGCTTGCTCGCCAAAAAACAATGTATCCTTCTGTACCTGTGCAGTGATCGTTATATTATCGCTTTTGTCTGGTTCATGTAATCAGTCGGATGAAACCATTGATCCCACCCGTATTCCTGTTTCCCACGGGATGGATCTGAACGGGACCAACACCGGCGTTCCTGCCCGTCAGGTTCTCTCTGAGGTAACCGCTACAATCGAGGTCACCGAATCGTGGATCGCCACATCAAACAATGGCAACCGCTATCTTGAAAATAAAAATTTTACAAACAATGCCCGATTGGAGATTAAGACCAGCGACTTTACCGTGCGTTACTGCAAGTTTAATGGACGGAGTGGTGGGGCGGTCGATTATGGCCTCTCAAACGTTCTATTTGAGTATTGCGAATTTGATGGGCAGCACCTGAATACCGGTGGCGACTGTGCGCTGGGTATTGGCGGACTGACTGCCCGCAGGCTTCATATCCATAGATGGCCACGGGCTTTTTGGTTTGGTTGGGGAAATGTCAGAATCGAAGAGTGTTACATTCACGACGAGACTGCCGATGGGGGCGATGCTCACCTCGAGAATATCTATGTTGCAGGCGGCGCTAACATGGCTTTTATCCGAAATAAACTGATCTCAAACGAAATTCATATCAATGGGGACTCCCGGATGATGACTTCCGCCTCGCTCGCTATCTACAACGAAAATTACTCGGTTGGAGAACCCTATCCGGCCTTTCCTGCATTAGACAATATTACGGTAACGGATAATTATTTCGAGAGCGATGGTTATTACGCCATGTATTGTGGCGCATTGGCAGCGAAAAACGGCGCGTATGCAAAGAACATGTCCGTTACGGGTAATGTTTTTGGCCGCCAGCTGCATCGTTGGTGTGGGGTTGGTGGGGCTGCTGTTTGTTTCGACCCAAGCCAGCCAGGAAACATATGGACCAATAATACATGGGGGGCCAAAGGTCCTTACTGGGAGAGTGGCGATCCGGCAGAAGGTGATCATATTTCAGAACCCAACATCCAATAATGAAGAAAGCCGACTGAAAAAAGAATCCTGATTGCCTCTTCATTTCAATCTCCAAAAGCTCTGCAGATGATAAATCTTAATGATAAAAATCAGGTTGATAAATCCTGATTAACAGGGTGGTGCTATTGAAACATTTTCTATTTTTGGATGGTACACTTAATTAATTACCATGATAAACCATCAATTCCGAATCGTCCCGATAATTTTGGTTATGGCGGTCGTTACCACCGCGATAAGTTGTTCCAACCCGTCGAAAAAACAGGCTGTTGACAAGGTTGAAAAGCAGCTTTATCTGCCCGATACGATTTATCTGGTATCGCCCGATAACGATTTCAACAATCCTGACAGTTCCTATTGTTACCAGCGCATGGTGCAGAGCGATAACATTGCGCTGTTCTGGCACAAAGAGTATGGCACCGATCCCATGGCCAATGCGGATGAGAAGCGCCGGTTTGATCCCCAATTTGCCCTTCGGGAGTGCGAACGCTTTTATACGTTTTATGTCGATTCTATGAAGATGGTGCAAAAAGGCCATTCCTATTCCGATCAATATAAACTGCTGATTTTTGTTTTTGGGGGCAACGAGGGTACGGCGTTTGGTGGTGGCGCCAGCGATTCAGTTGGTATTTTATGGACACCGGCTGTCCGGATCCATCAGCCACCTTATGGTGCGTTGGCTCACGAGATGGCCCATTGCTTTCAGTATCTTTCGGCCGCAGACAACCACGGCATTGGTCCCGAAGGCGCAATTATGGAGATGTCGGCACAATACCTGTTGTGGCAGGTTTACCCCGATTGGATGACGTTCGAAAATTATCACCTGACCGCTTTTATGAAAGGGACCCATTATGCTTTTCTCCATCCGCAAAACATGTATCATTCGCCTTATGTGCTCGAATATTGGGGCGATCGGCATGGTTGTGAATATTTTGGCGATTTGTGCCGGGCCACCCTTAAGGGTGAAGATCCGGTAGCGACCTATAAGCGGGTGTATCACCTCACCCAGGATCAGTTTAACGATGAACTGTTTGATGCTTCGCGTCGGTTTATTACCTGGGACCTGAAACGGGTA
>Ga0116170_10003700_pt1 | contig 14249 bp, 15 predicted proteins | sample AD_JPNHW1_MetaG_FD_89797 | JGI IMG/M metagenome (GOLD analysis project Ga0116170, IMG submission 89797) | Active sludge microbial communities of municipal wastewater-treating anaerobic digesters from Japan - AD_JPNHW1_MetaG | ecosystem: Engineered > Bioreactor > Anaerobic > Digestate | place...
GCAGGCCTGTGCCTCCCGGTATGCAGCCGGGATCTGTTCGTGGGGGATCCCGAACTTGCTCGTGGCAAGGCCGGTAGCGATCTTCGGGTGGGTCGGGACTTCGAGGGCGGGGTTGACCCGGAATGAGATCTCCGCAACCTTCCCGGCCTTGCGGGCTATGGCATCGAGCTGGTGGAGTTCGTCAAGGGAGTCAACCGAGACTTTCACCCCATGCTGTACCGCAAGGGCAAGGTCATTTTGCGTCTTTGAACTGCCGTTAAACAACAGTTTCTTTGCTGGCATGCCGGCTTCAAGGGCAAGGGCAAGTTCGCCACTTGAAAAAACATCGGCCCCGGCGCCAAGCTGCGCAAGTGACCTCATCACTGCAAGGTTGCCGTTTGCCTTTGCCGCAAAGAGTACCTGCACCTTGTTGTACCGGGCAGAGAGGGCTTTTTTATAGTCCCTGAAGTGTTCGCAGATCCGGTCTTCGCTTGTCACGTAGAGAGGGGTGCCGTATTTCTCTGCAAGAGCAACGCAGTCATGGCCTCCAATGTGGAGGTGGCCCCCCTTTATGGTGAGATGGTGAGGCAGTTTCATAGGTCAAGCCTCCGCATACGCTCGATGGCTTCCTGTATCCGCTCCACCGGTCGGGTGATGGCAAACCGCACGTAGCCTTCTCCCGCAGAGCCAAATCCGACACCGGGTGTCACAACGATTCCTGCCCCGTTCAGGAGTTTTGCCGCAAACGACATGCAGTCTTTGACCGGCATCCAGACATAGAATGTCGCTTTCGGGGCTGGCACATCATAGCCCAGCTCGCGGAGCCCGGAAACCAGCACGTCGCGGCGTTCCTGATAGATTGCACAGGCTTCCTTTACACAGTCCTGAGGACCCGAAAGTGCTGCAATCGCTGCATACTGGACTGCATTAAAGACCCCGGAGTCGACGTTCGTCTTGACCCGGCCGAGGCCGGATAAGATCTCCGCGTTCCCTACCGCCATGCCGATTCTCCAACCGGTCATGTTGTAGGTCTTGGAAAGAGAGTGCATCTCAATACCGACTTCCATAGCCCCTTTGGTCTCCAAAAACGAAGGGGCACGATAACCGTCGAACGCAACCTCCGAGTAGGGGTTGTCCGAAACCACGACAATATGGTGATCGGCAGCGAAATCCACAACCTCGCGGTAGAACGAGGGCGGTGCAATGGCCGCCGTGGGGTTATTGGGGTAGTTGATGAACATGAGTTTTGCAGAGCGGACAACTTTCTCCGGTATCGCATCGAGGACCGGGAGGAAGTTGTTCTCCCGCAACAACGGCATCTCATGGACTTTTCCCTCGGAAAAAAGGGTGCCGGTCGAGTACCCGGGATAGCCGGGGCTCGGGGCGAGCACATAGTCGCCCGGGTTCACAAATGCTTCCCCGATATGGGTGATCCCGTCTTTTGACCCCATCAGGGCAAGGGTCTCTTTTGACGCATCGAGCGTGACACCGAACCGTTTATAGTACCAGTTGGCAACAGCCTGCCGGTAGGCCGGCATCCCGGCATACGAGGGATAATGGTGGTTGTCCGGGTTATGTGCGGCCGTGCAGAGGGCATCTACAATATGGGGAGGGGTTGGGAGATCCGGGTCGCCGACACCCAGATCGATAATATCAACACCTTTTTTCTGCTGCTCTGCTTTCATCTCATCAATCCGTGCAAAAAGATACGGCGGGAGACTGCTCATGCGGGTTGAGTACATAGGTACTACACATTCGAGTCCCCGGCTCTAGTATTTAACGATCAGACAGGGATGAAAAAGGGATCCTGTCACTGAGCTATGATTAATATCGGTCAGGCACGAACCAGAGAACTACTGTGCATGTGCACCTGTTCATGAGGGGGTAAACAGCAATGGCTACGGATATTGTAGTGATCCTGTGTACGGCAGCGCCATCTGATGCGGCATCGATGGCGCAGGCACTCGTTGAGCAGCGGCTGGCAGCATGCGTCAATATTGTTCCCGTGCATTCCATTTATCGGTGGAAAGGTAAAATCTGCAATGATCCTGAACACCTGATGATCGTGAAGACCTCAAAAGAGGCGGCAGATTTGGCCGTCACAGCAATCCGATCTCTGCACAGCGCCGAAGTCCCGGAGATCATCGAGCTGCCGGTGATTTCCGGCTATGCACCATATCTTGACTGGGTGTGGCAGGAAACCAAATGCACTCGCTGATCGATTCGCTTAAGAAGCCTGTGCGGCAGGGCAGGATACACAGGGTTATTGCCATGTGCCCTCATAAATACCAGATTGTAAAAACCGGGAGCAGGTCATGGAGTCAGACACAGTAACACAATCCCAGAAAACAGCGCTCCTCGTACTGGGGTGCCCTCAGGTACCGTTACAGACAAGCATCGCCCTGTACCTGGTCAATCGTTTTAAAAAAGCCGGCATAACCCCGGTTGTAGCCGGCAACAAGGCGGCAAATACCCTGCTTGTGGTTGCCGATCCCGACAGGCACTACCTTGGGGAAGTCATGGACCTTGACCGGGCCGTCGCCCAGATCACAGAAAAGAAGCGTGACTTTGACCGGTGTTTCGTGTTTATCCATAACGATGCGGGGATCAGCTATGCCGCGACGATGGGCGCGATATCAAAAGCGAAACTGTATGTCCTCGTGTATGGCGAGCATGAGGAGGACCTCGTGCCACAGATCGATTTTCCCTGCACGAAGATCGCGGCAAAGGCCGTGCACAACCCCCTGCCGCTGAAAAAAGCAATCGACGAGGTAGCACCATGGGCTGCGTAGAAGCACTCAACTACGAAATCCTGATTCGAAATGTGTCCTTCAAGGAGTCCCGGGAATACATTCGGAGCAACTTTCCCGAATCGATCGATGTCGAGCCGGGGTTCAAGATTTTCGATGTTCATACCATCGGCGTTCCCCCGATTGCTATCGGTCTTGACGGGGATTTTGTCATCTTCCCGTACACCAAGCCCTGTCATGGGACTTTTCTGTTGCGTGTACAGGATGCAGAAGAAGCCGCACGGCTGCGAGCGCTGAAGAAGAAAGCCCGGTAACGGTATACTGCACCTTTTCTGTCGCACGTCTTTCAAGGACGGGATCAGCCGGTCATAACCACGGAACCGGGTGAAATATATAGCGCGTGTGCGCGAAGTATAATTCAAGTGAGGACAGGCAATGGCAGACAAAGGAAAAGTGCTCCTGGTCGACGATGAGGCAATAATTCTCGATGTCTCCCGCGAAGTACTTCGGTTCCTCGGGTATGAGGCCGCGTTTGCAAAGGAGGGCGCGTCAGCGATTGAGCTCTATAAACAGGAGAAGGAAGCGGGCAGGCCCTTTGATCTTGTTATCATCGATCTCACCATCGCAGAAGGTATGGGCGGTCGGGAAACAATAGAGAAACTCCGGATTTACGATCCCAACGTAAAGGCAGTGGTGTCGAGCGGTTACGCCAACGATCCGATTGTTCAGGACTATACCAGTTACGGCTTTTCCGGCAAACTTACCAAACCCTACCGGATCAACGAGATGAAAGCGCTGCTTGAAACTATGATCCAGAAGACCTGACTTTTTTTAACGTCATTCATGCCCGTCACTATCCCAACCTATATACCCTCCTGAAAGCATCCGGGATGTGAGGGCACTTGTTATGAAGGACGTATCCGTGCTTGTCGGGGGAAAGGCCGGGGATGGGATCAATAATGCCGGGGCGATTGTCGCACAATTGCTTAACCATCTCGGCTATTTTGTTTATATCTATACCGATTACCCCTCTCTCATCAGAGGGGGGCATAATTTTGCCGTAATACGTGCCGCTGATGAGCCTGTCGGGGCACACAATAACCGGATTGATTATCTTGTTGCACTCAACCAGGAGACGCTCGACCTGCATCTCCCCCACTGCCCGGACTGTACCGTCGTCGCAAACGCGGACCTGGTAAAATCACTAAAAAGCGGACAGACTGTCTCCTTACAGGCAATTCTTGCAGCAGAATCCGCCCATACCATCACCGGGAACTCCGCGATGATTGGCGCCTTTGCAAAAGCGGCAGGAATTCCCTGGGGGGTTGTTCAGGAAGTCTTCAACCACCATATGCCAAAGGCGGCAGATGAAAATTTCCGGGTTGCACGAAGGGCATACAACCAGATCAACACCACCCGCCCGGTACCGGCGCTCTCAAATCCACCGCACAGCCTGTTCTCCGGGAACGAAGCAATCGGACTCGGCCTTGTCGCCGGCGGCCTTTCCACCTATATCGCATACCCGATGACACCATCTTCAACCCTGCTCCACTTCCTCGCCGGGAATGCAGAACGATTCGGGATAACGGTCATTCACCCGGAAAACGAGATAGCGGTCATCCTGATGGGTTTAGGAAGCGCCGTAACCGGTGCAAGAACCGCAGTCGGTACTTCGGGGGGAGGGTTCTGCCTGATGACCGAAGGGCTCTCTTTTGCCGGTATGGCAGAGATCCCGATCGTAATCGTGGTCTCCCAGAGAACCGGGCCGTCCACCGGGCTCCCGACGTATACCGGGCAGGCAGACCTTCAGTTTGTCCTGCATGCCGGGCAGGGTGAGTTCCCCCGGCTTGTCGTGGCACCTGCCGACGCTGGCGAGGCGTACCGCTGGTCTGTGGCCGCGATCCATCTTGCCGGGAAGTACCAGATCCCGGCGTTTGTGCTCGCCGACAAGACCCTGTCTGAGGGAACATACAGTGTCGATTACAACCGGCTCCCTGACCTGCCGTCGGCCGATCCTGTACTCTGGGACGGACTGGCACCCTACCAGCGATACCTTGACACACCGACGGGTATATCACCCCTCACATTCCCTGGCAGGATAGATGCCATCGTGAAGGTGAACAGTTATGCTCACGACGAGGACGGGATCACAACAGAGGATGCAAGGGATGTTATTATTATGACCGAAAAACGCCGGAAAAAGGAGGCGCAGATCAGGGAAGCGATGAAGCAATACCCGTGTGTCAGTGTCCGGGGTGTAACTGGTGCCACAACTGCCCTCCTTTGCTGGGGTTCTGTACGGAATGCCTGCGATGAAGTGGCGGCGCAGCTGGGGTTGAGGGTAATCCAGCCGGTGGTGCTCTCTCCCTTCCCAGATCAGCAGTTTGCCACCGCGTGCCAGGGAGTTCTGCACCTGATCTCAGTCGAGGAAAATGCCACCGGGCAGCTGGCGGCGCTTGTCCGTGAACATGGGGGGCGGGTTGATGGAACTATCCTGAAATATGACGGTCGGCCGTTCACACCGGATGAACTGCTCCCCCAGGTTAAGGAGGTGATCGCATTATGACCCGGAACCTGATCACTCCTGCACAGAACACATGGTGTCCCGGCTGCGGCAACTTTGCTATCCAGCACACGCTCAAGGATGTCCTTACGGGTCTTGAAAAAGAGGGGCGATCCCTTGATGACGTAGTGCTCGTCTCAGGTATCGGGTGTCATGCAAAGATCGCCGATTACCTCAATATCAACAGTGTCTACACACTCCACGGGCGGACGATCCCGGTAGCGACGGGTATCAAACTTGCAAACCCGAAACTTACAGTCATTTGCTGCGCCGGAGATGGGGACGCGTACGCCGAAGGGCTCGACCACCTGATCTTTGCCGCAAAAAGAAACATCGATCTCACCATGATCGTCCACAACAACCGGGTCTACGGGCTTACCACCGGACAATACACTCCTACATCACCACTTGGGTTCAAGGGAAAATCTACACCTGCGGGAACGACCGAGTACCCGTTTAACCCTCTCGAACTGATGCTTGCAAGCGGCGCCACCTATATCGCACGGGGCTACACGCGGAAGATGCCCGGGCTCGCGCAGCTGATCCGGCAGGGCATCGACCACAAAGGTTTTGCTTTCATCGATGTCCTCCAGATCTGCGCGAGTTTCTTTAACATGACCGAATACTACCAGTCCCGGGTCTACGACATTGCCGACCACGATACTTCGGATTTTGAGAAGGCATGTGCAAAAGCGAGGGAATGGGACTACAACCGCGATGCGCCTATCGCGCTTGGAGTGTTCTACGAGCGGGCTCTTCCCACCTTCGATGAGCGGTGCCCGGTCCGTCGTTTACCGGCAGATGATCGCACTCGCCGGATCCGCGAACTTTTTGAGGCGGCAAGGTAACGATTAACCCGGCACAGAACCGGCCGGATTTTTCAGTAACCGGTAAACTAAAAAACAGGGAATGAGCGCATGGAGGACCCGGGTGTAAACAGAGCGGAGATCCCCGGTCAGGCAAAAAAGCGATCTGACGGGGTGACCCTGATCCTTATTCCACTCCTGAATGTGATCGTCTGGTTGCTGGAGAATTACCTTCTCGCAGGAAATCCCCCCCTTTTCGAGAAAGCCACTCTTCCGGGTCTTGTGATTTACACGGTTCTTTCCTGTATTGTCCTTGGAATTCTCGTTCCTATCGTGCGTATCCGGGCGGCATTCCTTTCAGGTGCTGTCAACATGTTCCAGATTGGCTTCCGGTCCCTGCGCCGCACGGTTGCTGCGGTCTCCTTGACGGTCCTTGCGGTCTATGTCGGGTTTATCCTCATGAGCTTATCAGGGCAGGGTCCGGACAGGGTAACCGGTGCCGCGCTCTTTATTCTCCTGTTCCCGACAGCTATCGCAGCGGTAATGATCTGCTGGGTACTTGTCGGGACTCATGTCCAGGCCTATGTCCGCAGCGGCGGGGTGATAATCTCCGTCTTTACCGGTGTTCTTTTAACGGGGCTCATCTTTGCCATATCAATGTCAGCACTGTTTGCAGGAGCTGATCTCCAGGAGATGTTTACCGGGTTTTTTGCAGTCGGGTGTGTTGCTGCAGTCTTTTTCTTTGCTGTCCGCGACATCTATGCAACCATAATCGTCATCACCGCGGGTCTTGTCGTCCTGCAAAACTCCCGCATCGATCAGGCATATCTCGTCCCAGTCAATCCTGTGGTTGCACTTTGCGGGATTCTTACTACTGGTGTACTGGTGGGAATCCACGGGTATTTTTCCCGGAATTATAAAACAGTAAAATTTCCGGGAAAATAACCCTGTTCTGCTCGCCGGGACCTGGCACAATGACCTCAAAAGCGAATGATAACGGTTCCGGGACCCGGACTTTCCTCGGGTTCCCATGAATCACAGAACACCTGTGTTCTGGATTTTTGATTATGAGCGCCATTGCATAATTTTTTACATGATTGATACCCAATTCACGGACAGTATAGTTCCGGTGATTGAATGGATATCCTCCTTTTTTCCGCCCTGGTCCTTACCATCACCGGAATTGCAATAGGGTTAGCCTCCGGTTTTTTCGGGATTGGCGGCGGTTTTCTCATGGTCCCCGTTCAGTACTGGTTACTCACCAGCCTCGGGTTTGATCCAACACTGTCGCTTCGGGTTGCATTTGGCACCAGCCTCGCGGTGATACTGCCAACCGCACTCTCCAGCACCTGGGGCCATCACTGCCGGCACTGTGTCTTGCTGCGTCCCCTGGCACTGATGGTCGTTCCCGGGATCATCGGGGGTTTTACCGGTGCGGCCATTGCCACCCACACACCCGGCAGGCTCATGGCCTGCCTCTTTGGGGTGCTGCTCATTCTTGCTGCGGTAGGAATGTTCTTATTTCATGCATCCCCTCGTGAGGGGGGTATCCCGGAAACGACCTGGGTGTATCTCCCGTGGGGCTTTGTATTTGGTCTTGTCTCAGGACTGTTTGGCATCGGTGGCGGCATCGTAATGGTACCGGTAATGACAACTCTTCTGGGTATTCCTCTCCGCCATGCAATCGGCACATCAACGGCATTTATGCTCTGCTCTTCAGCGAGCGGCATTATTGCCTACATCATTAACGGTCTTGATGTTGCCGGCCGGCCGCCATATTCATTCGGATATGTCAATGTCGCGTACTGGTGCGTCCTTGTGGCGGCAAGCGTTCCTTTTGCCCAGCTGGGTGTCCGTGCCGCCCATACGATCTCCCCGGAAAAAATTAAACTGCTCTTTGTAATCCTCATGCTGGGAGTCGGTCTCCACATGATATTCGGCAGCGGATGACCATGGACCGGGGGCATTTTGTTATCGCATATTATATTTTATGTTCTTTCACGGGGACAAGCGATAATTCGTGCATGTTGACCCTGGCAGACAACATTTAATTTCCACAAAAAGGGTATAACGTCATATATTGACAGGCAAACTTTTTTGTGCAGTATCGAAATGATATTCCCTGCAATAATCTACACTCTACCTGTCAAATTTCAGGAGTGATTTTTACGGACCGATACGTATGCACCATCTGCGGGCATGTTTACAATCCCGAAAAAGGCGAACCGCTGCAGGACATTAAAACCGGTGTCGAATTTGCCAGTCTGCCGGCGGACTGGGCCTGCCCGGTCTGTTTTGCATCAAAGGACCAGTTCAAAAAAGAGGAGTAATTGTTGGTTGTTATGGTATCCCGTGAAATTGTTTCTGGAGTGCACTGGGTTGGTGCCCTCGATTTTGACCGGCGGATCTTTGATGAGTTGATCCCGCTCCCGGAAGGGACGAGTTATAACTCATATCTCATCAGGGGCAGCGAAAAAACTGCACTCATCGATACGGTTGACCCTGCAAAGGAGTATGACCTCATCTCAAACCTGGTAAAGCTGGGCATCGAACGCATCGATTATATCGTGATCAACCATGCCGAGCAGGACCATTCCGGTACCCTCCCGCTGATCCTCGAGTTCTACCCGGACGCTCAGGTGGTTACGAACGCAAAGTGCCGGGACCTCCTTGTTGCCCTGCTGCACGTCCCGCAGGAACGTTTTAAGATAATCACGGATGAAGAAAAACTGTCACTTGGCAACCGGACGCTCCAGTTCTTCATCACCCCGTGGACGCACTGGCCTGAAACCCAGATCACGTTCCTTCTTGAAGATAAGATTCTCTTTCCCTGTGACTTGTTCGGGTTCCATGCCGCCACAAGCGAGCTCTTCATAACCGATGAAGCATGGGCATATCGTTCGGCAAAGCGGTATTATGCGGAGATCATGATGCCGTTCCGTGGGAGCATCAAAGGCTACATAGATAAAGTGCGTGGACTTTCCCCGGCGATGATCGCACCCAGCCACGGCCCGGTCAACAAAAATCCGAAGTTTATTCTTGATGCCTACGCGGACTGGACATCGGATACGGTAAAAAATGAGGTTGTCATCCCGTATGTCTCGATGCATGGCAGCACCGCAAAGATGGTGGATTACCTCACAGGGGCACTCATCACCCGGGGGATCGTGGCAAAGCCCTTCAATCTTACCCGGACCGATATCGGCGACCTCGCATCCGCCATTGTCGATGCGGCAACCATTGTGATCGCCACACCGACTGTTCTCTTTGGCCCGCACCCGTCGGTCGTCTCCGCGACCTATCTCGCGAACGCACTCAGGCCCAAGACCCGGTTTGCATCCGTAATCGGTTCCTATGGGTGGGGCGGCAAGAGTGTAGAGACGATCACAAAGATGCTCGACCACATTAAAGTCGAGGTAATCCCACCGGTCATGGTGCTGGGTGAGCCCGACGAAGCGACGATGCTGGCTCTCGACCGGCTGGCAGACGAAATCTTAAAGAAGCATAAAGAGATCAACATCGTGTAAAGTGGTGCAGATATGACAACACTTTCCGAGGTTTACAAGTGCAACGTCTGCGGGAATATTATCAAGGTCGTCCATGCATCCGGGGGGACGCTTGTCTGCTGCGGGCAGCCGATGGTGCTCCAGCAGGAAAAGACCGCAGATCAGGGCAAGGAGAAACATGTGCCGGTCATTGAGAAAACTGCCGGAGGAATTCTCGTGAAGGTCGGTTCCGTGCCTCACCCGATGGAGGAGAAGCATTACATCGAATGGATTGAGGTGCGTGATGGTAGAAAGGTCTATGTCCGGGAGTTCAGGCCCGGTGAGAAAGCAGAGGCAGAATTCCCGGTAAGTGACATAAATGTGAAGGTCCGGGAATTCTGTAGTGTCCATGGACTGTGGACGAACAAGGCATAAAACCGCCCGCCGCCTCCGGTTTCACCATCCCTTTTTTGTGTTTTTAAAAAGGCAAACGCTCATAGAGCACCAGTGACAAAACACCTAGTGATGCACCGGCTTGAATATCTCTCGACGATTGCTGCCGACGTCGGAGATATATTTTTCTTAATTGCCCCTCTTACCGCAATCCCGCTGGTAGTCACGGTGCTTTTTTCGGAATGGTATATGTTCCTGCCCATGGCTGTCGTGCCGTTCACCTTTTTCATCCTGGGACTTTTCTTAACACACCTGCCCAGAAACGAGCGTGAAAACCGGCTTTCAACCGCTTTCTGCTCGGTTGCCCTCTTCTGGTTTGCCTGCGCCATGGTGTGCGGCATCCCGTTCATGTTCGGTCTCCACATGAGTTTTACCGATGCGCTCTTTGAGGGGATGGCAGGGTGGACCGGTACCGCGTTTACCATGATGCAGTCCCTTGACACGGCACCCCACACCCTGCTCTTCTGGCGTTCTTTCATGCAGTGGATCGGGGGTATCGGGATCATCGCCTTTGTCATCGCTCTTGCAAGCAGTACCGGGCTCTTCCAGGGAAAACTGTACCGTACTGAGAGCCGGGAAGAACCCCTCATGCCCAGCATTATCTCGACGGGACGGGCGATCTGGAAAATCTACGGGCTCCTCACGTTTATTGCGATCGGGCTTATCCTCTTTACCGGCCTTTCCCTCTGGGATTCGGTCAACCTCGCGCTCACCACGATCTCCACCGGAGGGTTTACCGTCCACGATGGCGGCATTCTTGCGTATAATAACGTCTTCCTGGAACTGCTGCTCATCCCGCTTATGATTGCAGGAGCGCTCCCGTTCCACCTGTATTACTTGATCTCGGAGAAACGGCGCTGGAGCCTGTTTGGCGACGAGCAGGTCAAGCTCTTTTTAGCAGTCGTGGCAATCGGGACGGCAGTACTGACCTACGATCTTATCTTCTTCGGGAATACAGCCATCGTCCCTGCCCTTGAGCAGGGCCTGTTTATGGCGGTATCTGCGTTGACCACAACCGGGTTCCAGATCGCAAATATCCAGACCTGGGAGAGCGTGACGCTTCTTTTTCTTCTGATGCTGGTGTTTATCGGCGGGGCTGCCGGCAGTTCTTCCGGGGGCATCAAATTAAAAAGAGTGGTTCTCGGGTTCCGTGCGCTCATCTGGTGGTTCCGCCGGCTTTTTGTGAGCGGCAAAGTCCTGATCCCCTTTAAAAGCGAAGGGCGTGTCATCCCTCGTGCGACCGCAGAACTGGAAACTGCAAAGACGATGCTTGTGATCATTCTCTCGGTCATCGTCATATTTGTGGCAACGCTTGCCGTCATACAGTTCCACCTTACCTCCTACGCGATCACCGACGTCCTCTTTGATATCACGTCCGCGTTCTCAACCTGTGGGATCACGTCGGGATACGTCTCTCCTGACATGCCGTTTGTTTCGAAATGGATCTTTATTATTGTGATGTGGGTCGGGCGGTTGGAAGTGATCCCGGTTGTGGTGCTGTTTATGGCACTGTTCCGGGGTCCCGATTAAAAGGCAGTACAAACACAAATACACTTTTCTTAACTTCAGGAGATCTAATATAAACTGACGCCCCATAGTACGGTGATGAAACAGATCGCCCTGTACGGAAAAGGCGGTATCGGGAAGTCCACCACATCGGCAAACCTTTCCGCCGCGCTCTCGCTTGCAGGGCACGATATCCTCCAGATCGGGTGCGATCCCAAGCGTGACAGTACGCGTATGCTGATGCAGGGGAAGCTGATCCCTACCGTGATGGACCAGGTGCGCGAGCGGGGCGCTGCTGCTGTGGGTCCCGCCGATGTGGTCTATACAGGTTTTAACGGAGTGCGTTGCGTGGAGGCGGGGGGGCCGGAGCCGGGTGTAGGCTGTGCCGGCCGGGGGATCATTGCCACCTTCCAGATACTCGAGAAGTTCGGGACGCTCACCGGCGATGTTATTGTCTACGATGTATTGGGCGATGTGGTCTGCGGCGGGTTTGCCATGCCGATGCGGGAGGGGTATGCACAGGAAGTATATCTCGTGACATCAGGAGAACTCATGTCCCTCTACGCCGCAAACAACATCTGCAAGGCGATAGAGCGACTGAGTGCCCGCCCGAAGAGCCGGTGCCGGCTTGCCGGGGTCATCTGCAATGCAAAGAATCAGCCAAAAGAGGAAGAACTGGTGGATGAATTTGCCCGCCGGGTCAACAGCCATCTCGTCCAGTTCATTCCCCGCGATCGTGTCGTTCAGCTGGCCGAGCTGAACCGTAAGACCGTGATCGAGTATGATCCTGCCTCAAAACAGGCGCAGAAATACCGCGATCTTGCCACACATATCATGGAGAACACCCGTTTTACTATCCCCACTCCGCTCGGGATCGATGACCTTGAGGCCCTTGCCATCGAATTCATGTAGATCCGCCGGATGCACCCTGACAGGTGCGCTCTCGGTCACCACCCATGTCCGCGACGCGATCACTGTTGTGCACGGTCCGCAGGGCTGTACGCATCACAATTTTTCCCTCCTGCATGCGACAAGCCTTGACAACGACCAGATCGCCCTTCCCCCGCTTGTCTCGACCGGGCTTTCAGAGACCGATGTGATTTTTGGAGGAGAGGGTGCGCTTGACCGTACGCTTGACACAGTAATCGCACGCAATCCCGGGGCGGTTTTTGTGCTCTCGACCTGCATTGTGGATACTATCGGCGATGACGTCGGGATGGTTTGTGGCTCGAAGACCGGGGTGCCGGTCATCGTGGTTCCGACCGCCGGTTTCCTTGGTGGATCGTTCCAGACCGGCGTCAATAACGCGCTTATTGCATTAGCCGGCATGGCGGGACCGGCCAAAGGAAACGGGCGAGTAAATCTCATTGGCGAAAAGAACCTCGAATACGAGGTTGAAGAGAACTTCGCCGAAGTCTCACGGCTGCTCGCCCTGCTCGGCTTGTCCGTGAACATCCGGTTCGTACACGACCTTGCAACAGACAGTATTGCATCTCTTGGCGCTGCCCGGCTCAATGTGCTCCGCGATCCTTCGCTCATACCCGTTGGTGAATCCTTGAAAGAGCGTTTCGGAACGCCCTATATTCCTGCATATCCGGTCGGGATCTCCGGCACTGTCGCGTTCCTTGAATCCGTGGCCAGTGCCTGTGGGGCAGACTGCCGGCATGCGGTGGAAGAGGAACGTATGCTCCGGCAGGAAACTATCGATGATTTTGCGGATCTTGCAGGAGCCGGGGTCTCTTTTACCCCACCCCCACCAGACCCCGAGGGGCATCGGGCGGCACAGGATATCGCACATGCGCTCCGGCTTGATATTACATCCTCCGGTTGCCCGGTACCGGTACCCGTGACACCGCCAATCGGGATCACCGGTGTGCGCCGGCTGCTTCACCGGTGGAGGAGGGCGCTCCATGCCTGAATGTGAGACCCCCCTTTGGCCCTGTGCGATGACCGGGGCTGCAGCCTGTCTTGCCGGCTTTGAGGGGATCTCGGTCGTCATCCACGGTTCGAGCGGATGCTATTATTATCCTGCGACCCTGCTCCACGCTCCCCTGCATGGGACATTTATCCTTGAAAACGAGGTTGTCTTCGGGTCCGGGGACCGGCTTCGCGAGGTGATCGGCGATCTCTCCGGCAAGGGAGGGCGAATCGCTGTCATCACGACATGTGTCCCGGCAGTGCTCGGGGAGGACATAAAATCGATGCTTGACGGCACCGATGTGATCCTTGTCGACAGTCCCGGGTTTGCGGGGGAACTGGAGACAGGATACCGGGTGGCCCTTGCCGCACTTGCCCCGGATGTCGACCCTGAACGACGGGGTGTCAATATAGACGGAGTGTCCCTATCAGACCCGTTTTATGAAGGGAACCTGCAGGAGGTTTCCCGGCTGTTGCACCGTGCAGGTATTCCCGTAGGAACGGTGTTTTGCCGGGACTGGGCAGAGATGGCAGGACATGCAGCACCTTTGACTATAGGCACAAATGACGATTTTGCCTCCGGTGTTGGACAGTATCTTGGCGGGACGCTTGGGATACCGTCGCTCCGCGCCACATTTGAGAAGCTTGCCTCGGCACATGAGGGTGCTGATGTAGATCTTGTCCTTGCCGAACTTGATGTACAGGAGGAACGGGTGATCCATGCGTGCGACAAGTACCTCCACCGCTACGATCCCCCCGGTGTTGCGATCTTTGCCGGTACTGCATATGC
>Ga0116170_10003702_pt1 | contig 14243 bp, 13 predicted proteins | sample AD_JPNHW1_MetaG_FD_89797 | JGI IMG/M metagenome (GOLD analysis project Ga0116170, IMG submission 89797) | Active sludge microbial communities of municipal wastewater-treating anaerobic digesters from Japan - AD_JPNHW1_MetaG | ecosystem: Engineered > Bioreactor > Anaerobic > Digestate | place...
CATACCTGCCTATATTCTACAGCAGGTCTATTTATTTTGTTGCACTAGCGTTTTGAACTCGTGCGCCCGGTTACTTTCCGGCTTTATGCCGTTAGTGAAACTCGGGCAGATAATGTAAAATATAGGTTATTGTATTCGAGGTTCAGGGGTTCTGCGCCTTTCTCAAAAACGCGGCATATACATGGCGGATCAAAGAGTTCTTCTTATAACGGCAAATTCGAACCTGGCCTCGGCCGCGGCCAGGACTTTCGCTTCCGCGTATATCCCGCTGGTAACGGTCACGGCCTGCGCAAAGTTCACCACCCAGGACAAGCCCAAATTCATACTGGTGCTGCTGGACATGGACAGCCTGGGCATAGCCAAAATGTCGGAATTGCGGTCCTTCCTGGCCAGGATGCGCGGCCTGTCGGTAATAGCCATGTGCGACATGGCCAGAACACCCAACAGGGAAACAGTTGAAATACTCGCCACCGGGGTCAATGACGTTATTCCCAATGCCATAGACATGAACCTGCTTATTGCCAAAACCAAGGCCCATTTAAGAAGGCTGGGAGCTGGCAATACGGCAGGCACCGACCGCGCCGCCGGCAGCTGGACCCGCGGCGACGGCATTTAACCCTAAACGGACAATAAAGCATTCATTCAACCGCAACAGGCGCGGTACCGCTTTCCATACTTTAAAAAGCACATAGCCTTCACAGCCGCAATCCCTGCCGCCTGCCAAAAAATATGCTCGCACATCTTTTGACTTAACCGTTTTTACTTGCTAAATATTGTATGTTTTAATACAATATATTTTACTATTTAATACAATTATAAATTCGTGCATTGGAGCAAAAATGAAACATGAAGACTTGTTAAAAAAGGCCGGGGCCTTGGGATTAGAATTTTCCGATGCCGATATTATTTCAGATTGCAATCTGACACTGGCTGAAGTTGTAATCAGCCGGGACCCGCGTTTCTGGGAAGCCTTCCCGGTTATGCTGGCCAATGCCGCGGAAGCGGGCAAGTTCAACGCTGAAGCCGCCTTGGCCCACCTGCAAGCCCATGAAAAGGACAATTTCAAGGCACTCATGCTGATATCGGCAGCCCTGTACCGGCACTTGGGCCTGCGCTTTAACTGGATACAAAAGGCCGTTTCCGGGTTCGCGCGAGGCGCGCTCAGCGCTTATCTCTTAAGTTTTAAGGAAAACAGGGCCATAAAGATAGGGGAGGAGCAGCTGCAGATGCAAAAGATCAGGGCCCGCTTCCTGGCAAGTTTCAAGAAGAGCGCGGAAAGCCTGAAAACCGCGGCGGCGGCCAGGGAACAGCTCAGTCTGGAATACGCCTTAGCCAGGATCTTCCCGGCGAAGCAAAAACAGCTTTTCCTGAAGAAGCTGCGCGGCCAGCCCATGACCAAGACCGAGAGGGAGTATTTCTCCCGCGTCGTAAAGAAAAAAGCCCAGGCCCTGGCCAACGATGACCTGCACCGCATGGCCGCCAGGGCGCTGGAGTGAATACGGGATTTTCTATTATTGTATAATTATAAAATGAACCGGCGCCTGTGCGCGCCGTTTACGGGAATTTGACGGGCGATGACAACAGACCAACTGAAGATACTCTGCATAGACGACAACCGGGACATAGTCCAGAACGTCATTGCGCTGCTCACAAAGGAAGGGTTCGTAGTTTTTTCGGCCTCGGACCCAAAGATCGGCATCGCCATCGCCAAAAAAATGGACCCGGACCTGATCCTGCTGGACATCATGATGCCGGGAATGAGCGGCTATGAAGTCTGCAAGGCCCTGCAGCAGGACGAGCAGACGGCCCGGATACCGGTGGTATTCATGTCGGCGCTGACCCAGCCGCAGAACAAAGTAAGCGCCCTGGCCGCCGGCGGGGTGGATTACCTGACCAAGCCTTTCGAAAAGAAGGCGCTGCTGGAAATAACCCGCCGCTACGCCGTAAAAAAAGCGGCCTGGAACACCGGCCTCCAGGCACCGGCCTCCCGCGGCGCCGCGGCGCCGGCTGGCGGCAGCTTCAAATTCTCCGACTTCAAGGTAAAGGTAATGGACGCCTTTAAGCCGGACAGCGCCGCGTCCAAAGCCATAACCGCGCTGCCGCCGGGCGAGGTTTACAAACTGGCCGGCATATTGAAGATAACCCCGGCCCGCCTGGCGCGCTTCCTGGCCGGCTTCGCGCAGCGCCCGTATTTCCCGTTCATAAACCCCAACGACATAAAACTGGGAGTGCTGCCGCTCAAATTCGCGCTGCAGAACAACATAGCGGCCGTCAACGCCCCCGGCGAGACCACGCTGCTGGCGATAAGCCACCCCTTCAATTTTGAACTGCACGAGCTGATCCGCAATCTCCTGGGCGCGGAATTCGAGTTCGGGATAACGGAACCGGCCAATATTTCCGTGCTTTACAAACTGGCCGAAGAATACGCCCTGGACCTGCAGAAGATCCCGGGCGGCGAAGGGCTGGCGCTGGAAGAAGCGGCGCTGAACCGCCTGCGCTCGGCGGCGAAAAGCGTAAAGAACGAGATCAACGAGCCGCACGTGAAATACCTTACGGGCAAGCTGCTGCAGTTCCTGGGCGAGGAAAAGCCCGCGGAAATGCGCATAGAAGCGAAAGGCGCCTGCTACCTTGTGCGGGCCGGCGCGCCGGGAGCGCTGGACGAGATAGCGCGGCTGAACCGGATGGAAGGCAATATGGCGTCGGCGCGGCTCAAGGCCCTGGGCGGCATGGATATAGTGGAACGCAATAAGCCGCAGACAGGGACCTTCGGCCTGGTCTGCCGCTCCGAAATTTACCGCCTGACCCTGGCGACCGAAGTCACCGACTGCGGCGAGAACCTCAGCCTGAAACCGGCCGCCTGAGGCCTCCGGCGGAAAAGCCCCGGCAGCGACCATGTCAAAAACAGAGAATCAGACCAGACTTGTAACCGCGCTGAAGGCGTTCACGGGCAAACTCCCGCCCGGCTACGCCGACGAAAAGGAGTTTTTCCTGACCTCCCTGCAGAACATGGCGGAATACCTGGCCGTCCTGCAGAGCGAAACGCTCAGGGAAGTCTGCGCCGGCTTCACCCGCAAGCTGGAAACCGGCCGCTTAACGCCGGCGGCCGTCGACGAGTTCAAGGCAGCCATAGACCGACTGGTTTCAGCCGCGGAATTCAAAACGGTCAGCGCCGCGATGGCCGGCAGCAAGGATTTCATAAAGCGGAAGCTCTCGGAGCTAAAGCCACTTTCCATCATCGGCGAAGAGGAAAAGACGGCGGGCAGGGACCCGGAAGCGGAAAGGCAGATAAGGGAAACTTACTCCCGGCTGAACTTTAAAAAACTGGCCGGCCAGGTTGAAGCCGCGGGCGGGGACTATTCGGCCAACACGGCGCTGGCCGGGGCCCGCAGGGAAGTTGCCGAGTACTGCTGCCTTTACCGCGTGCAGATGGACCCGGCGGAAACCCTTACGCCGTTCTCGCTGGCCTGCGTGGACGCCGCCCTGGCCGCCAGCCGCCGTTTGTACAAGAACGTACGCCAGGCCTCCGGCCGGGCGATGTAATTAATAAAGCTCACCCTTTCAGCACCGCCAGGGGACGGAACCTGGCGACTTTGCCGGCTATGCCGGCGCCGGCGATCACGCCCACCACCGCGTCCACGTCCTTGTAAGCCTCCGGCATTTCCTCGCCCAGGGTGGCGCGGTCGGCGCTGCGCACCCATACGCCTTTAAGCGCAAGCTCCGCCGCTATATCCCGGCCACGCGCCCGGCGCTGCGCCTCGTGCCGTGACAGCAGGCGCCCCGCCCCGTGGCAGGCCGAGCCGAAAGTATCGGTCATCGCTTTGCGCGTGCCGGCCAGCAAATAGGAACAGCGGCCCATGTCGCCGGGGATTATCACGGGCTGCCCGGTGCGCGCGTAGGCGGGGGGGAGCTCCGGGTGGCCGGGGGCGAAAGCGCGCGTGGCGCCCTTGCGGTGCACGACGACTTTCACCTTCCTGCCAGCCACCGTATGCTCTTCAAGCTTGGCGATATTGTGGGCCACGTCGTAGACCAGCCGCATGGCCAGGGTGGCCTCGCCCAGACCCAGCGCCGCGCAGAAAGTTTCGCGCGCCAGCCCCGTCAGGGCCTGGCGGTTGGCCCAGGCGTAGTTCGCGGCCGCCTGCATGGCGCCGAAATAGCGCTGCCCCTCGGGGCTGGCGAAGGGGGCCGCCGCCAGCTGGCTGTCGGCCAGAGGGATGGCGTAGCGGCGCGCGGCGGCGCGCATGACGCCGATGAAATCCGTGCAGACCTGGTGGCCCAGGCCGCGCGAACCGGTGTGCAGCATCAGCGTTACCTGCCCCTTGAACAGGCCGAAAGCGCGGGCCGCCGCCTCGTTGTAAATATCGGTAACCTCCTGCACTTCCAGGAAGTGGTTGCCAGAGCCCAGCGTGCCCAGCTGCCCGCGCCCCCGCTCCAGCGCGCGGCCGCTGACGGCGTCCGGGTCGGCCCCGGGCAGGGCGCCGCCGGATTCCGCGTACAGCAGGTCCTCCGGCCGGCCCAGGCCGCGGGCCACGGCCCACGCCGCGCCCTTTACCAGCGGCAGCGCCTGTTCGCGCCGGGCAAGGAGCAGGCCGCCGCCGGCGCCCAGCCCGGCCGGCACCCGCGCGCACAGCGCGGCGGCGAGAGCTTCCAGCTTTGGCCGCAGCAGGCTTGCCTCGAGCGCCGTGGCCAGCAGCCGCACCCCGCAGTTTATATCATAGCCCACGCCGCCCGGCGAGATCACGCCGTCCCCGGCGCTGAAAGCCGCCACCCCGCCGATGGGGAAACCGTAGCCGGTATGTATGTCCGGCATTGCCAATGCGTTGCCGGCCAGGCCCGGCAGGGTGGCCGTATTGGCGGCTTGCTCCAGGGCCGCCGGCTCGATAAAACCCTCAAGGGCCTCGTCGGCGTAAACTATGGCGGAGGCGCGCATGCCCGGCTTGTAGGAGGGCAGGAGCTCCAGCCGGTAGGCGTCCAGTCTTTTTATATGCGGATGGTTCATTGCGGCGGGTTCCTTGTATCCAGCACGATATATAAATATCGCCGCCCGGCGCAACCCGCTTTTTCAAATGCATACTTTTTCCCAAAAATGCTATTCTTACCCCATGACTACAGCCGCAAAGATCTCCTACGGCCTTATGACGCTGATGCTGCTGGGCGTCCTGTTCTTCAGCATGGGGCACGTGGTGCTGGCGGCCCTGTTCTCCTTCATGTTCATGGAAGTTTTTTTCAGGGCCGTGAAATGGCGCGTCCCGCTGGCCGCGGCGCGCTGGATAGCGGCCATAGGCTTTATCATCACGGCGGCCCTCGTGATCTTCATCTTCCTGCGCTTCATCAAGCAGACGCTGCTGACCCTGCCGAATATCGTGGAAGTGGCCCTGCCCAAGGTTATGACCCTGGCGCAGGAACACGGCCTGGAACTCCCTTTCGCCAATTTCCAGGACCTGCGCGAATTCGCCAACGACAAGCTCCTGGCCAACGCGCTGAGCATCACCAAAGCCAGCACGCTGCTGACGCGGGAAGTTTTCCACATGATCATCGGCGTCGTGGCGGCCGTGCTCTTTTTCGTGGCCGGCAAACCGCCGAAATACGAGGCGAATCTCTTCGACGCGGTGCGCAGGGAAACCAACCTGCGCATCCGCAGGTTCGTGCACAGCTTCGAAAAAGTGTTCGGCGCGCAGATCATAATTTCCGCCATCAATACCGTGCTGACGGCCATCTTCCTTTACTTCATGGCGCTGCCCCATTTCGCTTTCCTTACGACCATGACGCTCATCATCGGCATCATGCCCATCATCGGCAATATCATCACCAACACGGTCATAGTGATAACCGCGCTGGGCATTTCGCTCAACCAGGCTATCCTGGCCCTGGCCTTCCTGGTGGCCATCCATAAGCTGGAATATTTCCTGAACAGCAAAATAATGGGGACCAGCGTGAACCTGCCGATGTGGCAGATGCTCATCGCCATACTTATCGGCAACACCGTGATGGGCATCCCCGGCATAATGCTCGCGCCCGCCATACTGCATTACATCAAGAGCGAGCTGCTGTGCATTCCCTGGATACAGCCCCAGAACCCGCCGCAGCCCGCCTGAAGCGGGCGCCGGCGCGCTCAACGCTTATGAAAAAAACGAATATTTTCATAGCCGGCCTTACCCTCCTGCTGCTGTGCGGCTGCGCCAAGGAGCAGCCGCAAAAGAGCATAAAGATAGGCCTGTCCATACCTACCCAGCGCGAAGAGCGGTGGGTGCGCGACCTCGCGCAGCTGCGCAAGGAAGCCGCGGCGCTGGGCGTGGAGCTGCTGGTGGAAGTTTCCAACAACGACTCCGCCCGGCAATTGGTGCAATGCGACAACCTGCTGGCACAGAATATCACCGTGCTGATCTTAGCCCCGCACGACGCCACGGCCGCGGCGGCCATAGTGCAGAAGGCCCACGCCCAAGGCGTGAAAGTCATCTCCTACGACCGGCTTATCCTCAACGCCGACGTAGACCTTTATGTTTCTTTCGACAACGTTAAAGTGGGCGAGATACAGGGGCGCTATATCTCCCGCCTGGTCCCGCGGGGCAACTACGTGGTGCTGGCCGGGGCGCCCACGGACAATAACGCCACGCTGTTCCGGCAGGGCGCCATGAACATACTGCGGCCCCTGGCCGAACGCGGGTACATACAGATCATCATGGACCAGGCGGTAAAAGACTGGGAGCCTTCGGAAGCGATGAAGCTGATGGAGAAAGCCCTGGCGGCCAACAACGGCGATATACAGGCCGTGCTGGCCCCCAACGACGGCACCGCCGGCGGCGTGATACAGACGCTGAACCGCTACAAGCTTACCGGGCTGGTGCAGGTTACCGGCCAGGACGCGGAAGCGGCCGCCGCCAGGCGCATAGTGGAAGGCTCCCAGGCGATGACCGTTTTCAAGGATACCAGGCAGCTGGCCGCGGCCGCCTTCGGGGCCGCCATGAATTTCGCGTCGGGCGGCGACGCCCCGGTGAACGCCTCGGTGCCCAACGGCAAGATCGACGTGCCCTCGCTGCTGCTCATCCCGGTAGCGGTGGACAGGACCAATATCGGCAAAGTCTTAGTTGAAAGCGGCTACCTGACCAGGGAAGAAGTGTACGGCCCTGCGCCGCGGCAATGAACCGCTGCCGGCCGGAAATGACCGGGCGGGGGGGAATAATGAAAAAACTGATCCTGATAATTTCCGCGGCGCTGCTCGGCCTGCCGCCGGCCGCGGCCCGGGCCGCCGCGGCCGCAAAGCCGGCGCCAGCCACGCCCGCCGCCGTGAGCGTTTCCAGCGGCAGCGCGGGCGCCGGCCTGAAGCCGGCCCCGGCCAAGCCCGTTAAGCCCGAAGTTCTGCTGGCCGGCTTGAAGCGGCAGCTGGAGGCGCTGTTCGGCGCCCTGGACCAGGCGCTGTCCCAGGCGGCGGACGAACTGGGCAGGACCGGCCTCAAAGGCGCGCGCGCGCGGAAAGTTCTGCAGGACCTGTGCGCCTCCGATCCCGCCATCGCGGACTGCGCCGCGATAGACGGCAAGGGCGTGATGGTAACGGTGGAGCCCGCCGCGTACAAAAGTTTTGAAGGCACGGACATCAGCGCCCAGGAGCAGGTGGCCGAACTGCGGGAAAACAGGAGCCCGGTGCTGAGCAAAGTGTTCCGCACCGTGGAAGGCTTCGAGGCCGCGGATATGGAGTACCCGGTATTTTCAGACGGGCAGTTCGCCGGCGCGGTCAGCGCGCTGCTGAAGCCCGAAGCCATACTGCAGGGGCTGCTGGCCGGCGAAGCGCAGGACCCGGCGCTGGAAGCCTGGCTGCTGCAGCCCGACGGGCGCATTCTGTACCACGCCGACAGCGCGCAAACCGGGCGGCTGCTGTTCCAGGACCCGGCGTATAAAGCTTTCCCCGGCCTGCTCAAACTCGGCAAACAGATGGTTTCCGCCGAAGCCGGCAGCGGCAGCGCCGAGTTCCCGGGCAGGGCGACGGAAGGCCCCGTAAAGAAAGAAGTGCTGTGGACGAATATAGGGGTTTACGGGATGCAGTGGCGCCTGGCGGTTACGAAGCGGGCGCCGTGAAGGCTGTTTAACCCGGCGGCCTTGTCAGCCGCCGTGCAGCGCGGTCCTTACCGCTTCCACTATTATCTCCGGGCTTTCGCTCTTATATAAGATCCCGCGCACCTGCGGGAACCGCTCTATCTCCGCGCGGGTATACCCGAAAAAATCCGTGGCCGTCATCATAAAGACCGGGATCGAGGAGAGGCGGGGGTTCTTCCTGAATTCGGTAAGCATCTTTACGCCGTCGAAGTCGGGCAGGCCCACCTCGGAAACTACGGCGGCCACGCCGCCCTCGAGGCAGAGGGCTATGCCCTGCAGGCCGTTGCGGCCTATCACCACGTCGTAATATTCGCCCAGCAGCTCCGCCAGCAGGGCGGCGAACATCTCGTCGTCCTCCAGCACGGCCACCTTCAGTCTTTCATCCATGACCTGAATTATATCAATTCCCGCCGGCGGCGGACGGCGGGCAATACGGGGCCGGCGAATGTATTGTAAAATTACTGTGCGGCACGCCACGGCGGCCGACGCGGCGGACATGGACAATAAATGACAAACCAGGATATCAGGGATTTTACGCGGCAGGAACTGGCTGGGGCGCTGATAGCGATGGGGGAAAAAGGTTCAAAAGTGGACCGCGTCTGGAACTGCCTGTACCGCAAGAACGCCGAAAGCTTCGCCGCCCTGGACGGCGTTACCGAAGAGCTTAAGGCCAGGCTCGCGGCCAAGTATTCCCTGGCGCCGCACGCCGCGCCGCAGAAGCTGGTCTCAAAGATAGACAAGACCGTGAAGCTGCTGTTCACGTTCCCCGACGGCGCGAAAGCCGAGAGCGTGGTGCTGTTCAACAAGAAAACCGTCTCCTTCTGCCTCTCCTCCCAGTCGGGCTGCGCCTGCGCCTGCGCTTTCTGCGCCACGGGCGCCCTTGGGCTGCGGCGCGACCTCAGGCCGTCGGAAATATTGGCGCAGTTCGCGGCCTGCCGGCGCGCGGGCGGCACCCCGGACAGCATCGTGTTCATGGGCATGGGCGAGCCGTTCCTGAACTGGGCCAATGTCAAAAAAAGCGTGCTGATGCTTTCAGACAACAAAGGTTATAATTTCCCGCAGACCAGGATCACCGTCTCCACGGTGGGCGTGGTGCCGGTGATCAAGGAACTGGCGGAATCGCACCTGGAAATAAAACTGGCGGTCTCGCTGATAACGGCCGACGAAGCGCAGCGGGCGGGACTGGCCCCGATGGAAAAGAAATACCCCTTGCGGGAAATTATAAAGGCCGCGCGCCATTACTGCGCCAAAACCGGAAAACAGGTGTTCTTCGAATATATTTTCTTCGACGGCCTCAACGATTCTCCGGCCGACGCGCAGAAGCTGCTGGCGCTGATCAAGGACGTGCCGTGCAAGGTGAACCTGATAATGTACAACGCGCATCCCGGCGGCGGAACTTTCGCGCCGGGCAGCTTCGAAAAAGCCCGGCAGTTCCAGGACATCATGACGGCCGCCGGCATACGCACGCATCTGCGCCGCGAAAAGGGCTCCGACATAGCCGCCGCCTGCGGGCAGCTGGCCGCCGGGAACCCCGCGTGCTGACGGGACCTATTTGATAGAATTATCACGTATGGCAAAGCAAGCACTAAATCCAGCCGCCGCCAACCCGACACGACGCTGTCGGGTTGCCCTGCTATACTGTTTTTGAAGCAACGCTAAAGAAGTCCAAGGAGAATTACATATGGCAAACTTGAACAAGGTAATGCTGATCGGCCGCCTCACCCGCGACCCGGAGATCAAGACCTTCAGCAACGGCGGCAAAGTTGCCAACGTGGGCTTCGCGGTAAATAACCGCCGCAAGAACCAGCAAAGCGGGCAGTGGGAAGAAGTGCCGGTATGGGTGGACCTGAAAGCGTTCAACCGCGACACCGGCCGCAAGCTGGCCGACCTGATAGAGAAATACCTGCGCAAAGGCTCCCAGGCCTACGTGGAAGGCCACCTGGTGCTGGAAGAATGGAACGCCAAAGAAGGCGGCGAGAAGCGCTCCAAGATGGTGGTGTACATCGACGAAATAGAATTCCTGGGCGCCCGCGGCGACGTTCCCGCCGGCGACGCCGAGCAGGAAGAACAGCCCGCGCCCAAAAGGGCCCCGAAAAAGGCCGCGGCGGAGACCGGCGGCGGCGACGGGATGGACGAAGTACCGTTCTAAGCCCCGCACCGCGGACTTAAAGGCGTCAGGCCGCTTTTTATTTTAAAAGCGTCCTGGCGCCTTTTTCTTGCCGGCCATATATTTATTAGAATTTAACTGCGGGACAGGAATAAAACCCGCCCACAGCCATAAAGGGGACCACTATGCCGATAAGCGCCTATGCCGGAAAACCGCTGCCGAAGGAACTGCTCACCGATATCCCCAAACTGCTCAACGCTTATTATAAGGAAGTGCCGGACCCCTCCGTGCCGGAGCACCGCATCTCTTTCGGCACCTCGGGCCACCGCGGCAGTTCGCTCAACCGCTCCTTCAACGAGCGGCACATCCTGGCCGTGACACAGGCCATCTGCCAGTACCGCAAGGAAGCCGGCGTCTACGGCCCGCTGTTCATGGGCATGGACACGCACGCGCTGTCCGCACCCGCCTTCGAGACCGCGCTGGAAGTGCTGGCGGGCAACGGCGTGCAGGTTATGATAGCGGGCAAAGAACGCCACACCCCGACGCCGGCCGTTTCGCACGCCATCTTGAACCATAACCGCGGCCGCCAGATGGGCCTGGCCGACGGCATCCTGATAACGCCCTCGCACAACCCGCCCGCCGACGGCGGCTTTAAATACAACCCGCCTCACGGCGGCCCCGCCGGCGTGGAAGTTACTTCCCGCATACAGTCGCTGGCCAATAAGATCCTCGAAACCGGCCTGGCCGGCGTAAAGCGCATGCAGTATAAAGCCGCGCTCAAAGCCCCCACCACCCGCGTGCACGACTACCTGGGCAATTACACGCGCGAGCTGGCCGACGTGGTGAACCTGGAGGCCGTCCGCACCGCCGGCGTAAAGATAGGCGTGGACCCGCTGGGGGGAGCCGGCGTAAAATACTGGGCGCCCATCGCCGAGCTTTACCGGCTGGACCTCACCGTGGTCAGCGAGGAAGTGGACACCGCTTTCGCGTTCATGACGGCGGACTGGGACGGCAAGATACGCATGGACCCCTCGTCCACCTACGCCATGCAGCGCCTGATAGGCCTCAAGGACAAATTCGACATAGGCTTCGGCTGCGACGCCGACTACGACCGCCACGGCATAGTGACGCCGGCGGGCCTGATGCAGCCCAACCATTACCTGGCGGCCGCCATCTCCTACCTGTTCGCGCACCGGCCCGGCTGGCGCCCCGACGCCGCCGTAGGCAAGACCGCGGTCTCCAGCTGCATGATAGACCGCGTGGCGGCCCGGCTGGGCCGCAAGCTGCTGGAAGTGCCGGTGGGCTTCAAGTGGTTCGTAGACGGCCTGCTCGACGGCGGGCTGGGCTTCGGCGGCGAGGAGAGCGCGGGCGCCTCGTTCCTGCGCCTGGGCGGCGGCGCCTGGAGCACGGACAAGGACGCCATCATCCTGGCGCTGCTGTCGGCCGAGATCACGGCCGTGCTGGGCAAGAACCCGGCCCAGGTCTACAAAGACCTGGAAGCCGAGTTCGGGGAACTCTTTTACGCCCGGCACGACGCCGCGGCCACGCCGGCCATGAAGACCCTGCTCAAAAGCCTCAAGCCCGAGCAGGTCCCGTTCACCGAGCTGGCGGGGGAAAAGATAGAGAAAGTGCTGTCCCGCGCCCCCGCCAACGACGGGGCGCTGGGCGGCGTAAAGGTTATAACGCCGGGCGGCTGGTTCGCCGCGCGCCCCTCCGGCACCGAGGACGTCTACAAGATCTACGCCGAAAGCTCCCGCTCGGCGGCCCACCTGGACCGCATTTTCGCGGACGCGGAAGGCATGATAACAAAACTCTCGGCGGACAAAGCCTAAGCAACCGTAAGCCAGCGCGCGCTTCAAAGGATTACAACTATGATCTCAAAACTTCCGGAAAGGATCCTGGCGGAGTGCGCTAAGCTGATGCTGGAGTCCGGCGACGAAGTGTTCGACGAAGCCGCGGCGGCGCTGCGCGAAGTGCAGGGCGCGCCGGCGGACCTGGCCCAGCGGCCCACCCACAACAACCGCCGCAGCTACATGGAGAAGACCCGGCTCTACCTGAAGGCCTGCCCGGCGGTGTTCGACCATGAAAAAGTGCAGGAAATGCTGCGGGTGAATTCCCTCTACCAGCGGTTCACCATAGTGCTGTCCGAAGAGGCCATCGCCGACGCCTATAAAGCCTTCGCCTGCGGCCTGGGCGAGCCCGCGCTGATGCTGGCGCTGGCGCTGGACCCCCGCCCCGGCGTGCGCGAAATAGCGCAACGCCACCTGGCGGCGAATCCGGCCGCGAACCCGTGGACCGGAGAGGACGGCCGGGCCGCGATGATGGAATTCATACGGCATTTCACCACTTTCCTGGGCAGCATACAGGACTTCCTGCCCGACGACGAACCGGCGCACCCCGCGCCCGCTGCCCCGACGGCCCCGGCCAACAACGGCGGCGCCGGCTCCGACAAAGCCATGCGCGAGCTGCGCGAAAAAGTGGAAGACCTGAAAAAGAAAAAAGAGAACGCCGAAGCCGAAGCGCGCCGCGCCAGCCAGGAACTTGCCAAGCTTCACAAAGAGCACGGCGCGATGCTGAAGAAAGCCGACGACCTGGCCGCGGGCCTGGCCGGGAAAAAGCTGGAGGAAATGCTACCGGCCGTTTTCAGGACGGAAAACATCTTCAGCGGCTTCAAGGCCGAAGAACTGCAGAGCGTGCCGGCCATGCTGGCCCTGGCCGAGTCCGGCCGCTGCGGGGCCATGCTGGAGCGCGTGGATAAGTTCATTTCGGCCGTGGTAATTCTGCGCGACGGGCTGGCGAACCCGCCGGAAGCCCTGAAAAAAAGTTTCACGGAACTGGGCGAACTTAAACAGCGCATCGAGGCGGCCCAGGCGCTGGCCGCGAACATAAAAAGGCTGAAACTTTCGTACTCGGACCTTAAGACCCTGGCGCAGCACGACAACCTCCCGGAAGTAATTACCGCCGCGGTCAAGGCCGGCAAGCTTACAAAAAAAGAGCGCGACGAGATCAACCGCGTAGTGGAGCTTATGTGCGAGCGCACCGCCGGGCGGGTTTCGCTGGGCCAGCTGATCCGGGCCGGCGAGCCGTTCCTGCTGCTGGTGGACGGCCACAACCTGATGCACTACGCTTACGAGAAGCAGGCCTTCGCCGAGAAGGAAAAGAATACGGCGCTGAACAAGGAATTCCTGCCCGAAGCCGTGCACGAGCGCATGAAAAAGCGGCAGATCCCGGACGCCTTCGCCCTGCTGGCGGAAAAAAGCCGCGGCTGCCGCATCAAGCTGTATTTCGACACCACCGGCAACCGCCAGGAACTGCCGCTGGGCAACCTGACCATAATCCATTCCGGCGGCTGGGGCCCGCAGCGCGCGGATTATTCCATGATCTACGACGCCGTCGAGGAATTCGCGGATTTCGGCATTCCCAAGTTCATTTCCACCAACGACAAGAAACTGGTGGAGACGCTCAAGCAGAGCCTGCCTGAGGCCTCCGTAATTTCGCCCGACGACCTGAACCGACTGCTGGCGGCCAACGCCTGCGGCGACCTGACCAAGAAATAAAAAAGGACCTGCACCTACCATGAAAAAGATATTCCTCGCGCTGACTCTGCTTTCCGTCTTTTCCGGGCTGCACGCCGCGGCAGCCACCATAGCCGTGTATCACACTTCGGACGCGCACGGCTGGTATTCCGCCCGGCCCGCCCAGTGGGACAAGCAAAACTCCACCCGCAGCATAGGCGGTTTCGCCGCGCTGTCGGCGCTGCTAAAAAAAGAAACCACGCCCTACCTGCTGCTGGATTCCGGCGACATGTTCCAGGGCACGCCCGAAGGCATACTCACCAAAGGCATGGCCAGCATAACGCTGATGAACCAGCTGGGCTACGCCGCGGCCGTGCCCGGCAACCACGATTACGATTACGCCGAACCCAACCTGAAAGTTATGATCTCCAGCGCGGCCTTCCCTTTCCTGGGGGCTAACGTATATTATAAGGAAGGGGGGGCGAACGCGGATTACCTTAAGCCTTACATCCTTATAGAGAAAGGCGGCAAGAAGA
>Ga0116170_10003703_pt1 | contig 14242 bp, 10 predicted proteins | sample AD_JPNHW1_MetaG_FD_89797 | JGI IMG/M metagenome (GOLD analysis project Ga0116170, IMG submission 89797) | Active sludge microbial communities of municipal wastewater-treating anaerobic digesters from Japan - AD_JPNHW1_MetaG | ecosystem: Engineered > Bioreactor > Anaerobic > Digestate | place...
GTCCTTTTAAAGGACTCGCCCGATCTTTTAAAGAACACCAGAACCATTGAGTTGACCATTATCGAGCATATACGTGATCTAAAAAGCACTGCGGGCAGTGTTTATTCAAAGATATCGGAATTCAAATTTACTTTTTTAGGTTTGCCGCTCGGGCAGACTCCGGACAAAGGCCATTTCGATAAACTTTGGGCAGTGCCGATACTTTCAGGATTATCCTCCTTCGCCTCCAGTATTTTTACCTTTTTCAAGCAAAAGCAGACAAACCCTGAAATGTCAAAAAATCCCGCAATGGGCTGCATGACCTTCGGCATGCCTTTGTTTTCGACTTACTTCACCTTTATGTTCCCGGTAGGTATCGGCATATACTGGATAGCTTCCAATATTTTTGCTTTCATCCAAACAGTAATACTCAGTTATACACACAGCCCTAAAAAGCTGATTGCCAAACTCATGATTGAAGAAACCGTTCAGAGGCGTTCCAATGAGGAGAATCTCAAGCTGGTCGCTTCAAGAAAAGAAAAACAGTCATAATTATGAAATTTAGGTGGTGATACTTTGTTAAAAGAAGCAATCTGTACGGCAGCCTCCATAGAAGAGGCCCAGATAGCGGCAATTGCGCAGCTTAACGCTCCGAAAAATGCAAGTGTTACGATAGAAGTTATGGAAATACCTGTTAAGAAAACTCTCGGTATTTTCGGCGGCTCGCTGGCAAAGGTCAGGGCATATTATGATGAACCGGATTATCAGCAGGCCGAAAGTTACATTAGAAAAATTTTAAAAGGCATGGGCATTGAAAAAGTTGACATCGACGTAAAAGAATTCGATGAAGATATCCATATCCAGCTTGACTGCGGTGACGATTACGGCATGGTAATCGGGCGCAGAGGCGAAACGCTCGATGCGATTCAGTACCTTACCCGTTTGGTTTTAAGCCGTGAAAATGACAGCTATAAACGGGTTTTGATTAATGTCGGCAATTACAGGGAAAGAAGAGAAAGCACCCTTCGTGAAACGGCCCGCAAAAATGCGGATAAAGTCAAAAAATACGGCGGGAAAGTATGCCTTGACCCGATGAATCCTTATGAGCGCAGAATAGTGCATACAACCATCCAGGAAATAGAAGGCGTCGAATCCCATTCCGTCGGCACAGACAGCGAGCGCAAGGTTGTCATTTCCCTGGCCGACGGCTTTAAACCTACCGGCGGCGCAGGCAGCCGTCCGCAGAGAGACGGTTTTTCAAACAGCAGAAATACCGGCAATTCAAAACCGCATGACTTCCGGCGGAACGAAAACAAACCTGTGAACGGAAATCCACAGCCCAGAACACCTCATTCAGACGCGGCAGGCGCTACGCTATACGGAAAAATCGAGCCAAAAAACAAACACTGATTTTTACAGGGGCAGCCTTACGACTGCCCCCGATTAATTTTCGGCCGTTTTACATTATATAGACGGCTTCCTTTATTTACACAAAAATTTCAGCAGCTTAACTTGCTTGCGGAACAGGTGATTTAATGAGCAACGAATTTGATTCGGAAAATAAAAACGGTAAAGACGAAACCTCTGCCGGGTACTTGCCCGACATTCATGATATTGATGTTGTCCCTCTCGATGAAAGCGAGGAACACTTGTCGGCCGATGATATTGTCGGCAGCACGGAGCAGGACGAGAAAAGCGCCGCTCCCCAATTTGAGGATATCAGCAGCTACAGCACTCCTCCGGAGGAAACGGCTGCCGGAGCTGAAACTTCTTTTAAAAACAAGTTTGTCGCATTCTGGAAAAACAACAATAAGCGGAACTTGAAAAGGTTTTTCATTATTCTGGCTGCTCTGATTGTTGCGCTGGCAGCCGCTGTATTAATTTATATGTACCATATGGTCAGGGATGTTAATACAGACCCCGGAATTGATTTTAAAAACCAGGATGAAACCATTGTCGAAGACAACAGAGATTTTGAAGCGATGCATGATGTTACCGATGCGAATTCGCTTGATGAACTTATTTACGCCTGGGCTACAAACGGCGGCGAAAAGATGGAAAACAAGAACGTTGTCAATGTTATGCTTTTCGGTGTTGACAGCACGGACGGAACCTCCAGCGATGCCAGGTCCGACACAATGATGCTTGTTTCGCTCAACAAAGAAACTAAAAAAATAACCCTTGTTTCCTTCATGAGAGACAGCTACACTTATATGAATATCAACGGTGATGACCGGTATTCCAAAATCAATGCCTCTTTCAATTGGGGCGGTCCGGCAACGGTTGTGAAAACCGTTGAAGACGATTATAAAATAGTAATTGACAAATATGTCTGTGTCGATTTTGCTTCCTTCCCGAAAATAATCGATTCCCTCGGGGGCGTTACAGTCGATGTGCAGGATTATGAGGCCCGGTATATCCGGCGCACCTCTCATTTTAAGAATTTCCCGTCCGGTGACGATGTTACTTTAAAGGGAGACGAAGCGCTTATTTTCAGCCGGATACGCCACAGCGATTCAAACGGTGATATCAGCCGAACACGCAGACAAAGGCAAGTTATTATGGCGATGATAGACAGCGCAAAAACAGCTACCAACGGCCAGATTAATTTAGCGCTTAACAATGTGTTCCCCAACTTAAGGACCAGTTTCACAAAAGCCCAGATTCTAAGGCTGGCAACACAGGCGCTGACACAAAGATGGATGGATTATGACATTGAGCAGATTTTAACGCCGTCCGAGGCAACCTGCAAAAGCGCCACGGTTAACGGTCAGTTTGTGTGGGTTGTGGATTATCCGCTTGAAGCCAGAACAATTCAGCTCGCTCTTTACGGCGAATCAAATGTTGTTTTGGAAGAAAACCGGGACAGCGCGCTTGATATGGTAACACCGAAAACCAACTATTCCTCAACCTCAAGCAGTTCATCATCCGGGCAAGAAAATACAACTTCCGGTACCGGCAGCACAGAAACCGGCAGCACGGCGGAAGAGTCTAATACAGGAGAAAGTTCAACCGGCGAGTATTCTACCAGCGCCGGCACAACCGGCGAATCTTATCCCGGTAACGGCGCAACGGACATTTATACGGAAACAACCGCCAACACAGCGGAAACTTCGCCGGCAACAGCGGCAGGCGCTACTACAGCGCATTGGTGGGGATAACTGATTAACATAAGAAGGCAGCCGGGATTCATCATCCCGGCTGCCTTCTTTTATCGGCTGTTTTATTTCGGCAAAATACAATCCGTGCTGAAATTGTTCAAGCCAAGCGAATGCAGTCTTTTCAGTGTTTCTAGATCATTCACATTCCGGCATAAAAGCCTGACCTCGTCTTTTAAAAGCTGTTTAATCTTTGCATCTGTATTGGTCCTGCAATCGGCATTGAAATCCGCGCCGAAGCCCTTGTTTTCTTTTAGCCATTCCATATTTTTTTTCGTAAGTTTACCAGCAGAATACCACAGCTCTATGCCGGGTTTTAAACTTTTTATCACTGCCAGGCATTCTTTATTGGATGACTTAATCGCGCAGTGCTGAACCATATCAAGCTTTTCAAGAATTCCGGCAATTTTTTTGAATCCATCCGCGCTGATTTGGCTGATATTGATATAGGGTTTTATACCGTATTGCGAGCAAAGCCTTATTACCTGTTCAAGCGTTGATATTTTTACCTTTCTGTAATCGCCGATGTTTGCACCGTTATCCACCGTATAATTCAGCAGTTCAAAATAAGTTTGGTTCGCTATTTTCCCCGTACCGTCCGTCATTCTGTCAACAGTTTTATCATGCATTACTACCCAAACGCCGTCAAGCGTTTCACAGGCGTCTATCTCGACATTTTCGAAGCCTTCTCTGCCTGCCTTTTCAACCGCAAAATAGGTGTCCTCCGGCGCCAAGGCTGACAGTCCCCTGTCGGCTATCAGAACAACAGATGTATTGTAAATATCAATTCCCGCCGCGGACAGTTTCCAGGTCTCTTTCGGCTGAATTTTTCGGTTGTGCATCCGGCACACACCGGTGCATGCTGCCGTTACCGCAACCGCAACCGCAACCGCTGCAATCAAAATATTTTTTTTCCTATTCAAAAATGCGTCCTCCGTATAGTTGTTTATTTTTTTCTGCGCAGGGTAATAACTGTCTGCCCGTCATTCAGAAGAGAAGCCGAAATTTGTTTAATGCCCGGTGATTTCAGTTCTTCTCTAACCATATTTTTCAGTGCCTGCCCGCGGTTGCACCCGTGAATGACAACTATTTCATTAATCTCGGCGCTGCAGTTTTCAATAACGGTTTCAAGGCGGAATTTTGCCTGTTCGGCCCTCATGCCGTGAATATCGATAATCAGCCTTTTTCCATCCCTTACAGTATTCAAAGCTATCCGCCTTCCTGCCGCATCACGCGGTACTATTGCCAATATTATAATTTATCCCGGCGGAAAAGTAAAACATTTCACAGGTACTTATATAAAATTCGAAATATTTTTCTTAATTCCGCCGGGAAGTTGCATATAAATCAAACGAAGTATATCCTATAGATAGGATTACGGAATCAATTTATACCGTGAACCACGTTTTTTTGTGATATTTGTAAATTTTTCTTTACAAAACATGTATAATATGCTATACTTCCCATTGTTCATACCTGTTTCTCGGGATCCGGAGTAAGCCTTAAAAGGCATTCACCTGCCTCTTTCTGGGATTCAGGCAAATATAATAGAGGTGAAAAAAATGACAAATGAAGAAAAAACTGCCATCATGCAGGAATATGCCCTGCACGAAGGCGACACAGGTTCCCCGGAGGTTCAAATTGCTGTGCTTACCAAACGCATCAACGACCTCACCGAGCATCTCAAGGTTCACTCCAAGGATCATCACTCACGCCGCGGACTTCTTAAGATGGTCGGCCACAGGAGAAACCTCCTGGCTTATCTTCAAACCAGTGATGTCGAGCGCTACCGCTCCATTATCGCAAAACTCGGTATACGCAAGTAATTCGCTTATAGAGCAGGCAGGATTACCCTGCCTGCTCTATTGCAAGTTAACGGGTTCCCGCTCCGGATATCCCGGATAATTTTAATCCACCAGGTGAGGAAACGGTTTTAGCAGTGAATCGGCAGCTTGACGCTTTCTTTTGTTTCAAACTGCGGATTTATTGCTAAGTCCGCCCGGCCTGTGGAAATATATCAACCAATTTCCATTGGTAGAAAATGAGGTAAAAATGTTCGAAGAATTCAGAACCTTTGAGACCATGATCGGCGGACGCCGGTTTGTGGCGGAGGTCGGTAAAATGGCGCAGCTGGCGGGCGGTTCCTGCCTTGTCCGTTACGGCGAGACAGAGGTGCTTTGCACCGCAACAATGTCTCCGAAGCCGCGTGAAGGCGTGGACTTCTTCCCGCTTTCCGTTGACTTTGAGGAAAAGTTATATTCCGTCGGCAAGATCCCCGGCTCTTTCCAGCGCAGGGAAGGCAGAGCAAGCGAAAAAGCCACTCTTGCTTCCCGTGTTATTGACCGCCCCATCCGGCCGCTTTTCCCGAAAGATATGCGCAACGATGTCAGCGTAGTTGCAACGGTTATGTCCGTTGACCCCGACTGTTCGCCTGAAATTGCGGCAATGCTCGGCGTTTCCATCGCTATTTCCATTTCCGAAATCCCCTGGAAGGGCCCTGTTGCCGGTGTTTCCGTCGGGCTCATCGATGGTGATTTCATCATCAACCCCAATGCCGAACAGCGCGAGCTTTCCGAAATGGCCGTAACGGTCGCTTCCACGGCAGACCTTGTCGCCATGATTGAAGCCGGCGCCAACGAAGTCAGCAACGACACAATGTTTAACGGCATTATGTTCGGACACGAAGAAAACAAAAAACTTGTCGATTTTATCGCCGGTATCCGAACAGCTGTCGGCAAAGAAAAAATTGATTTCCCGTCAAACGATCCTGATCCGGAAATGTATGAAGCCATTAAAGCGTTTTCCATTGCCGATATCCGCCTTGCGCTTGATACGGATGATAAACGCATCCGCGACGAACGCCTTAAGCCCATATATGAAGCCGTGCATGCGGAATTTGACGAAAAATACCCCGGCCTTGAGTTTAAAATAGAAGAATGCCTTTATAAAATCCAGAAATATGTTGTGCGCCGCTGGCTGCTTGACGACGGCAAACGTGTCGATGGCCGCGGGATTGACGAAATAAGGCCGTTGAATGCCGAAATAGACTTGCTTTCAAGAGTACACGGTTCAGGCATGTTCACCAGAGGCCAGACACAGGTGCTGACTGTAACAACCCTGGGCCCGATGAGCGGAGCACAAAAACTCGACGGAATTGATGAGGAAGACAGCAAGCGCTATATGCACCACTACAACTTCCCTTCCTATTCAGTCGGTGAGACTAAACCGAGCAGAGGCCCCGGCCGCCGCGAGATAGGCCATGGCGCTCTTGCCGAAAGAGCCCTTTTGCCTGTTATTCCCAGTATAGAGGACTTTCCTTACTGCCTGCGTCTCGTCTCCGAGGTTCTTTCCTCCAACGGTTCAACCTCACAGGGCGCTATCTGCGGTTCCACCCTTTCGCTTATGGCGGCAGGCGTACCGATTAAAGCGCCGGTAGCCGGCATATCCTGCGGGCTTGTGACCGAAGGCGACCGTTTTATGACTATGGTTGACATTCAGGGGCTTGAAGACTTCTTCGGCGATATGGACTTTAAAGTTGCAGGTACTCATAAAGGTATCACAGCCATTCAAATGGACCTTAAAATCGACGGGCTTACCCCCGCCATCATCAAAGAAGCGCTTGACAAAACTTTTAAGGCAAGGCTTTACATCCTTGATGAAATCATGCTGAAAACGATACCCGAACCGCGCAAGGAGCTTTCCAAATACGCGCCCAAAATGCTCACTGTTAAAATCCCGGTTGATAAAATCAGCGAGGTTATCGGCAAGCAGGGCAAAGTCATTCAAAAGATTTGCGCAGAATGCAACTGCAAAATCGATGTGGAAGAGGATGGCACCATCTTTATTTCATCCCTTGATATCGAGGACGCCGAACGCGCTCTGCTGATGATCAATACCATTGCGATGGATCCCGAAGTCGGCTCGATTTACAAAGGCATCGTTACCAGAATTATGGATTTCGGCGCTTTTGTGGAAATCGCTCCGGGCAAAGAGGGTCTTGTGCACATCAGCCATCTTGATATTAAGCGCACCGAAAAGGTTGACGATGTTGTCCATATCGGCGATGAGGTCATCGTCAAAGTCCGTGAAATCGACGAGCAGGGAAGACTGAACCTTTCCCGCAGGGACGCGCTGATCGAAGTCGAAGGGCTTGTCCCGGAAAACACCGTTTCCGACGCTCCCCGCCGTCCCGCCCCGCCCCGCAGAGACTTTGGCGGCAGACCGCCCCAAAGACGATAATAGAGCATAAACTAACGCAAGAGGCTGTCTCGTTTGAGGCAGCCTCTTTGATTTAGGAAAAAATGGAGAATTGTGGCATCTTCACGGTAAGAAGCTGAGAAAAGCTCCCGCCCCTATTGTTGTGAACACCCCCCGGGCGTTCATGTTGGTCCTATAAACACCTCCCATAATTATTGGTTATTCTTTAGTTAGAGGAACTGTCGTGAAGCGACAAAAGAGTTAATCGAATCTTACTGACCGCATTGACTACAGATCATCTGTAACCTATGTTTTGGGGGTTCGGATAAAAGTGAGCAACGAAGTGTTGACGGAATGAGTAATCCCATGTGGGCAGAGGACTTGCTCTTGCCGATAAACAATTAATTTGGTTTCTTACAGTCTTTATCGCCTTTAATATATTGTATACTTATATTAAATTGTTGGGTATAATCAATAAATTTATTTATAAAAACGTAAAATTTTATTTGAAATTTCACAAATAAACATTGACACCCCCCTGTTTGTGTGCTAATATAATATTATATAAGTTAATAATATTTAAAAATTTCATCTCGAAGGGCTGGTGATTAAAACTGTGATCGTAATGTTGATAGCAAAGATGTAGTGTTAGCTATTCATGCAAAATTTTTCTTAGACTATGTGGTCCAAACTATTAATTTAGCTTTTTCGGTCAGCTTAAAATTTGGAGGAATATTAATGAAATTAACTCGAGCTTTTTGGACAGTTTTAGTTGTACTGATCACAGCGTTCTATTTAGCAGCAGGAACTAATGCAAGTATTGCTTTCGATAATCAGATTATTGTATCAAAACTTTCCCCATCCTTGAATAAGTATCTATCTGAAACAAATTCTGAACAAACAACATATGACGTTTATCTATGGTTTAAAGATATTGATAATAGCATGGTTGAAACTCAAGTATCACAAAAATGCAATCAAACTTTTGATGCCATTGAAAGTCAGGAAAGTAAAATTGATAAACTCGATGCAAGTGTTTTCTCTTATGGTGATGAAGATTATCAAAAGAGTGTCGCTGATTATCTGGAAAAAACAAAAGTTCAACGTCAATTAGTTCAAAAATCTGTTGAGGAATATATTAATTCCAGACGAGAAACTTATAGGGAATTGTATAATGACTATAATACATCCATCGTTCAACAACTTCATATTTCTATTCAAGATATTTTGTTTTTCAGTCAATACAGCCCGATGATAATAGCAAAACTATCTGCCGAACAAATAACAAAACTTTCAAGTGAGAGTATTATTGAAAATATTGGCTTCCGCCCAAATATTGAACCCAAACCCTGTATTGCATATGCTTTATCATCAATTGATGCAAATTACGTACGATATACCCTTGGTTTTGATGGTTATGGGGTGAAAATTGGTATTTATGATGCAGGGAGAGTTGGTACTCATAGTGAATTAACAAATACAAATATTACTAGATTAGATATGTCTAATACGGTTAGTACGCATTCAACTAATGTTGCACGAATTGTTGCTGGTAGTATCGGCCCGGCTCCATATGCAACTGTTTATTCAAACTCCGGTCCTATATATGAAGAGCAAATTGAAAACATTATTTCTAATAATGTATCAGTTATAAATATGAGTTTGGATTTTGGTAGAAGTAATGGGGATTATTATACCGACTTTGAACAATGGATAGACCATATCGCTTATCAGCACTCTATAACAATGGTAATTTCTGCTGGCAACAGTGGCTCATCTGCAATTGTAGCTTCGCCTGGACTTGCGTATAACGTAATAACAGTTGGAGCAATGGATACCAAGGAAACAACAACGAAAACAGACGATTATGTTGCTTGCTTAGACGGAACTAACACGCCATATACAAGTGCGGGTAATGGAGGTCAAGCCGGATGTTCAAAACCGGATTTTTATGCCCCAACTGTAGTTCCAATTGGTGGTGGCACAAGTTATGCCGCGCCAATGGTCACCGGTGTAATTGCACAAATGTTAGAATTCAAGCCCACCTTAGCAACAAAACCGGCACTTGTTAAAGCTGTGTTAACTGCGAGCTGCACAAAAAAATTCATTGAATCTATGTATAGTGGGTTAACAGCAATTGAAGGATCTGGAGTGATAAATGCAAAGAAAGCTATTTGGATATTAGATATGAATAGATATTCAACAGGGTCGATATCGACTTCTGAGATATCAACGACATTTTCTGTCGTATCAAGTGATGCAACAATTACTACTGCCGTTGCTTGGATTCGAAACAATACTGCGACAGGTTCGCATGGAAACGGTACTTCGCAAAGTGCCACACCGTTAAATTTGAACCTTAAGTTAGTAAAACCAAATGGCTCAACTGCGGGGTACTCCAATATTACAACCAGTTCAGTGGAAATGGTTCATTTTGATGTATCGGTTTATGGGACATATACTATTAAGGTTGCGCGAGTTGACTCCGGTACGAATTCTGCAGTATATGCGTTGGCGTGGCGTTAAGTAGTAACTTAAATATTTTAAAATGAGAGGAGGTAATCAAAATGAAATTTGTACGTAAAATAAGTATTATATCATTACTGGTTGGTTGCTTAGTATTTTTATTTGCTTGTCAATCCTCTCAAAATTCTGGCACATTAACTGAAAACACCACATTTAGCTCTGATACAGCAGCCTTTAGTTCTGATATTACATCGATTCCTACATCCAGCACCACAAGTAAAATTATTAGTTCTACCATTGTCACATCTCTTCTGCCTTCCGAGGAATCGACCACTGGTCAACTTCCGTATATAAGTTCTACTATTGTTACATCGCTTCAACCTTCCGAGGAATCGACCACCGGTAAACATCCGTATTACAGTGTAAATAAATACGGTATCCAACTGTCTGTTAAGTTTGATAAATCGGTGTTTCAACATGGCGAAAACCTGTCTGTAACGGCAATTGTAAAGAATAATGAGAATTCGGCAATTCAATACACTTTACCGAGTAGTACAGAAAATATGCATAATGAAATAATAGTTAAAATAACTGATTCGTCAAGCGGTATGGAATTCATAGACGCTGATACTTTTGGCAGAGTTCAGACGGCCGATCTTAAAACTGTCACCTTAAAATCAGGTGAAAGTTTTTCGGAAGTCATTACATTTGTATCGGGTTATCGGATAGGAGGCAGCTGGAAAATTTTAAAGGATGCTGACATAAAATATTTTGAAGCAGGCGAATATACCGGTTCAGCACAGTTCAGGTGGAATAGAGAAGACGGTGATAGCACAGTTCTGGAATATTTGAAATTAAATTTTAGGATAATAATCCAATAGCTCAGTACTAAGAGCAATTCAAAATCGCATCAAGGCTTGTTATGCTCACCTTTATTCAATATACCGTATTTGTAAGCATTTGTAACGCACTTGGGTCATTCAATTATTTGAAGACGGAGGCTGTCTCATTTGAGGCAGCCTCTTTGATTTTGCACAGCAAAAACCAAAGCAAGGTATTTCAAAAACCGGCTGGTGGACAGGATATCGATCCCGCTGAAAAACAACCCTTATAATTTCAGCTTTTACCTTGAATTTATTAAAACAATGCAGTACAATATTGCTATACTGCAAACAGAGGGTGCTTAATAATTTGATTAAAAACATCGTATTTGACATGGGCGGAGTCCTTATAGATTTCAATCCCGAAGCCTCGCTAAAAAAAGTCTTTCCCGATGAGCATGACAGAAATCTTATTTATAACGAATTCTTCTCCGGTGAGGACTGGCCGAAACTCGACAGAGGAACAATAACGGTTGAGCAGGCGCTTAACCGCGCTTTTATAAAACTTCCTGAACGGCTGCATATTCCGGTTCGCCGCCTGATGGAAAACTGGGCGGATGAGATGCCGCCTAAAGAAGAAATGCGCCCTCTGGTGCGGGAACTGAAAGAAAAAGGGTACGGTATTTATCTGCTTTCCAACGCGCCGCTTAATTTCCCGCTGTACCGCCACAAAATCCCCGGCATAGAACATTTTGACGGGGAAATTGTCTCCTCCGACTGGCTCTGCTTAAAACCTGAACGCAGGATTTATGAGATTTTATTCGAGCAGTTTTCATTGGAGCCGGAAGAATGTTTTTTTGTTGACGACCTCCGGGTTAATATTGAAGGAGCCGCCGCCGCGGGCATGTCAGGCCACTGTTTCGACCATGGAGATGTAAATATTCTGCGCGAAGCGCTCAAGCGGGAAGACATTTTATAATAATAGCCGAACAATTGTTGAACGATTGCTAAACAATACTCAACGATTGCTAAACAACTGCTCACCGATTGCCGCATCGGCTGCCCGCCAACCCATATCCGCCGAGGTAATTATGTCCTGTTTTTCCAAAGTTCTCAGCGATACCCCGGAGTATCAAAGCATCTCAATATCGTTAAAGAGACACCGGCTGCCAATGGGTGTGCTGGGGCTTTCCTATATCCACAAGGCGCATTTAATCGCCTCTATGCACGACGATTTCGGGCGTAAGGCTCTTGTTGTTACGCCCGACGAAGCTCATGCAACAAGGCTGGTAAGCGATCTGAAGGATATGGGGCAAAACGCTTTGCTTTACCCCGCGAAGGATTTTTCTTTCCGCACCACGGAGGGGCAATCAAGGGAATATGAACATATCCGCCTGGGTGTACTCGGCAATATGCTTGAGGGCAGCTACGATGTTGTTGTATGCTCGATTGAGGCGGCGCTTCAGCTGACAATCCCTCCCGCAGAACTCGAAGCCAACAGCATTGAACTGAAAACAGGAGACAATTATAAACCCAAAAAACTTGTTGCCGCTTTGTTGCAAGCGGGTTACACAAGAAGCCCCCAGGTAGACGGGCAGGGACAATTCGCGCTCAGAGGCGGGATTTTGGATTTCTTCCCGCCATCCGCATCACTCCCGTTCCGCATTGAATTCTGGGGTGACACAATTGACTCCGTCTCATCCTTTGACACCGAAACACAGAGAAGCACGGACCCCGTTGAAAAAGCCAAAATAACACCGGCAAACGAAATACTGTGCGGCGAGAACGACACTTTTTCCCAACTGATCGAAGCACATCTTCAGACACTCAAGGGCAAAAACGCGGCAAAAGCAAAAGCTTCTTTGACCGCGGATATTGACCGACTGCGCTCGAGCGTCCGCCTCGCGTCTTTTGACCGTTATCTGCCGCTCATTTACCCCAGAAGCGCCAGTATTTTTGATTACGCTGCCGATACACTGCTGTTTATCAGTGAAAGTTTCGCCGTTAAAGAACGCGCCGAAGCTTGTGAAAAGCTGTTGCATGAGGAAATGAAAGACTTGTTTGACGAAGGCGTTTTAAGCAAAGGCCTTGATTCTTTCGCCCTCACCTGGCCGCAGATTCTACGGATTTATGAACAGCGGAATACAATTTATTTGGACAACCTGCCCAGGGGCAGTTTTGACACACCGGTTAACGAGCTGATAACCGTAAACGCGCGGCAGCTGTCGCTCTGGAGCGGCTCACTGACGCTTTTGCTTGACGATATACGGCCTTTGGCGGAAAAGAAAGACCATATCAGCGTGATTATGGCGGGCAGTGAAAAATCCGCACGCACACTTGACAGCGACTTGCGAAGCGAAGGCATCCCGAGCGTTTTTTATACCGAACCGCCGGATGAATTTAAAAAGGGTGTCGTTTCCGTCCTTCCCGGGGGGCTTTCCTCGGGTATGGAATATCCGTCCGCAAGGTTTACCTTGATAACATACGGCAGCCGGTCCGCGTCGCCGCAAACTGCCGTACAGCGGCGTAAAAAGGAAAAGCCGGCAAACTTCTTCAGCAGCCTTGAGGAGCTGCACAGAGGCGACTACATTGTTCACGCCATCCACGGTATCGGGCTGTATGAAGGGATAACGACACTTGAAGCCGGCGGTACCGTAAAAGACTATATTAAAATTAAATATGACAAGGGCGACATCCTGTATGTGCCCGTTACACAGCTTGACCAGGTCTCAAAATACATCGGACCGCGGAGCGAGGACAAGCTTGTCAAGCTCAATAAGTTAGGCGGCAAGGAATGGCAAAAAACCCGCTCACGCGTACGCGCGGCCGTCAAGGATATGGCAAAGGAACTCATTGCTCTTTATTCAAAGCGCAAGGCTATTCAAGGTTTCGCCTTTTCACCCGATATTGATATGCAGAATGATTTTGAGCTTCGCTTTGAATATCAGGAAACCGATGACCAGCTCCGCTGTATCGACGAAATGAAACATGATATGGAAAAGCCTTACCCGATGGACAGGCTGCTTTGCGGGGATGTCGGATTCGGCAAAACCGAAGTCGCCCTGCGCGGAGCATTCAAATGCATTGCCGACGGGAAGCAGTGCGCAATACTGGTACCCACAACTATCTTAGCCTTGCAGCATTACCAGACCATTAAAAAAAGGTTCGAAGGATTTCCGGTTGAAGCGCATATGCTATCGCGTTTTTGCACCCCTTCCCAGACCAAAAAAACGATAACCGAGCTGAAACGCGGCAGTGCGGATATTATTGTGGGCACACACAGGCTCATCTCCAAAGATGTCCAGTTCCATGACCTGGGTTTAATTATTATCGACGAAGAACAGCGTTTCGGCGTTGCTCAAAAGGAAAAGCTGAAAGAGCTTTTCCCTGCCGTTGATGTTTTAACCCTGACCGCTACGCCCATCCCGCGCACGCTGAATATGGCTATGTCCGGCATCAGGGATATGTCGGTGCTTGAGGAAGCCCCGCAGGACAGACATCCGGTGCAAACCTATGTCATTGAACATAATATGGAGGTACTGGCGCAGGCAATGACAACGGAGCTCCGCCGCGGCGGGCAGGTTTATTATTTGCACAACAGGGTCGAAACCATCGAGAAAA